>Ga0172378_10004763_pt1 | contig 12691 bp, 15 predicted proteins | sample GrowelOW332metaG_FD_119755 | JGI IMG/M metagenome (GOLD analysis project Ga0172378, IMG submission 119755) | Groundwater microbial communities from an aquifer near a municipal landfill in Southern Ontario, Canada - Pumphouse #3_1 metaG | ecosystem: Environmental > Aquatic > Deep subsurface >...
ATCTTCGTAGTTGAAAGTTCGATAAAATTCATCTAGCTCATCGATGCCTAATTCGCGATAAAAACCCAAGTTTCCAGAGTTGATCAACATGTAGGAGCAATCGTTATCTCTATAGGTATTTATCGAATCTAACAAACACCCATCGCCGCCAAATATAAAAACAATATCTGGATTTTTCTGATCTTTGACATTATTTTTTCCAATCAAAAAGTCTTCGAAAACAGTTAATTTTTCGAGGAGTTCACTTTGATTTATATTTGTGAATATTGCAAATTTAAACATATTAATCCCCTTTAATTACTTACAATATTAGTGTATCATAATAATAAGTTGGAGGAATATCTTTATGAATAACAACGTTGAAATAGAAGCAAAAGTCCTGCTTACAAAAAAGCAGTACTTAAAAGTATACGAAAGCTTAAAAGCTGAAAAAGGAATAGAAATAATAAATCAAACAAATTTTTACATTGATTCGAGAGATAGAATTTTGAAGGAAAATGACATTGCCTTGCGTATTCGTGAAAAGCGCGATGAATATATTCTTACTGTCAAAACTCCAATGTCAGAAGGCTTGCTAGAAAAGAATCAAATTCTCGATTCCAAGGAAGCAATTGAGATGATTGAATTCAACAAATTCCCGAAAGGAGAAGTTGCGGAATTTCTTGAATTGCTAGATATAGACCTTTCAAAATTAGTCGTCCTTGCAAAGATGTCAACCAAACGCACGACGATCGAAAAGAAAGATATCCGCGAGAGAATTTCTCTCGATGCCAACTATTATGGTAATAAAGTTGACTATGAGTTAGAAGTTGACAAGACAGCTATGGCCCTTGCGGAAAAGAGAATTGAAGAGATACTTAAACCTCTCAATATCAAATACAAGTTAAATACCGTAAGCAAACAAACAAGAGCACTTTGCGAAGCATGCTAGTTAAATAAAAATAAAGGTTCAGCAATCGCTGAACCTTTTTACATGTTTTCTAAATCTTCCGGAGATAATTTATTTTTACAATTATAGTAATCCGGACATTTTTCTGGAGTGCAATTCTCTCGGAATATTCTCCGTGCTTTCGGAATGAAGGATCTAATTTCCTCGGAATTATAACCGACTTGTATTCGCGAATCCGTAACAATTATCGGACGCTTCAAACAAGATGGATTCTCGTAAATAAAATCGACAAGTTCATTAAATGACATAGAATCGATATCTATATTGTTTTCCTTTATAACCTTGGAACGCCTGGAAATAATTTCATCGGTTCCATCTAAAGTCTTTTTAATTATGTCCTTGATATCTTTCTTGGTCAACTGGCCAGAGAGAATGCTCTTTGTCTCAAAAGGTATATTTTGCTTTTTAAACCAATCTTTCACCTTGCGGCAAGAAGAACATGACGGCGAAATATATATTCTAATCATTTTATATCTTTTCCTTCCTCTTTTTTATATAAAGATGCTGGGATATCTCCCCCTGGAGAATTCCACATTTTAATAACTTCCATTAAGTACATTATCCAAGCGAACAGCAAGAGAGAGCCTGAGCATATAATCATTATAGTACTTATCAGAATATTATTAAAATCAAATAGTGGAAAGAGCAATAAAGAGGTCATAACAACATCAAATCCGAATGTTGCTACCTTTCCAAACCACTTCGAACCATTCATATACTTACCATGTTTGAACAAAGCAATAATAGCGATAAACTGACTAAATTCCTTAAGTAGAAATAGAGCGAGCAAGATCCAAACATATGGCTCGCTTGTCAGCGACTGAAATTGAACGGCAACGACTATGACTATGGACAATTGCATGAATTTGTCAGCGAGAGGATCCAAAAATTTTCCTAGATCAGTTATGAGGTTGCATCTCCGAGCTATTTGACCATCGATGTAATCAGTTAAGGACGCAACAACAATAATACCAATAGCTGTCCATAATCTCGCGACATCATGACCACCTTCAGCAAAATACCCCGAAAGATAAAAATACATAAAAGCTGGTACTAGGATAATGCGAATATAACACAATATGTTCGGAATGTTAAAAAAGTCTTTCTTGTCGACGTGAAGTTTTCTCTTAACGTTATTAATTTTCATCCTTATCAATCCTCATCGTTATTTTTATGATTATCATCTTCCTCAGTAAAGTCGAATTCGTTTCTATATGGGTCGTATTGGCCTTTCTTTATTTCTGAATCAAAGTCTTCAAATTCATCATCGCTCGTATCGATGTCGTTTTTTTCTTTATATTCATCAACTTTATGCATAATTTGTGATCTTCCAGCATTGATTATTTGTTTGATCTTGTCACTAGCACGATTCATTATTTTGTCCGAATACGCAATGTAAAATAACGCATCGAAAACTCTTTGTCTATAGTAGAATGGTGCATAGAAGATAATTGCTACAGCAAAAGCGATGAAAGGAACATAGATGAAAGATATTCCCGTAAAGAATAATCCCAAAGCACTCACACCGAGATAAACAAGATAAAAGACAATATATCCTAAATAATTTAAACGTAAATTGTAGGCGCGATATTCTTTCCTAACCAACGGAAGTATTTCTCTTCTGAATAGAGGAATCAAAGGTCTAGTCGCAACGTCGAGATAGTTATCAGAAACCAAAACATTTGCTGCGTAATATACGGATTCATTTTTTCTCAACTCGCTCGAGACCAAAACAAAAAGCGGTATGTGTCCTACAACCATGGAAATTATATAGAATGCCTCAAATACACTTGAATAACTTTGCATCAAAGTAGAGATAGTAGAAAAATTTAAAATATCTGCATTTTGATAAATGTAAATTAATCTCGCAGCAAATTCTGGATAGATAGAATCAGCAATATTCTCCATGATGTACATGACAACAATAAGTGAAAATAAATCTAAAAGAATCCCTTTGAAAATGATTCCAGCCGTGCTGAAAAAACCAGGATTCCCATGGAAGTACTTATCGAAACAAGTTCTTAGGCTCAATTCAGTATTGTCGTTGAACCTCGTGGCGTTGGAAGTTAATACGCTAACGCCGTATAGCAAAGGCAAACCGACAAACATATATCCAATAATAATTGCAAATCCAAGAACGTACAACCAAATATTACTAGTAGAATTAATGAGAACAAATCCAAAATACAAAAGAGCAAGTAAAACCATTCCCCCTAAAGCATAGAAGTAAGGTAATGACCCCGCGTGATTTCTCACTTTAATAGATTGTTCTTTAAGTCCATTTTTTATCTTTATATTCATCTTTCCTCTTTTCACTCTATTTTTTTATTTATCTATATTGCTTTTCATTAAAGCTTCTTCGTGTTTTTTTTCTTCTTCAGACAATCGGTGTATCCGATCAATTATCTTTTGAAGAGAGTCACCGTCGAAAGAAGGAAATTTAGATTTCTTTTCTATCATTTTAATTTGCTTAGCTAAATCTCTCTTGTTAACAATAAACGAATAAGGAGAAATTGCAGTATTTTTAATTTCGCAGTCAACACTATTATTAACGACGACGATGGAAATAAACATTGGTGACTTATTTTTATTCCAACCAAGGAATTTTGCAAGGCAAATTGTTCTTTTTTCGTTGTAGATAACTGGATTGGTTATCTCTCTAATTACGGTACCCTCTTTGGAAGTAACCTCCCACTTTGGGGCAACGTAAGAATCTCCACGTAAATTTGATTCATAATATCTGCTGGCGATGACATAAATGTACTTGTCACCTACCAGCAAATGATCAATGTGCAAGGTATCTAACTCGGTATTTACATACACTTTGTTAAGCAGGTAGTAATCCTTCGATTGAGCAAGACGATAGAGTTTGCGCCAGACTGCTCTTTTGAATATCTTTACCGCATCGTGCTTTCTAATGAAATAAATTGCTATCATTAAAATAACTAATAACAAAGCGATAATTAATAACAAGTAATGATACCACTGCATAAAACCCAATTCCTTTTATACCTATGCGATATCCAAAGCGACTTTCATCATATTTGTAAATGAATTTTGTCTTTCTTCCGCAGTTGTAACCTCTTTGGAGATAAAGCTGTCAGAAACGGTAAGAATAGTCAATGCTTTTTTGTGATAGTAAGCTGCTAAGCAGTATAGAGCATAGGTTTCCATTTCAACACCAATACAACCCATTGCAGCCCATTTTTTCCAAGCATCCGGCTGGGCATTGTAAAAAATATCTGATGAATAGATATTCCCAACGTGAACTGGTAGATTTAATTCAGTTGCTTTATCGTATGCTTTCTTTAATAAGCCAAAATCCCCGATTGCTGAAAAGGTTCCAGGCAAATCATACTGACTGGCAAAATTTGAATTGGTACATGCACCCTGTGCAATTATCAAATCAAAAACTTTGACGTCTGGAAGGTAGGAACCGGCAGAGCCAATTCTAATAACTTGCTCGACATCATACTGAGAATATAATTCGGAAACATATATTCCGAGAGAAGCCATTCCCATTCCGCTTCCCATAACTGATACTCTTTTACCTTTGTAAAAGCCAGTGTAACCGAACATATTTCTAACGGAGTTAAATTGTTTAACATCAGTCAAAAAGTTTTCAGCAATGAACTTTGCTCTCAAAGGATCTCCAGGTAGCAATACTGTTTTTGCTATATCTCCTTTATTTGCTGAATTGTGTGGTGTAGCCATATAAAAACCTCCTATATATATACATACACACTATTATATAATAAGTAACAAATTATTTATATACCTATTCGAATAAAGTCTCGCTATTTCTTGCCGCTGTGATAATTTTTTTCATTTGTTCAGGATTATTTTTTCTCGACCATTTCGGTAAGTTGTCAAGTGAATAGAATCCCTTTTCTGTGATTTCAAAACATGGTTCTTTGCCTTCGGACAATATCTCTCCTTCAAAGACAATTATGTACTCGGGCAAACCGCCTTGTTTCTTGTCTCTATGTCTATCAAAAACTCCTACTAAACGCGTTAATTTGCTTTTGATTCCCGCTTCCTCCCAAACTTCTTTGAGAGCTGATTCTGCCGGAGTTAAACACAATTCTGCCCAACCACCTGGAAGAGAAAAACCACCATCAGCTTTTTCTCTTACTAACAACACCTTATCTCTACTTTCGTTAAAAATAACAGTTCGAACGGAAACATTAGGTGTGGGATAAATGTCCCGAGTAAAAAAATTATCTCGATTTAATTGAACGTTAATCTTTTCAGCGAGAAATTTCTTAGCTAGATCTTGAAGTTGACGATAGTTGTCAACCGCATAAGGATCGGTGGAATACTTCAAGCCAATCTTAGCTATTTCCTCGACTTTAAGGATAAATTCTGAGATGTTATTATTCACCATTTTCTCTTGAACAAGCTATTTAGCTTTCACTTCTTTCGTCGGGCGACTAATAGTTCCGGATGGAGCAAGCATAAACGTTTTGAAAACCTTTTCAAACTCGTCGTACTTTATAGATTCCAGCATTCCTGAATAAGCGACAGAAATGCGTCCCGTTTCCTCTGATACAATAATTGTTAAAGAATCAGTAGATTCAGAGACTCCAATTGCTGCTCTATGCCTTGCGCCATATTTGCCGACTAAATATTTTGTAGTAGCAGTAAAAAACACGGAAGCTGCAACAATAGTATCATCTCTAATAACGATCGCACCATCGTGCAACCTAGTTCCTTCATAGAAAATTGTTTCTATTAATTCAGCTGATACAGGAGCGTTAATAATCGTTCCAGTTTTGATGTATTTATCGAGAGATTCTCCTCTTTCAAAAGTTATTAATGCTCCAGTTTTATTGTCTGACAACCACTTAACCGCAGCAGTTATATTTCTATTCAATTTATCTCGATCAATATTGTGACTCGCCCTAGCGTTCACAGCCCCTTTCTTTTCAATGACAGGATTGATCAAATATTTTCGAATCTCACCGATATTTGCTAAATAAGTTAAAAATACCGTGATTGTGAAAATCATCATCATAACATAACTTGCAAATGTAAAATTGTTAAAATACAAAGAGGGAATAAGAATCAATTCCACAATGAATAAAATATCGAGAATTTTTCTCTTTATTGTTAGAAGAATAGCAATTGCACAAACAAAAACAAGGACCGAAGAAATAATAATATCGATTATAGTTTCTGTAATCATGTTCACCAAATCCTTCCCTACAATTAATTTGTTCTCTATATATTTATGATATAACAAAAATGGTCATATAAACAATAAAAATCCCAAAAATATAAAGAGTTTTACGTATTTTTTTCAAAAACGTTTTTTCTAAAAGCACACTCTTCCTGAGCATGATAAAAATTGCATTTTTCCACTAGTAACTGTTGAATCACTTTCCGATTAATCATATAATTAACTAGGTAGTTTGCAGGCATAGTTTAATGGTAGAACTTTAGCTTCCCAAGCTGAAAGCGCGGGTTCGATTCCCGTTGCCTGCTCCACTTATATATTCACAATCATTGAAAAGACTGAAAACTCAGTCTTTTTTCTTTAGTATTCCTTGAGATAAACAAGCCTTTATAATTCTTGAGAAATATATTACAATACTACGAATGACATTTTGATACATAATTATATGAACACTAAAGTTAGAAAAAAATTTACAAAATATGTTTCTTTAAACGTATTAGGTATGATTGCTATATCCTGTTATATCTTGGCTGATACTTTTTTTATTGCCGATGGTATCGGTTCTTTGGGAATCGTAGCTTTAAACTTATGTTTGCCTTTTTACAATTTGATTTTTGGAATTGGGCTAATGCTCGGAACAGGTGGAGGAATTCGTTATTCGGTTCTCATTGCCAACAACGAAAATGAAAAAGCCAATCGCATATTTACAAATGTTTTTCTTTTCGGATTAATTATCGGAATAATCTTTTTGGTCGCTGGTTTAAATTTCAGCGTAGAGATTGTTTCTATGCTTGGTGCCGAAGGAATAGTCCTAGAATACGCTTCAGTTTATTTTAAGATATTTATGACTTTTTCTCCTCTCTTTATCACAAATGAAATATTTTTAACTTTTGTAAAAAACAGCGGTTCACCAAAACTAGGAATGGCTTCTATGATTATCGGAAGTGTGATGAATGTCATTCTTGATTATATCTTCATTATGCAGCTTGACATGGGCATGGCTGGCGCTGCTTTTGCGACTATTTGTTCTCCAACAATCAGCATTTTTTTAATTCTCCCTTATATCCTATTTAAAAAGAACAAACTTTACTTTGTCAGAACTAAACTCGAACTAAAAATTTTGCTTACTTCATGTCGATTAGGAATCAACGCTTTTATAAACGAGTTCGGTTTTGGACTGGTGATGATGCTGTTTAATTTTCGCATTCTTGCTCTTCAAGGAAATATCGGAGTTGCTGCCTATGGTATCGTCGCCAACATAGCCATTGTTGTTAGTGCGATTTTTAGTGGGATTGCCTTTGGGGTTCAACCAATCCTATCAAAATCTTACGCTCGAGGTAACCTTAAAGAGGAGAAGGCCATTCTCAAATTAGCCGTAGCTGTAACCGTTGTAACGTTTATTCTCTTTTATGTAATTTTAACCGTATTCTCGACACCTATCGCCAACTTATTTAACAAAGAAAACGACGCTCTTCTATTAGAACTGTCAAAAGAAGCAATTTACATCTATTTATTTGGCTATCTTTTCGCAAGTCTGAATTTAGTGATTGGACAGTATTTCGCCTCGGTTGAATTACCCAAGTACAGCTTTATTATTTCCCTCATGCACGCTGGACTAGTAATTATTCCACTTATGTATATTTTATCCTTTCTAATGGGAATGACTGGAATATGGCTTTCTTTCGGCATTGCTGAATTGATTATTTTCATCGTTTGTATCCGATTTCTTTCGCTGAAAAATCACAGTGTGGTAAAATAACAATATGTCCAAACGTAAAAAGTTCAATTTATATTCGATCAGTTTATTATCTTGTTTTCTATTAACTTTGTTAGTTCTTTTCTTGCCTATTTTCCCCACATTCGTCATCGGTTCAACTGTGGATGAAGTTACAGAGTTAATTCTAACGGGCTACAGCTATTTTTTTGCCAGCAGTGCTTTCTTAGTTCTCATGTCAATTGTTCCTCTCTTCATTATCCTAATCGCCTTTATCGTTCAATCTATTTATGTCTTTAAACTCGACAGGTTCAGCAAGGTTCAGTCGATTGCTTTTTCCATTCCCTTTCTATTTATATCAATCTTTTGTTACTTTTCTTCCGCATATCTCGGCGGAGGAATTTTTACCGCTATTTTCATATATATTTCCATAATCACTAATATTGAAATCTACAAGCAAGAAAACTTGCCTTCGCCCACTTCGGAGAAAAATAATGAACAACCGCGAAATTAAGATTTTACTTGATCAAAAAAGAAGAGCAAACGGCAGAGTATACAATGGAGATATAAAGCAAATAGGTAAGGAACTAGGGCAGAAAAACTGCGATCTTTCTAATGTTCAATTAGGCTTAGATTACGAGATAGATTTCGTTTATTTTCACATTTTTTTGACAAGGTATCGCAAAGACTTAAATAAGCAGTTAAAGTGCATTGAACCCTATTTACCGTATTTGGACTCTTGGTTTAAAGTAGACAATTTGATAACCTACTTTAAAAAGCCAATTAACTTTGACCTTTTTTACTCATTTGCAAAGATATATCTCAGTTCAACTAACCCCTATGTTCAAAGACTAGGCTACGTTGGATTTATCAAAGCAGATTTAAAAAATATCGACAATTGTATTAGAATTATACAACTATTCAAAAATACAGAAGAGCACACTCTAATTATGGCTCAAGCGTGGGTTATGGCTGAAATGTACATAAACAATCCAACGCTGATGTACTCCTTCTTTAAAACGTCGAATTTGAACTATCCAATTATCTCTATGGCGTTGTCAAAGTGCACTGATTCTTATAGAATAAGTAAGGATGAAAAAATAAAAATAAGAAAGCTTAGACCGATTTTAAAAATGAAAAAAGGAGGATAATATGGAAACTTATGAAATAATAATACTCGCAATAATCATGCTGCTATTAGCGCTTTTTGCAATATACCTAATATTTGGATACAAGGCGATAAAACTTATCCTTATACCTAATCGCCAACGCGACAAGGAGCACTATCCAGCGGTATCACCTGACAAAACCCATCAGCAGAGATACGAGCAAGAGTGGTTAAAAAACGCACAGCACGAAGAAGTATATATCCGTTCTTTTGATAAATTAAAACTTGTCGGTTATCTTTATCTAAATCCTAAAAAAACAAACAAATACATACTAGCTGTTCACGGTCACAATGGGTACTGGAAAGAATTGTCCATCCCTTGCAAGCACTATTACGAAGATCTCGGGTTCAATATTCTCTTCATTGACCAAAGGGCTCAAAACAAATCTGAAGGAAAATATATGACTATGGGATACAGGGAAAAGTTCGATGTTATCGATTGGTGTAAGTATATTATTAACAAAGATCCACAAGCGAAAATTTGTCTCCTCGGTCATTCGATGGGTGCATCGACAGTAATGATGACAACCGGAATGAAAACTCTTCCGAATAATGTCAAATGTGCGATTGAAGACTGCGGTTATTCGAGTATAAAGGAACAAATTTTATACATTGCTAGCATGGATCAAAAAAAGATTCCAACCTTTCTACTCTCCTCGATCTTTGTTGTTGCTCGTTTATTCTTCCATATTTCGTTTATCAAGGATTCCCCGGTGGAAATGCTCAATAAGTCAACTACCCCGATGCTTTTCATCCATGGTGGAAGTGACAAATACGTTCCTTTCAAATTTCTCGATAAAAATTATAGAGCATTGAGTAATAAGGCAGTGTACAAAGATAAGCTTGCTGTCCCCTCAGCTTGTCACGGAATGAGTTTCATCTATGATGAAGATGCCTACATCGATAAGTCCGAAAAATTTATAAAGAAGTTTATCAAGTAAACATAAGCATAAACAAATGGCGATGTATAAAAAAATCTAAAAATTTTACTGTACTAAAATATTTACAAGAACAAGTATATTTAGTATAGTAAATAAGCTGCCGCTTTAGTTCAGTGGTAGAACAGAGGTATCGTAAACCTCCAACGGCCGTTCGATTCGACCATGCGGCACCATCGAGTATTCTAGCCAAGTTCTCTTGGCTTTTTTTATTGTGGAGTTTATCATTTATCAAAAAAACCGGAAATAATATTTGTTTTACAAAAATTATTTCCGGTTTTATAATTATATAAGATTTAAATACGATCCTAAATTTGTTTACTTAACAAATGCAACTAAGCACATAGGAGCGTTGTCGCCACGACGATTTTCCATCTTGAGAATGCGAGTATATCCACCGTTGCGTTCTTTGTAACGAGGACCAATTTCGTCAAACAACTTTTGTAAAGCGGTTTGCTTTTGATCTTTGTCGACGAAGAAACGACGGACATATTTATTAGCTTCTCTTCTAGCAGCAACGTCACCTTTCTTTGCATAAGTGACTAATCGATCTGCTAAAGGTGAAATTTGTTTAGCAACTTTGGCAGTTACTACAACTTTCTCTGAAACGATGAGTTGTGTAACAACATTGCGAAGCATGGCTTTATCTTTTGATGTAGTATAGGCAGCCTTAAAGCGGACACCACCTTTACCATGTACATTCTTACGACCTTGAGTTTTCATTTTCTATCTCCTTAATTTTGACGGAAGCCTAAGCCAAGTTCTGCGAGCTTGTCCTTAACTTCTTTTAGTGATTTTTTACCAAGATTTCTGACTTTCATCATTTCTTCCTCGGATTTGTTGCATAATTCACTAACAGTTGTAATTGCGGCTCTCTTCAAACAGTTGTATGAACGTACTGAGAAATCGAGTTCTTCGATGCTCATGTCTTCATATTTGTCTTTAGGCTTTTCAACTTCAGCATTAAAGACAACAACATCCTTAGCAGACTCAGAAATGTTGACAAATTTTTCCAAGTGATCAACTAAGATCTTTGCTGCAAGAGCGACACCATCGTGAGGAGTGATTGCACCATTTGTCCAAACTTCAAGTATGAGTTTGTCATAGTTGGTATTGTCTTCAACACGAGTAGGTTCTGTTGTGTAGTTCACCTTAAGAATCGGTGAATAATTCGAATCTACTGGAATTACACCAATTGAGTAATTCTCAATTGCTTGTTTATTTTGTTCATTTGTTAAATATCCTCTACCTTTGTTGGCTTGAAGAGTCATTTTGAGTTGACCACCTTCAGCAACATGTGCGATGACAAGGTCAGGGTTTACAACTTCGACGTCGCTAGGTACTTCAAGGTCAGCAGCTGTAACAGTTGCGGGACCTTTGACATTTAAGGACATGACACGGACGGATTGTTCATCTTCCGAGTCAATTTTAAGAACGAGACCCTTTAAATTTAATACGATTGCTGTGACATCTTCAACAACGCCCTCAAGCGCTGAGAATTCATGTCTGGCACCTTCTATTTCAATTGCGAAAATAGATGCACCTGGAATGGAAGAAATAAGTACTCTTCTCATAGCATTACCGATGGTAATGCCGAAGCCTCTTTCAAGGGGAGCTAAGACGAATTTTCCATAGTTCTTAGTAGAATCGTAATTATTTTCAACGAATTCAATGTTTTGAAAAGTTTTCATTTACTTTCCTCCTTAATTTACTAACCTCTAGGACGCTTAGGCGGACGGCAACCGTTGTGCGGAACGGGTGTAGCGTCTGCGATTGAAAGAACTTGTAATCCAGTTGCTTGAAGTGCTCTTAAAGCAGATTCACGACCTGTACCAGGTCCCTTAACAATAACGTCTACTGACTTTAGTCCACGTTCAATACAGGCCTTGGCAACACTTTGTCCAGCTAATTGAGCTGCAAAAGGTGTCGATTTTTTTGAACCGGTGTAACCGATTGTACCTGCTGACGCCCAAGCAATAACTTTTCCTTCAGGATCAGTTATTGAAATAATTGTGTTATTGAATGAAGAGTGGATGTGAGCAACGCCCCTGGTGAAATTAAGCTTAGGTTTTTTACTACGGCCAAGTTTCTTAGAGCCTCTATTATTTTTATTTGCCATTTCTCATATTCTCCTTAAATACCTGCAGCCTTTTTATTAGCAACAGTTTTTCTAGGTCCCTTGCAGGTGCGAGCATTATTCTTGGTATGCTGTCCTCTACAGGGGAGATTCTTTCTGTGTCTTGCACCGCGGTAACAACCAATTTCCATCAAACGTTTAATATTAAGTCTAGTTTCTCTACGAAGATCACCTTCGACTTTGTATTTTCCGTTTGCTAATTGGTTTCTCAACGCTGTCAATTCAGCTTCTGAGAGATCTTTAACTCTCTTTGTCTCGTCGATTTCTGCATCTTTGCAGATCTTCTTAGCAGTGTATAGACCGACACCATGAATGTATGTCAATGCGTATAAAACTACTTTTTGATTAGGAATATCAATTCCTGCAATTCTTGCCATTTGTTAACTTTCCTCCTATTAGCCTTGTCTTTGCTTGTGTTTAGGATTTGAGCAAATTACCATGACACGGCCTTTTCTTTTGATTACTCTGCACTTGTCGCAGATTGGTTTTACTGATGGTCTAACTTTCATAATAAGTACCTCCTGATATCAGTTCCTTTTACTTTTTACGATACGTAATACGGCCCCGTGTTAAGTCATAAGGAGAGAGTTCGACAGTGACATGATC
>Ga0172378_10004764_pt1 | contig 12690 bp, 8 predicted proteins | sample GrowelOW332metaG_FD_119755 | JGI IMG/M metagenome (GOLD analysis project Ga0172378, IMG submission 119755) | Groundwater microbial communities from an aquifer near a municipal landfill in Southern Ontario, Canada - Pumphouse #3_1 metaG | ecosystem: Environmental > Aquatic > Deep subsurface >...
AGATAATGAAAAATTCATATGTAACCTATTGATTAATATATTAATATCATATATTTTTAGAGCAAATATTTTAACGAAAAATTAGATATATTTGCCTGTCCGACTTTTCGGAGTGGGCTCATTAATTAAATTTAAAAACTGCCTAGAAAAGTCCATTCACCACCAATACAATATCTCCCATACCAGTTACCATGAGAACCTCCGGTCATTACGTATCGGGAGATTAGTTTTACCCGCAGAAACCTCACTTTTTCGAAACAAATAGAATTTGCAGTAAACCCTCTCATCATATTTTCACTTGACGTTAGAGCAGGAAACTGTGGTACCCACTGTACTTCTGGAATCATCAAGGTCCAGGTTACAGATTTTGGATCCTGCCCTGTGATTAAATTCTCGTCTGTGCCATACACTTCAAATTCTTTTAAAAGATCAGCTTTATAATGATCATAGGTCTGATCTGGATGTCCAAATAGAATCATCTTACTAATAACAGCTTCTTTTCCAAGATCAATTGTAATATAATGAGGAATATTAAAATCGCTAATGTCGTAATTATTTGACAACATTCGCTCATATATATTATCGTTAAAGAGATCTGCACCAGAATACCAAAGGGGGATATCACCATCTAAGTATATTGGTTTCATACCATTCTTGGGGATCAATTGTGCAGGCAAAGCATTCACTTTCGCTTCTTTGGTTTCAGATATATTACCAAACCGGTCAGTAAAATAGTATGAAAATGATTTCTCACCATCCCACATACTTCCAATTGATATAGAATCAGTTTCTAAATTAGATTTAAACATTTGTAATAGCGGAACATTATTTTCGTCGTTATAAATAACATTTAAATAAACCCACGATTTTGACTTATTTGTCCAACAAATTTTTCCGCCACCATAATCTGCTTTCGTATAGGATGAGTTATATGCCAATAAATTTGGGGGAGTATCGCAAACTGCATTTATTTCAACCGCGTTTGACTCATTTCCAAATCTGTCACCAGCAACAAATTGGTAGGTTCGAATATCTGTATCCGGAAGACCTTCAACGAAAATACTATCATTTAAATAACTGGCTTTACGTTCAATAATTTTGTCCTCTACCTTGTATTTTATTTTGACATAATACACATCTTCGTCATCAGGAAGATCGTAACTAAAAGTTATCGTTCCATATGATGTAGCTTTTAAAGTCAAATTTTTTATTTCTCCCGGTGCAACGATATCCTGTATATCAGTATCTTTTGATTCGCATGAATATAATATGCATGACAATACAAATAGGACTAACGTATATATTATTCTTTTATTCATCACTTCTTGTTTTAAAGGATTAGTATCCATAATTCTGAACCAGATTCTTATCTTTCAATATTTCCGAATACGGAATTGGAAATAAATAGTATGCCGGAGTAAATACCCGTTTATTTGGTTCGACGTATTGAATTTGATAGTAATTTTCAGGTGTCGTTTCATCTACCTTCCATCCGGAAACATAGGAATTTAAAATATCCCCTTTAAGCCACCGTCTTAAATCCCAAATCCGATGTTGTTCAAACATCAATTCGATGCTTCGTTCCTGCTGAATAATATCCCGTAATCCATCCTGTGTTTTATATTTTCCATTGTCTTTTGAATATACCCCTCCCCATGCATCTTGAACTGTTGGAATTCCGGCTCGTTCTCTTATTTTGTTTAATGAATTATAAACTTCGTCTGAAGGTCCTGAAAATTCATTAAGAGCTTCAGCTTTATTAAGATAGAGTTCAGGTAAACCCAAAATACTGTAAATAGTAACCTTTATGCCACCTATATTATCATCTGCACTAAGAAAATGAACATTCCTCTTGGGAATATATCCGGTAACCGAATAGTAAAGTTCGGATGCACTCTGTTGCCCTTGGGAATCACCGTATCTCATTCTAAGCGGGAAACCATACCCAGCGGTTACTGCACCATCAAAAGCGACCGTATTTCCGGATTGTCCTTGACATTTATAATAGCCTCTATCAAAAGCTAATGCTCCATAAAATCTTGGTTCCCGCTTTAGATTCAAATTTACAGTAATTTCGTTGGGAATTATTTTCCCAATCTCATCTGAAGTCGTCTGTACCATATTATATCTTTCATCATAGGGGTAACTATTATCCTCATCAATTGGCAATCCATTTTCTGTATAGAAAAGTTCAGCCATTCGAAGGGTTGCACCAAAACATGCATATCCAAATCGATATTTGTCTGTCCTATTTTTAGGCAAACAAAATAATTGTTGAACACTACTGATAAAGGCATGATTGGAAGTGGAGTAACCCCATATTATATCCGTATTCAAGTTATAATCCAATGTAGATGAACCTCTGTAACTATCCTTTGCTAACTCAAATGCAGGATTAGGATACAAACTGTAATTCAATTCTGTTGGATTACCTGAGTTATATATTTTATGACCAGTCAATTCAGCCCAAAATATGGCAGAGTCAGCCGCTGCAGCTGCAAGCTTCCATTTATTAACATCATAAACCGGATTAAACAATGCTAAACCATCATGATTTTTAACCGAAGCATACATGGAATTTCCATTAAATAGTGGACTTGCAGCATATAAAAGTAATCGGGATTTTAATGCGTAGGCAGCTGGTTTTGTTGCACGGCCAAGATCATTCTGAGAATTAACTATAGGTGGCAATAATTTAGCTGACTGATCCAACAAATTGCTTATGAATTCAACACATTCATCGTAAGGTCGTCTTTCCAATTGCATTTCTTCGGTAGGGGTATTGGAAGTAGCAGCGGTTTTAATGATTGGGATTGGTCCATATTGTCTTAATAGACAAAAATAACTCCAGGCTTTGATAAATAGTGCTTCCCCTTTTCGTATTTGAGAAAGATCCGATGTCATTATATTATCCTGGACATTGTCAATATTTTGAAGAAAAAAGTCGCACTGTCTAATCGCTTTCCAAAAATTAACATCTCCGTCATTCTCTGTAGTCCATTGGCCTGGTAGAGTTAACGGGCCAGAACCACTTCCATTCCAATAACAATAATTATCATTATTGGTAGGTGATAACCCAAACCAGTTCATATTGGTAGCTCTTTGTTTTTTTGTATTGCTACCCACTTCCCAAGTAGGTGGTAAGGCTATTTCATCAGAATACAATATTCCAACACCTTCCCCCGGATCTTGAAAATTTGGTGTCGCTTCTGAATATGCATAGGTTAACGTTCGTTCGATAAGATCCTGAGAAGAGAATAAATCACTCTCCTCCATTTGATTATTTGGTGCAATATCTAAGTAGTTAGTGCAACTCATTAAGCTTAACAACAATAGAATCGTTGCGATATATAATTGTTTCTTTTTCATTGTAAATGAATTTTATTATTTATAAAGTAATATTGGCCCCCAGGTTAAAAGTTCGTTGCAAAGGGTAGCCCATACCATTCCCACCTTGTTCTACATCCCACAATTTAAATTTACTATAAACCATAAAAAGATTAGAACCTCTTAAATAGAATCGTGCTTTACTAATGTGTATTCTTTCAGTTATATTTTTGGGAATGGTATATCCCATTTCCATATTTTTCATTCTTATGAAGCTACCATCACGTAACCACTTGGTAGATTTTACAGCATTATTCGAATTTTTATCAATCGATAATTTAGGCCAAAATGCATTACTGTTTTGATTCTCGTTTGACCAATGATCATCTGCTATTACTTTTAACATATTACGCTTATCTACAAAAGGAATTACTCCCATTCCTGAATAACCAGCGTTTATAAAAAATGATCTGTTTGCAAGACCCTGGAAAAAACATGAAATATCAAAATTTTTATACCCCATACTTATACCAAATCCATAATTAATTTCCGGTGAACTTGGAAACCCGATTGGAACTATATCATTACCATCAACAACATTATCTCCATTTACATCTCTATATTTAATATCACCTGCTCCATAAGTTCCTGATCCTCCCACTTGTTGTACAGGTGAATTGGCAGCCTCTTCATCATCAAGGAATAACCGGTCGGCAATATATCCCCACATTTGGTTTATTGGTCTTCCTTCTTTTTTCTTGTATTTTTCAGGATAGTTCAAATCTTCAATATTTGTTATGTGACCTTTCGCAAGGGTAAAGGTACCATAGCTTTGCATCCAAAAATTTTTATTGAAAAATTTGTTGTATTTCCAACCAATATCGATTCCCTTACTGAAAGCAGAACCGACATTACCTCCCTGTGTTGGTAATCCACTACTTACAGGAATTGTTGTACGATTCATATATATTCCGGTCTGATTATTAGTATAAAAATCAACATTAAGTGTAAAATCATGAAAAAAAGTAGCATCAAACCCAAAGTTTAACTTTTTTGCAATTTCCCAGGTAAGATTCGGATTAGCATATTGTGATACATAAGCTCCATTATACACATCTGAATTTGAACCAAAAAAATATGAATTACCTACGTTTGTCGAAATATGTGACAGGTAAACAAACCTATTAGAAGATACATTATCATTTCCGACTAACCCATAAGATACTCGCAATTTTACCTGATCGGCAACTCTCTTAATCGACGAAAAGAAATTTTCGTTCGAAATATTCCAAGCTCCACCTATTGAAGGGAAAAATCCGAAGCGATGTGCTTTTGTGAATTTTTCGGATCCATAATATCCAAAATTAAACTCAGACATATACCTGTGATCATAATTATAGCTTAGTCGACCAATAACACCTATATTTCTTTGAGGAAGAGATGTAAAAGCATCACTACCTGACACCCCGGTTTCATTACATTTTGTTAATAATAGTCCATGAACGCCATGACTACCGAAAGTTTTATTGTAATTTAATGAACCTTCAAAATAGGTGAAGTATTGAGAGCTCTTGCTGGTTCCTCCTCTATTTAAATAGTCGACTCCATTTTGAAGTGGAGGATCTTCAAGAGCGTAGGATCCATCAGAATAAACTCCTCCAATTGTATAGTAATAGGGAGTAAATCCTCTCCAACCCATATTTGATGTTGTAGTTCTAAATGAAGCAACTGCAGCTGCAGTTAGCCCATCTGTTATTTTATTTAGTTTTTGATCTATTCGGAATGTCCCAATCATGGTTGTATTAAACTCATCTTTTACTGCAGATACCATTGTGGCATAAGGATTATTGTAAGAAGCTCCGGTTCCACTTCCATTATTAGCATTTCCAAAGAAAACACGTTTATCTTTTAATCCGATATTATTTGCGTCTGCTTCATAATACATCGGAAAAATAACAGGATTGACATTTACTATTTGCGAAAAAATGGTAGAAGCTGAATTATATGGCCCCTGATTCTTTTCAAAAGTTCCGGAAAAGTTTATCGCAACTTTTGTTGTTGGCGTCAGATTTATTGTAATATTTGACCGAACATTCGACCGTTTAATATTGATTCCTGTATCGAAATTGTCATATAGAGCAATCTTTTTTAACATTCCTTCCTGGTGATTGAAGTTTGCTGATACATAATAAGATGCTATTGATCCCCCTCCTGACATATTCACATTTACAAGTTGGTTGTTAGCAAAATCTTTAAACATTTCTTTATACCAATCTACATTAGGATATAGATATTTATTTCCTCCTGCTTTTGTATTTTGAATTTTTAAATCAGAAAAAAGGTCTAATTCTTCTTTTGTTTTATCTGGATATTGACTCATCATGGTCTCATTATACATTTCCATGTATTGCACACCACCAATAAATTTTGGTATTTGAGTTGGAACCAAAGTTGTGTTTTCAAGTCTTGCGCTAATCTTAACTTTCCCTGGTTTCCCGACTTTTGTAGTTATCAATATAACACCGTTAGCTCCTTTTGTTCCGTATAAGGCTGTTGCAGAAGCATCCTTTAATATTGAAAAACTTTCAATGTCATCAGGTGATAATTTTCCTAAATCTTCTCGTTGCATTTCAACCTGATCGACAACAACTAACGGGTAAATACTCGCTCCAAATGATGTAATTCCCCGGACAAAATAATTGGCATCATCTTTACCTGGCTCACCTGATGTTTGAAAAGAAATCATCCCCGGCAATCGTCCTGCCAATGCAGTAGTTATATTCCCATCCGATTGTAAAAGATCCTTAGTCTTTATGGTTGAAATTGATGCAACCATATCTGTTTTTTTTTGCTTTCCAAAGGCCACAACTGTAACTTCATCAAGATCTTCAGTACTTGAAGATAACGTAACATTTATTAAATGTTTATTTCCTATTGGCACCTTTGTTGTTTGCATACCTATAAAAGAAAAAACAAGTACTGCTTCGTTCGAATTCACTTTGATGGTGTATTTACCATTGTTATCTGTTATGGTTCCATGAATAGTTCCTTCTATAACAACAGAAACCCCAGGCAAAGGATCTCCGGAAGAATCAGTAATTTTCCCTGTAACTGTTTTTTGTTGTTGCTGTACCTCGGAAACACTCCTGGACATCAGCATAATGTTATTTCCCTCCATTGCATAAACAACATCGGTATTACTGAATAAATTGGTCAGTACTTCAGCTACCGATTGATTATTCGCATTCACATTGACTTTGCGTGCAAGATTGACTTTGTTCTTGTCGTATACAAATAAATATTCAGTTTGTCTTTCGATCGAACTAATTACCTCTGCGATAGAAGTATTAGTCATGTTCATACTGACTTTTAAACCCTGCGAATTGACATTAGTTGCAAGCAATGACAATGAAAACACCAGCAAGAATAGACAAGTGAGTTTCATCTTTCGTATAAATGGTTTGATTAAGTCAAAGAATTCCTTTGACAAATAATTTTTCATACATTTATTTTTTTAATTATTAAGATTTAAATTTATTTTTGAGAATAGGTCAAATATTTACCTTTGACCGGAGGGTGTTAGCGCACTACCCGGCTTTTTTACATTTTTACTTCACTTCAATCCATTTTTTATAAATTTATTTTGGTTTGTTTATTTTATAGTAATTATATTTAATTTGTAATCAATAGTATAACTGAATTTATTACTTAACTGAAGCACTTTAAGGATATGTTCGATTCCATCTTTGATCCTGAATTTACCGGTACACCGATAGTTTAGAATTTTATCATTTTTTATTTCTATTTTCAAATCAAAATAGTGCTCTACCTTTTGCACCATCTGCGGAAAAGATTCATTATCAAAGCTGATAATCCCATCCTTCCATAAAAAATAGTTCATACAAGGGATAGGAGTGATGACCAATTGATTATCTTCCAGAAATATTCGTTCATTTGGTTTAATAAATATTCCTTTTTTGTCACCAGTATGTAATATTTCCACAGCACCCTCAAGAAGTGAAGTTTCAAAAATTCCTTTTTCAGAATTGACTATTAAATTGAATTTTGTACCCCAGACCTTGATATCATATTTATTAGCATTAACAATAAAGGGCTTAGATGTATCATGTGATACATCAAAAAATCCCTCCCCATCAAGTGTTACATTTCGCGTATTGCCTGAAAAACAATTTGGATAAGTAAATTTTGTTTTTGCATTTAACCACACCGTTGTACCATCCACCAAAGTAACTTTGGTCTGTTGTCCCGCCGGAACTTCTATGGTTTGCATCACAACCTGGTTTTCATGCCTTGATGCAGTATAAAAAAAATAGTATGTTGATATTATTACAAGCAAAACCGCTGCATATTTTAATACTTCAAAATACCAAGTGTTTAATAATCGGGTTGATCCACTTGCTTTTCGTTTTGTATCCTTTATGACGGTGTTTTGCCAAATAGTAATATCGTACAGTTTTCGAAGCGCCATAAATTCCTTCATGTGTTCCGAATCTGAGTCTAACCAATTGGTAATGATCACTTTTTCCTGATCAGAACAATTCCCGGAAATATATTTTATTAGTAACTCGGGATCCATTTCTTTCAAAAGATTTATTTTAATTAGGGAAACTACTATATTACCCTCTTTAATAATTAACGATTTATCGTTACGAATCACTAGTCAGAAATTAGACTATTTTTTAATTCAGGAACATCCAGACACATAATATGAGAAGATAATCTTTAAGCACCTGACGTAACTCACACACACACTGTGCGATATGATAATCAACCCCTTTGATGGAAATATGATAAATATCGGCTATTTTTTTATGTGATTTATTTTCAAATCGACTTAGAATGAATATCTCCTTTGTCCGCTTTGGTAGTCGGTTTAACGTTGTCTTTGTAATTTGTTTTATATCTTTTGAGAATATATCCACAGGATCGCTCATTTCGAGAGTCATTGTCCTGATCTCCAATTCACGGGTAAGCGATTTTGTTATTTCAGAGTGAACATGCTTTTTAATGGACTGATGTTTTAAAAAATCGAGTGATCGGTTTTTTAAAAGTGTAAATAGGTAAGGGGCAATGGGGTCAATAGATTCATGCTTTATGACCTCCCATAATTTCATTAATGATTCGGAGACAATATCTTCGGCATCCATTTCGTCATGAACATACGACTTAACATACAGAAAGGATTTTCTGTAGTATTCTGTATAAATTTCATTGAAGCTTTTGTTCGAATTAAGTTGCATTATTTTAGTTTAATTAGTCAACCATTAAAAATTCCATATTTGGGTGAGATTCGAATGGCTACTCCATTATTTTTAAATAAACTACGAGCTATTTTTGTCTTGCTATTGACATCCATGCATATAACGTAATTCCCGTTCTTCATTCGTACTGATCTTTTATTAATTTATAACAATCAAGACTATTGATAATAAAATCTATAACCTTAAACTCTTCAAACACCAAACATTTTGTTGCTGGCATTATCCAAGCTCGTTAAATTTTCTTGTGTCATTTATTGAGATATATAATACCATGCTATTTTAAATAATCCGGCAAAGGATATCTTTTAAAAGCCGTTTTCATATCGTAACGACCACCATTGGATTTTATACCATCGTAACGTTCTTTGATGGCTTTTCTATATTTATCTTTATTTGGCATCGAAGAGCGATATTCATCAATAAACAGGCCTATCTTTTCAAAAGGAATCTTTTCAAACCCTTCCATTGGGTGAAATTCATCTTTCATCTTAAAATTAAGTACGGACGGATCTACAAAGTCATCCATAGAAACAGGTCTCGGATACTCCCATTCCGTTGTTAATGGTAAATCATCTACAGTACAACCATGCATATATAATCCTCTTTTTTTCGACCCACTGGTTGCAATCATTGATTCTTGTACATAATTATTCTTAATCACTCCATATGATGGTGCAAAGGGATTACCATCATTCATTATCTTCTTCAGCGTTGGATATTTTGTTTTATAAGGATCAAATAACCATCCCATCTTTCCATAGCACTGCTCGGCTCGCCACAAATTATCATCTTTATCCCCTCTTATCAACTTACCATCGTCATAGGCCCTGCGTTTTTCCCATGCTGCACGGACTTTTGATATATCTTTTGATGCATAAAAAGTTTGCCACACCGTTGGAGTTTCCAGTGCTATATTATTTTTACAATCATTTCCGGCACCAGAAAAAGCAATGCTCCCTCTACCCGATTTATAAAATACATTCCCAACAAAAGCGACTCCCATACCACTGTCATCATTACGTACGCCCTCTACAGGATAGGCACCAGGCATTTCCATCAGGTGATGAATAAAGTTGTATTGAAATTTATTGCCAAAGGAGGCCCAATCTGCACCAGTATATGCGGCATTCCAATCACCCATTTCCCAACCCATATCATAAAATTCGTTATACTCAATCGTAATGTCATTGCCTTTAAATATAAGTGCACCATTCATCGCATGGAATAGGTTATGAGAGCACTCGATACCCACACCTTGTAAACCAACAACACCATATCCCTTTAAACGACATTCAGAAATCTCGTTATTGATAAAATAACTATTGCAAGGTTCTAAAGTTGTTCTATCACCTCCCGAAATAGACGCAGCACTCATCAAACCTTTAAATTCACAAGCCTCAATACCGTTATTTTTTCCGCCATTAATTGACACCCCTTTTTTTACGAAATTGAAGAATCCACAGCCTGCTACAAGGTTCTTATCTCCTCCGTTTATTTCTATAGCCATTTCACCTCCATTCTGAAAAACCAGATTTTGGATTGTCACGTTACTCAGATGATCAAGACACATCATTTTACCTCCACCGGCAACAGATATATTAACAGATGATTTCAATGCTGCAATTGGCCATAGATATAATTTTTGACTTTCGATATCAAAATACCACTCACCAGGTTGATCCAATTCACATAACAAATTCACAACCCTCACACGACGAGGCAACATATGTTTATGAGCAACAATACCATATCGAGTATGGTGCAATAATTTTATTTCCCCATTATTCACCCTACCAACAATTTCATTCTGATAATACCAATCATTGTCTAAATAACCTTGAACAACTACCTGACCATTAGCCTTAAATTCTGCATCCCACTTTTTCCAATCGGTTTGCTCTACAGTGGTAAAACTTCCTCCTGTAGGATGCTCAAGAGAATAAGAAGCAGGTTTTTCTTTCGGTTTTAGCCAGCGCGTGGTAGGACCTTTATCTGTTACTTCTTTGATGTGTGAATAACCACGATTAGGCCATTGAGCTATTTGTAATGAATACTTATTCCAAGTCAGCAAGCTGTAATCTGATGATTTTGGAGGCAAGATCAAATTTCCTGATTGATTTTTATAAGATTGGCCCTCTTTCCCCAAAATATTAAAAGTTTTGGCAGCATCATTACCTTTCAAATCCGCCACATATACTTTACCCGCAGCATCTTTATGTAACCGATTATAATAATCACGTCCAACTCTTTTAAACATTGAAGTAGGAATGCGCTTTCCTCCGGAGATATTTGCTTTCTTTTTTCCGTAAGACTTTATGGTAAATTTAACTTCTTTTGATTTAAACAATGCACTATCAAAACGCACTTCTTCATTAAGCATATAAGTACCTGAAATCAATAATACATTGACTTCATCATATGATTTTTCCTTAAAAGATTTTTGAATAGCCTTTTTAGCACCTTCCAATGATAGCAAAGGAGAATACTTTGTTCCAATATTAACATCATTACCTTTAGGAGATAGGTAAACATTAAGTACACCTTGAGAAAATGCACTCTCTGCATTTCCAAATATTATGCTCATAAAAAAGAAGAAAAATAATTTGCAAAGACTCATTTTCATATAACTCAAATTTAAAATATTCAATATTTTAAAATCGCCTACTCTATCTCACAATAAAGTATACCATTCCAAAATATAATGTTAGTAAACTGTAAGAACAACTTTTGACAATTTATCAGAACTGGTTCCAATCATAATATCAAAGTCACCCGGTTCTATGATCCATTGTCCATCGTTCCAGTATTCTAGTTGTTGCTTTCCAATCTCCATTACAACCTTTTTAGATTCACCAGACTGAAGATAGACATGTGCAAAATTTCGTAATTCTTTCAGTGGACGAACACGTTCCGATATCAGGTCGTGGATATACAACTGAACCACCTCTTCACCCGCATATTTACCAGTGTTTTTTACAATAACAGAAACACTTGTAGTTTCACCTTTTGAGATCTTTGCTTTTTCAAGTACAGGAGCTCCAATTTCAAAGGTGGTATAACTCAGTCCAAAACCAAAAGGATAAAGTGGAGAAGCATCTGATTTGTAAATATTTCTAGGTCTTCCAGTTTCCAATTTATTATAAAATAAAGGACACTGACCAGCATTACGCGGGAACGTAATTGGAAGTTTTCCACTAGGATTTACTTTTCCAAACAATACATCAGCAATAGCCGTTCCGGTTTCCTGCCCCAGGTACCAACCTTCAATAATGGCTGGAGCATTTTGAGCTGAATATTCAATTGAGATTGGTCGTCCATTAAGTAAAACGACCACATAAGGTTTACCGGTAGCTTTTATCGCTTCTTCCAATAATTGTTGATTTTTAGGTAAGTACAAATCATCAACATCCTGATTTTCACGACAGGTTTCCTCTGAACCACCTATTGCCAATACTATAAAATCAGACTTTAAAGCTAAATTAACCGCTTCTTTAATTTTACTGGTTGCACCATTAAAATCACAGCCCTCAGCAAAATGAACCTCCCCACCGGAACCTACAAATTTTTTAATTCCTTCGAAAATACTCACGTAATATTTAGGTTTATCGGGTGAATACCCACCCAATCGCATCGAATTAGCATTCGGACCAATCACCGCGATATTTTTGTAACGCCCCATTTTCAACGGAAGTGTATTTTTCTTATTCTTAAGCAAAACAATTGACTTATGAGCCACTTCAAGAGCAAGAGAATCACTTTTTTTATCAAAAATAATCTCCCTCCAATTATTTTTTGGAATTCCTACATACAAAGCTTTTTTAAACATTTCAGCATCATGTTGAGATACCTTTTTGGGCTCTCCATTATCCGGGTGTTTAATCACATCAAACCGATCATCTAAAGAAATATTTTCATCAAAAAGTCCCAACTGGAATTTTGCCCGCAAAACATGAGCTACAGCTTTGTCTACCATTTTTTCAGAAACTACACCATCTTTTACCGCAGCAATAAGGTTATCGCCATACATTCTTTTATTATTCCATCCTTGAAATAAAGCCAATTCCTGGTCAATTCCTACCTC
>Ga0172378_10004765_pt1 | contig 12690 bp, 8 predicted proteins | sample GrowelOW332metaG_FD_119755 | JGI IMG/M metagenome (GOLD analysis project Ga0172378, IMG submission 119755) | Groundwater microbial communities from an aquifer near a municipal landfill in Southern Ontario, Canada - Pumphouse #3_1 metaG | ecosystem: Environmental > Aquatic > Deep subsurface >...
AACTTGGATGCCATTTTTTTCGCATGCTTTTTGAATTTTATCTGCCATTTCCGAGTTCAGGTCATATTTATTGATAATGACTCGAATTTCCACTTCAAATTCGCGTGCCATCTGGATGGTTCGCTTCAAATCATGAAGCCCCGATAATGTCGGCTCCGTAATAATAACGGCCATGTCTACGCCAGTGATGGACGAAATGACTGGACAGCCAATTCCTGGAGGGCCATCGGATAGGAGAAGGTCTTGTTTTTCTCGTTTGGCTTCTTCTCGCGCAGCTTTGCGAATTTCTGCGATGAGCTTGCCTGAATTTTCCCCACCCGGCAAAAGCCTTGCGTGAAACATCATGCCGGCACAAGTCTGAGACTTCATCCATTCGCCACATGTACGCGGTACCATGGTAATTGCCTTCGTGGGGCAAACAATGGTGCAGACCTTACAGCCTTCGCAGGCGTTTTCATGAAAAACTGGAAGTTCATGCTCGGCAAACGTAATGGCATTTAACCGGCAGTATTCCTTGCATTTTCCGCAGCGGATACATTTTTCTTCGTCCAAGGAGGGCAATTCGCCGGCAATAAAAACTTCTTTTTTGATGATTTCAGGTTTTAACAGAAGGTGTAAGTCCGATGCATCTACATCACAATCAACCAGTACGGCTGATTTTGCAAGCTTTGCAAAACCGGCGCATAACGATGTCTTCCCACAGCCGCCTTTCCCGCTGATAATTAGTATCTCTTTCATAATCCCCCCAATTTCTGTAACAGCTGTGTGAATTTTGGCTTTAATTCCGGCGCACTTGTTAGAAGACTGTCGCCATTGGAGTATCCTGTTGCAATCTTTTTGGAGAAAGGGATCTTCATTAAAACATCAATATTGCGCGATTTGCAGAATGCTTCCACATCTGCACAGGAGTCATCGGCACGGTTGATAATAACTCCGGAAGGAATATTCATGGCTTCCAAGGTGTCTTGTGCTAACTGCAGATCATAGAGCCCAAAGGGCGTTGGCTCCGTTACAAGAATAACAAAATCAGCATCTCGTATCGTATTTACCATCGGGCAGGCTGTGCCCGGTGGTGAATCCAGAATTGTGGTTCGATGACTGTCCGCTTGAGCAATGACCTGATGAATAATAGGAACTGCAATAATATTGCCGACATCCATAATGCCGGTAATGAGTTCCACAGAGCCTTTTTTCCGGTATTCCAAAACGCCAATTTTATGGTCTATTTCCTGAATGGCTTTTGTGGGACAGAGGTAGGCGCAGCCGCCGCATGAATGGCATAATTCGGGAAAAATCAAGAGTTTTTTCCCGATATTGGCAATGGCATTGAAGGCGCAAAAGTCGCTGCATTGATGGCATCCGATGCATAGATCCTGATTAAAACTCGGAATCTTTACGGTGACTGGAGTCGTTTTGTCGGCGGGCATTTGAAAAAATAGGTGGCAATTTGGTTCTTCCACATCACAGTCCAGCAGGAGGCCTTTTGTTCCAAGGACTTCTGCAAGAGCAAGTGATACGGTTGTTTTACCGGTGCCGCCTTTGCCTGATGCTACTGCAATCTTCATAGCCAATGACCATCCACATCTGCGGATGTAATGCTTTGAAGCTTTCCATCTTCCCATAATTGAATGGCGTCTGCAACGCTGCCGGTATTGTCAGTCAAGTAAATTTTGACGTTGCCTTCTTGAAGGACACGGAATGCTTTGGGGCCGCAATGTCCGGTGATAATGGCTTCGGCGCCGCTTTTGGCGACGGTCATGCCGGATTGAATTCCAGCTCCCTGCGCGGCTTGCAAGTTTTGGGTGTTTGGAATAACACTCACTTCTTTTGTTTCGGTATCGTACAGCAGAAAATTGGCGGCGCGGCCGAAACGCGTGTCAACAGCGTCGGTTAATTTTGTTCCCTGGCATGATATTGCGAGTTTCATAATAATTCCTTTGTTTGTTTTGTTTCTAATAAAATGATTCGGATGTAAAATAAAAATGGTCCAGTACTGGCAGTGCGGTTCAAACATTTGTTTGAAAAGGACATTGTTTGTACTGTTTTTATAAAACGACATGCATTATCTTGGCTTTTTTGCAAACCATGAATGATGCTTACTTTATAATAGCAGATGTCGTGCCAAGATTGGAAAATAATGTGTTTCCCAGGTGAAAAAAGATTGGGCTCAAAAAGATTCCAGTATTACTATAGCAGAATTGCAATGGATCTGCAATAAAGCATTGCATTTTTGCAATGCTTTATTGATGTCTTTGGGTCATGGATTCGGCCCATAGTTCCAGGTGTTGTCGAATAGGCGCATCTGGAATGGAAGCGTGGAGTGTTTGCATGGCGAAAGTGATTTTTCCTTCGGCGATGGCTTTTATTTTATCGACGATTTTTTTATCAAGCATCATTTGTTTTATTTTGCAGAGGTCTTCTTGGGAGGCGTTTGGGTTTCCAACATTTTTTTCGATCAGTTGTTGTTCGGACTTTGATGCATTTTGCCATGTTGCGCGAAGCAGCACCGTGTGTTTTCCTTCGCGCAGATCGGAGCCGACGTTTTTGCCGAGTTTTTGGGGGTCGCCATAAATGCCGAGAATATCGTCTTGCAGCTGGAAGGCGATTCCGCAGGATTCTGCGAACAGCCCAAGTTGCTGCGCGGTATAATTTTCTTCAACGGGCATATTTTGCCCGATTGCGTAGCCGATTTCAGCGCAGAATTGTAGCAAAGAACCCGTTTTCAGCCGCATCATTTCCATGATTTCAGCGACCTCTATTTCGGAAATATGCCGATTGCTCAGGTCAATATCAAGTTGTTCTCCAGCCAGGAGTTCGTTATAGAGTTTGCCGGATAATCGATTGATTAAAGAGAGAATGACTCGCGCATCAAGATCATGAAGCGAGCTCAATAGTTGAAAGACTTGTCCTTGAAGAACATCGCCGGAAAGGATTGCCAGACTTAATCCATATTCTTTGCTTGATTTATCGGCTAGAGACCATGCTTTTTTGCCTAGTTCTGCGCCGAAGACGTGTCCAGTTGGGTGGTTGCGTCGGATGGTATCGTGATCGATAATATCATCATGAATGAGTGTCCAGTTATGGAACATTTCCATTGCAGCGGCTGCCGGAAGTGCTTTGGAGGGGGCTTTTCCCGCGGCTTCGCAGGTTAGCATAACGAGTCTGGGACGCAGGTATTTGCCGGGTTTATTCAAGTAACTCGCGGTAACCAGTTGTAGGTTTTCAGGAAGAATACGGTTGTTTTGAGCGAGTTTTTGGATAATATATTCCGTCAGGATGGGAGTGTATTTTTTCACGGCCTCTGGATAGGGCAGAGTGGAAAGAGTATCGAGGATCTCTAGGTTGTTTTTTAAGGATTCCATAAGCCTGACTTTTGAAAAAGAATGAGATGTGAAATAAATTCAAAGAATAAATTTATAACTTATTGTTAAAAAGGGAACAAATAAATATAATTTAAAGTATAAGAAAATCAAGTTTGTGGCTATGGCCTCCAGCCTTACGGAATTAAAATTAGTTTGTGAGTTTATGCTCTTTTTATAGAGTTTTAATCCCGTTGTGAACAAATTCGTTCGTGAATTGTGGGTACGAACCCGGCGGTGAAAATTCGTTACAGGCTTGGCAGAAGGGATGGTTTGCGAAAGGCAAGGTGTGGTGGGAACATCCGTTCTTTCAAACTGGATGAGTTTAAGGATGCGATTCATGCAGAAAACGCAACAGGGAGGTTTGTTTGAAAAGGATAGGCTGGAGGCCAAAGGATAAAATTCGAAAAATGACGAGAAAAAACCGAGGATGCGGACATGAAGATGCAAGAAAAAGGGCCGTATCTTACTTGGTTATTAACTTTAGGGCGAACTGTTTTTCATTTTTTTAGACTGAGTTTTGTAGAATGTTATTAAAATCCCATTGTGAGCGCTTCTTGAGTTCCTGATTAAAAAATAGCGACTCGCAACAGCGGTAAGTTTTTGAAATTGAGAAGAAATATCGGAGCATGTTGAAATGTAACGCGTGTTTGCAAATAAAAATTCCCGGAGTTTGAAGTGATTTTTTTATTGTTTAATGTATATTGATTTAGGATTTTTTGGTTGGCGTGTTTGATCTGTTTTTGAAAAGCTAAAAATTTTTATGGCGGAATCGTCCATCGATCATTTCAAGATATCTTTTTTGTTCTTTTGTATGGATTTAGGAATATATATAATAAAAGCTGTATTATAAAAAATAGAAATAAGGAAAAGTATGATGCTAAATAAGAATGTAGAATGGCGCGAAAATTTATGCGTGGAGCATAATCCGGGGTCGTGTGTTTTTGTAATTTTTGGTGCTTCGGGTGATCTTGCAAAACGAAAATTATTTCCATCTCTTTTTGCGTTGTATATGCGTGATTTGCTGGGAAAAAGAACGCGTATTATCGGCTGTGCGCGGCATGCGTATTCCGATGATGGCTTTCGAAAATACCTCTTGGATGCATTTCCAAATGCGGAACAGAAAAAGGTTGAGGATTTTTTGCAGTTGGTCTTTTATCAGGTTGTTGATTATTCCAAATCGGAAACCTATCAGGCGTTGACCGAACGGATCCCCGAATTCACAAAAGTGGATGGAAAAAATTTGCCCTGTTTATTTTATTTGGCAGTACCATCTCTTCTTTATATAAATATTGTTCAGCATTTGACGGAGCATGGTTTGTTGCAGGAGGATAAAGGTGCCCCAAAGAGTTGGCGTCATATTGTGTTTGAGAAGCCGTTTGGCCATGATCTGAAAAGCGCGATAGAGCTTGAAGAGTCGTTGGGCCAATATATCAAAGAAAGTCAGATCTATCGTATTGATCATTATCTTGGCAAAGAGACGGTCCAGAATATTTTTTTGCTACGTTTTGCCAATTTGATTTTTGAGCCGATTTGGAATTCTCAATATATTGATAATGTACAAATTACGGTTGCTGAAACGCTTGGTGTAGAAAAGCGGGCGGGGTATTTTGATCAGTCGGGGTTACTTCGCGATATGTTTCAGAATCATATGCTGGAAATGCTGTCATTAGTGGCGATGGAATGCCCATCCGTCTTTTCAGCGGATGAAGTGCGCGATGAAAAATTAAAGCTTATCCGTTCCATTCGGCCGCTTGTTTTTACGGGCAGTTGCTGCAATACTGTGCGGGGGCAGTATGAGGGCTATTTATCGGAGCCCGAAATACCGGCGGATTCTCAAACGGAGACTTTTGTAGCACTCAAGATGTTTGTTGATAATTGGCGCTGGCATGGCGTGCCCTTTTATTTGCGGGCGGGTAAGAAAATGGCCGAGCGCAAGAGTGAAATTGTGATTACATTCAAGCCTGTGCCGTATTCTATTTTTCCGCAAATATCGGCGGAAAATCTGCAGCGTGATATTTTACGTCTGCGGGTTCAGCCAGAGGAGGGCATGGGGCTTACGATTCAAGCAAAAAAGGCCGGTCCGAAATTATGTATGGGCGCCTTAACGCTGAATTATGATTATGAAAAAAGCAATGAAATACCGCTGGATGCATATGCGCGGCTTTTACTGGATTGTCGTATTGGTGATCAGACGCTTTTTATTCGCAATGATATTATTCGCGCTTCCTGGGAGCTCTATCAGCCACTTCTTGATTTTTGGAAAAATAATACAACATCAAAGTGTCCGCTGAATTCTTATGTTCCCGGAAGTACGGGGCCGGATGCGGCCTCTCAATTGCTACGTCGCGATCAGAAGTCGTGGCTGTAACGGCTGCCTCTTTCGCATGAAACGCATGTTACGGCTGAAAAGTCTAAAAAGAGTGATCCTTTTTAGACTTTTCTGAAAAGGGAAGGAACCGTATTTTGATTCTTTTCGGCCCGTTTATTTTTTTAAGTAGACCGTTTGGCTTGGGAAAGCGAAATCCAGTTTGGCGGCGTTAAAGCGTTTAAGAATTTCGAGGTTTATTTTTTGCATTTCGCCTTTCATTTCAAAGTAATCGGCTGTTTGGATCCAAAGCATAACATTGATATTTAAGGACCAATTTTCCATGGAAGAAAAGAAGATCCTTGGCGGTAGTTTTTCCATGTCAAAGAGGGGCCGATTATCAAGAATTTCATGAAGGATATCAATCGCTTCCTGTATTTGTATTGCGGTCATGGAATAGGTTAAGCCAATATCAAACACCTGCTTAAAATTAGGGCGTTTGGAAATGTTGTGAATATTAATTTCGGAAAGGCTTTTGTTTGGGATATACCATATTGTGCCATCTAGAGAGCGTAATATAGTGCTGCGGAAACCGACATCAACCACCACGCCGATTTTATCGCCTGCTTCAATGAGTTCACCAACATGGAACGGCTTGTCCAAAATGAGTGAAATTGCGCCAAAAATATTTGCAATGGTGTTTTGAGCTGCAAAGGCTACTGCTAAACTGAGAACTCCCGCGCCGGCAAGGATTGCATTGACATTTAACCCGAATACATTTTGGGCTATAAAAATGATCCCTGTACACCAAATGACGGTTTTGATCAGACGCCGAAGCATATAATTCAGCAGGTCATTCAAATATTCATTTTTGTCATTTGATTTTTTCTTGATGATTTCGCTGATGCTGTCACACAAAATGGCCAGTCCCCATGTGACAACAATGCTGATACAGGCAAGATAAATTCGGATGCTTATTTTAGTTAAAATTGGTATATGGAGCGCGAGAATGCCCAATAAAAGTCCCGTTATGCTAATGGCGATGGAACTGGAACGCCTTAATTTTATCAGGTAAGATTTGGGACAATTTTTGAAATTTTTCTTGAAGATTATTTGTAAAAAAGAATTTGTAATGCGAGGAACCAAGAATGTTAACAAAAAGGTCGCAAGAAAAATAAGGCACATCCAAAAGATATTAATTCGGTGTGCATAAAGAGAATCCCAAAAGCTGTGCATGGCATCGGACATGGGCTGCAGAAAAGCTCTAAGCGTAGAAATGCATTCAAGAGATGCCATATTCATGTTTGTTGCAAGATGAAGCATTCATTGCCTCCCAGAGAAAAAAAGTGTATGGCGATAAAATTCAATTTTTTATTCGGATCTTAACGCAAATTGATTGACAAGCTGAATCTTCATTGTGAAGCACGATGACGGAAGCCGGTGAACCGAAAGAGTAGCCGGTGATTGTCAAGGATTGGAACACGCGTGCTCCAAATCCTCAATCTTATGCGCGGCTTTACAGCCTACATCGAAAACGACGTTTCCGATGCTGACATATTTTGTCTATAGTCCTGCTAAATGCTGGTTGTTTTCCCAGTTCGGATTTTTGCGGGAAATATCAACGGTATAAGGCGGATTATAAAGCGGTAGATTTTGATGTTTCAGTACTTGAAAACGCAGCGCATTTACAATCCATCGCTCAATTTTCAATACGAGCATTTTATGACGAAGACGACCCTGCATATCACGATTTAAAATATTGGGCAGCGTATTGGTTGTAATAATGTCATCGATGATGCAGTTATTTAAATTTTCTTTCACTTCCTGGGAAGAATAAAAGTGCGTGACAAAAAAGATGATGCGCGCGGCACCGGCTTTTTTAAGGTGACGGCAGCATTCCAATATTGTGCCGCCTGTTCGTACCATGTCGTCAAAAACGATAACGACGCGACCCGGGAGATCTTCCAGTTTTGTCGGACTTTCTTTGTAAAGGACGATTTCAACTTTTCGCTCGCCGGTGCGCTCTTTATCCATAAGCAATAGCGATGGATGACTTTTTAACAGAAGTTCTTCGGATTCTTGACAAAGATGTTCAAAAACATGCTTGGCAAAGGGTGCGGCACCTTTATCTGGGGCACAAATAATAAGCCCTTTGCGTTCATTAACACCAACATTCATATGATTGGCAAGGTAGTTGGCATAAATATTGGCTGGTGATAAGTTATAAAATTGCCCGTTGAAAAGGCGGGAAAAGACTTCCTGAACCGAAACAGAATGATTATGTACTGTCATGACGGCGTCTACGCCACTTGTCTTTAAGAGCTGACAGTAAAGCAAAGCGGAAAAGGGCTGCCCGTCAAATTTTTTGTAATCGGTTGCATTGCGTAGAAAGGCGACCTTGCCCAGTTCTGGTCTCGGGCCTCGATCCTGGGCGCTGTAAAACAAGTCTGGTTCAACTAAAATAACTTTGACTGCGCCATTTTCTTTTGCGGCTCGGGCGACCATAAAGGTCCGCATTGCGCGGGCATTTCGGCTTAATTCGCCGGAGCATGAGGATACAAGTACGACTGTTTTACCATCTAAAGTATGGCCAATATGTTCATTTCCTTTGTCTTCTGCTATAAATCTCGGGCAGAATTCAGAATTAGCAAAAGTTTTGTAGGAGAGCAAATCAGATATCTCTGATTCCTGATTCATATAATGTGCTATATCTATTGCCAATGGGTCGTCGGACACTGCGCCGACAACAATAATATCACCAGTCATGGTTACCATTCCTTAGAGTTGTTTGGGAAGTAGTGATGGAGAAGCTGAGTTACATCCACACGGTTAAACATCTTAATATATTTCGTAAATAGCAACTGTCCCAATGAAAAGGTAAACTTATCTTAATTTTTGGGAATTCTCTATGAAATATTAATGGCAAATGGTTTTTTTTCTTTTTCTATGTTAAATTTTTTTTCTTTTCTTTGTTTTATTTATGATTTTTAGTGGTTTTTATTTTGTGATTTGTATCTTTTGTTTTCGAGAATATATTTTTTAGAAAGCGGAAAGGTTTTAGATCTATTTTATGGAGAAAAAGGATGAGTGAATCTCAAAAAATAATCAATGGTGATGGTGTTGTTGTTTTGGAAAACGAGTCTCGTTTTTCGATTTTATTTCCCGGAATGAATTTGCAGAATTGTTTTTCGGAATTGATATGGAATCAAACGGAGAGGGTTCCATTGAATTGGGAGTTGAAAGAATGCAGTGCGCATAAAATTTGTCTGGCTTGTGACAATTCTCTTGGCTTTTGGAAGATGTGTTTTGAGCCTGCTATAAATGCCAGCGGAATAAGGGGGTTCTCTCTAAAAGCTTCCGCTAAATTGACGAGGCCCTGTCGTGAATTTCAGTTTGTGCCATTGGCAGTGCGCGATGTTGAGCTTAGCCATTTGCTGTTACAGGGAATTGCAATGGGGCAAACCACGTCTTTAAAATTTCCTATCCCGAAAAAAAGAACGGCGGGGGGATCTTATATTGCAATGCTGAGACGGAAAAAAACGCATCTTCAGCTTTCGGTTCCGTTGCAGGAAAAGGTGCCGGTAGAATTTTTGGCAGAGTGCGATGAAAATCGACTCGCGCTGCTAAAAGTTGTGTTTCATTCTATCTATTGGGATCAAACAGAGATCGATTTTGATGCGATTCAAATTTTTGCGGATCGGGATCCTTTCCAAATGATGGTGGATTGGGCGGATGAAAACAAAGGCGTCCCTAAAGATTTTTCGGAGCCTTTTGAGCCCGGATGGAATAGCTGGGATTATTACCGGTGGACAATTACCGAAGATGAGGTCTTGAAAAATGCTGAATTTATTGCGAAAGACCCCGTGCTGTCAAAATATGTAAAACGCATTATTGTGGATGACGGCTGGCAGTACTGTTACGGAGAATGGACGGCAAATCCGCTGTTTCCGAATGGCATGGCATATCTTGCCAAAGAGTTGAAGAAAATGGGATTTAAGCCTGGATTGTGGATTGCTCCTACGATTGTGGAACCGCATTGCCGGATTGCCCAGACAGAACGCGACATGCTGGCGCTGAGCGAAGGCGATCAGCCTTGTCTTAGCTACGAGTGTATGGGGCGTCATGGCTTTTTGTTGGATCCAACTGTTCCAAAAGTCCAAAAACATCTCTATGATTTGTTTGATCATTATGCCTCGATCGGGTATGAATATTTTAAGCTCGATTTTATGGGGCAGACTTTTAATGCGCGAAAATTTCATGATCGGAGTGTCTCCCGCAGTGAAATTGCTGAGCTGATTGTGAAGCCGATTGAAGAGGCCGTGCGCGGTCGGGCAAAAATTCTGGGCTGTAATTATCGTTTTAATGGCGGAAACCGTTATGTGGATGCGGTCCGTGTGGGAAACGATATCCATTCGAAGTGGGATAATATTCGCAGTAATGTCTTGTCGACCGCGGGGCGGTTTTTTAGTAATAAGCGGTGGTGGATTAATGATCCGGATTTTGCGCTTTGCCGTTCTTTTGGAACCGCCAATGATCCGGATTTAACGACATTGCGGTGCAATTGGATTAGTGTAAAAGCCGAAGATTCCTATAAGCCTTTTTCGGATATGCAGCTGGTGGACATTCATAAGCCGCAGGCTGAAATACTATTAAGCATTGTTTTGATGTCCGCCGGCGCGGTAAATTTATCGGATAATATGCTGCGCTTAAATGATGCGGGCGTGGATTTGGCGCGGCGTGTCGTATCCGCGGAATCCGGTGAAACGGGTGTGCCGCTGGATCTTTTTGAAAGTGAACTGCCCGGTAACTGGCTGCAAAAGGTTGGAAATCAATACCGTGTGTTATTGATAAACTGGACCGATGAGGTGCAAGAAAAAAGCTTTGATTTTTTGGAGCACAATATTTGCGCGGTTCGTGCTATCAATTTTTGGAATGATGATTCTGTTGCTATTGATCATCATTGTCTTAGGGTGGAATTGCAACCCCGTAGCTGTCTTTTGGCGGTGGTTTCTCCTCAAAAAAATATCTGAAAAGGACGTGCGAGGAAGTCTTGCTCGCTTGACTAGGTTGTTGTTTGGACAAGATTGTGTAAAGGTTATAAGGCAACCCTGGTTTAAAAAAGACAAAAAAAGAACAGGCATCTTTATCGATTGCCTGTTCTTTTTTTGTCTCAAACTGTTTTCAGTTTTTTTAAAGTATAGCACGAAGGGACTATTTACAGCGAGATCCCCTTTAGTTTTTTGAAGAGTGAAACGGCGAAAGAGTCTGTCATTCCGGCCATATAATCCAGAATATAGAGAAGCCTGAGGTAGGTGCTGTTTTGCCATTTCGGATCATCGACAGGGGCGTAGGAAGCCGGTAGAACTTTAATCATGCGTTTGGCACGATAAGAAGCCGGTTTGCGGGTTGTTTTTTCAAGGGCAATTTCATTTACCGCGGGAACTAATGCGTCTAGCATGCCGGATAAAAGTTCGAAGCCCGCGGCAATAATGGTTGCAATCTTAGGTGACTGATAGATATCGTTAATACTGCGCGTTGTGATTTTTTGCAGGATGTGTCTTGCTGGAATACAATCAATAAGCGCTTTTTCCATTTTTCCCTCTAAAATCAGCGTTTGTTTTTCGGTAAAGACTTTTACGACTTGCTGAACGAGCTCGCCAATAACCTGCGCCCGCAAAAATTCGGTTTTTTGTGTTTTTGACTGGATTTTGTCGACGTCTTCTTTTGTTTTGGGGGAATTGCCCAGTATTTCAAGAAAGTATCGCTCGAGTTCTTCGTAAGCAATAAGATGAACCATTTGAGCATCCTCAAAATCAACAATGCGGTACGAAATATCGTCGGCAGCTTCCACAAGAAAAGCCAGCGGATGGCGACAATAGCTGTCCTCTGCAATTTTTAACAGGCCGGTTTCTTCTGCGACTTCATGAAATAATTCTTTGTCTGTTTGAAAAAAGTTGTATTTTTTTCCGGCGACTCCGGGTGCTTTTTCGGTGACTAGAGATGCGCAGGGGTATTTTGCAAAAGAGGCCAGGGTAGCGCAGGTTAATTGCATCCCGCCGATATGATTGGGCATTTCGAGAACACTCATGACCCGGAAGCCGTGGGCATTGCCCTCGTATCGTTCGATGTCGGAAATTTCGGCGGGGCTCATTTGATCATGCAGGGCTTTCCCGATTGGTGATGTTAGAAACCAGTCTCGGATAGATTCTTCGCCGCCGTGTCCGAGAGGAGGATTGCCGATGTCATGACCCAAGGCCGCCGCCGCAACGATGGTGCCGATATTACCGGGGTCGATGCCCGCGGTATCAAAATGTTTGCAGATAAAAACGCCGGCGCTTGTTCCCATGGAACGGGCAATCGAAGAGACTTCGAGACTGTGGGTAAGACGCGTGCGTACATAGTCAGTCTCCGCAAGAGGAAAAACCTGCGTTTTATCCTGCATGCGACGAAAGGATGAAGAGAAAATGATACGGTCAAAATCGCGCTGAAATGCGGTGCGCGCGGGGTCCATTTCTTTGGGAGTGTCTTTTTGGCCAAGACGGTGGTAAGAAAGCAGTTTCTTCCAGTTCATCGGAGTAGTCAATGTAAAACGTCCTTTCAAATAAAAAAATAAAGTTCTAAGCTGTTTATTATAATGTAATGTCTCTTGTCTTTTTAAGAAGAATTTGCCCAAAAGAATCGTTGCTTTTTTGCTTTGTCGGATAAAACTGTCGGAAGCTGTCATGGATAAAAAAACGCGCAGTGATAAAGGATATACGGCTTTGTCTTTGCGGATTAAGGATTGGCTTGCCTAAGAATCCTTTATTATGTGCTTTTGTGTAGATCTGTTGAAAAAATAGAAAAGAAAAAGCCGGAAAACAGTTTGAAGAGTAAGCTTCGTCCTATTTTTCGGCTTTGTTATTGGAATAGAGAAATGGTTGTTTTAGCGTTTTACGCGGGCGTTGCCAGCCCAGATGCTCCAAACTTGGTCTTCATCGGCAGGTTGACCGTAGTCGGTTAAATGCGTGGTGGCTAATGCGCCGG
>Ga0172378_10004766_pt1 | contig 12689 bp, 2 predicted proteins | sample GrowelOW332metaG_FD_119755 | JGI IMG/M metagenome (GOLD analysis project Ga0172378, IMG submission 119755) | Groundwater microbial communities from an aquifer near a municipal landfill in Southern Ontario, Canada - Pumphouse #3_1 metaG | ecosystem: Environmental > Aquatic > Deep subsurface >...
CTCCACAGGGCAACTGGAAAGAGGGAGATTTTCTCTTCTCTTTCTGCTCTGAAAAATATTTTTTCTACCTGACCCATTTTTTTCCTCCTCAAGTTGCATTATCAATTTGAATCCCCGTAAAATTGTGAATTGTTTCTGAAAATATGAAAATATATGTTTCTGAAATCATAAAGCAAATCGTCCTGAAAGAAGTTGACCTTTAATAAAATAATTCGTAAAAATTTGTGGTTGAAGAATTTACAAACGAAGTTTTTTATCTTTATGTGAATAAGCAGTGTTGCAAAACACATCAGAATCCCTTAAAATTAACTTAATTTTTTTTGCACTGTATCTAAAAATGATATCTTTGTATAGTTCGAAAAATGCATATATAATCGATGTTGATATAATTCGAATTGAGTTGCACTGAATCGAAACGAATTAAATCGAATTGAACTGAACTGAATTTTTAAGGCTCGATTTTCCTATTTTAATAACGTGTATGATCATGAAACGATGGATATTTATACTTCCGATAGTCTTATGTTTTGGCTTTATATCAATTTATGCGCAAAATGAAGATACCCCCAACCTAAGTTTCGAAAATGGAAACTTATCAGGCTGGAAACAATATGTTGGTGGCTACTATTATGATATAAATAAAAATGTTTATGATTACGAATGGACTGAGGTTACAAGTACTGGTCAAATTAAGTTAATGAGCGTGGCTTCTAATGTTCCAGATCCTATCGTTAGTTGTAATAATAGTCTTTATATTCTTCCTTCTGGTGTGAACAGAGTTGTTCGTATAGGTGTTCCTCGTGTAGCGGAAAATTATAGTAAAAATGATGGTTGTACTGATCGTATAAAGAAATGGAAAGCTATGGCAGAGAGATTGACCTATACTTTTACCGTAACGGAAAACACAACTTTATTTACCTATCGTTTTGCCGCTGTACTTCATGTACCTAATGGTGGTACTAATTCAGGTGATCATAAAGGAGGTCAATATCCAGCTTTTTCTGCAGATGTTAAGGTTGTTAATCCAGTGACGGGAGAAGAGTCTGTTTTGCCATGTGCTTCTTATGAAGCTAAGGCTGATGATAACAATTCAGGGTTGTTGAGAAATGATCCAACATGTGCATCTTCTGAGGCGCAAGCTCAAGCAGGAGAATATGTTTATAGAATTTGGACAACAGCTAGTTACGATTTAAGAAATCATATAGGAAAGGTTGTTACAATAGATGTTAGAACTCACGATTGTCTTCTTGACCTTTCCGTTAGTTGTCATTCTTCGGATCCTTATGCTAAAAATGCAACTGGAGGTCATGAGGCATACGGATATTTATGTGCAGAAACACAAAAACTGGAATTAAAGACGGTTAACTGTGGTATGGACAATCCAACGATTGAGGCTCCTCAAGGATTCAATAATTATCAATGGTATCGTTCAGATGGGAAAGAGATTGGCCCATCTGATCCCTCAAAACCTTGGTTTGTAGAGGTTGACAGAGAATCCATGGATAATGGAGTGATATACTATTGTAATTTGGTAAGTGATCTTACTTCATGTTCTGATTTGACATTGTCTACCGAATTGAAACCGGTTGTCATTACTCCAAAGTTTACCACAAATTTCGGATGTAGTGGAAATGTAGAATTTACAAATACTACTCTGGTAGATGGAGATGATATACGTACATGTGAATGGGATTTTGGTGATGGAACTACATCCACTGATGTTTCGCCAACGCATCAATATGCGGAAGGAGATTCTTCTTATCTGGTTAAATTGAGAGTCATAACAAATTTAGGTTGTGAAAAAACAATAACACAAACCATTCGTGTTCCTTTCTATCCAAATTTGCTGGTGTCAGGAGGTAAAAGCGTTTGTTATGGAGATGAAATACAACTCACTGTTGATGGAGCAGAGATTGGTAGTACTTACTCATGGACTAGAAAAACTGTAACTGGCGTTACATCTGGGGTTCTTTCAGATAAAGCCGTTTTAAATGTAATAGCTGATACAAGTGCGGACTATACAGTGACGGTCAAAGATTCTCGTTATTGTACTTACACACAAATAACTCACGTTTCTGTAATGCAGCATCCAATTATTACAATCAGTGGTAAATCACCAGTTTGTAAGGAGGAGAAAGTAGAACTGAAAGCGACAGAGGGTCTGTCTGATTATAGTTGGAATATAGGTGCAAACACTTCATCTGTTGTGGTTTATCCTTCGCAAAACACTGATTATAAAGTTACTGCAAAAGGAAGCAACGGATGTTATGGTTCTGCATCTTTCCCTATTGAGACATTGGATTTACCTGATGTCAGCATTTCTGGAAAATCTGAAATCTGTGAAGGTGAACAGGTAACGCTTACTGCTACAGGAGCTAATAACTATAAATGGATATCTGACTCTCAATATATAATTGGAGATAGCCGAATTGTTAAACCTGTAAATGATAGTACATTTACAGTCATTGGTTATGATAATAATGGATGTTCTTCCATTGTGTCAAAACAGATTTTGGTGAAGAAAGTACCAGAGGTGTTTATTACTGGCGAACCGGAGGTTTGTCAGGGTTATACTACAACCATGACCGCAAAAGGTGCATCTACTTTCGTTTGGAATGATGGTTCAACAACCAGTACTGTAAATAAGGTCATAAGAGGAGATTCTGTTTTCACAGTAGTAGGATCGCTGAATGGTTGTTCCGCTTTGGCGACTTATAACGTCACAATGAAACCATCACCAACTGTCTATGTTGATGGAAAAACAGAAATTTGTTATGGTGAAACTTTGGATTTAACTGCTAAAGGTGCTGATGTGTATAGTTGGAACACAGGACAACAGACCGCCAATATGAACGAGAAACCAGACAACAGTTCTTCCTATTGGGTGTCTGGTGCTTATGATAATGGTTGTGTTAATAAGGTAGAAGTAAAGGTTACGGTCAATAAATTGCCGGATATCAAGATCGATGGTGAGACCTCAGTCTGCTATGGAAGTGAGGATAAATTGACCGCTTCTGGTGAGGCTTCCAACTATTTCTGGCAAGGCATTAATCAGGGCAGCACTTTCTCTCCAATCATTACAAAGGATACCACATTTACGGTAGTAGGTGAGGATGCGAATGGTTGTAAGAACTCGAAATCAATAAATGTGAAGACAAAGCCTATTCCTGAGATAACTGTAACGGCAAGTAAGAAAGATATTTGTGTTGGAGCTTCGAGCTTGTTGACAGCTACAGGCGCTGCTAATTATGCATGGAATGACGGACCAATGTCTTCAACATATAACGTAACGCCTAATCAAAGTACTACATATACGGTAAGGGGAGAATTGAATGGATGTAAGAGTGAACAAACCGTATTGATAGAGGTTCATAATCCTCCTTCTCTTTGGATAGAAGGTGAGACGAATGTATGTTTTGGTTCAGCTTTGAGTTTGAAAGCTCATGGTGCTGAAACTTATAAATGGAATAATTTAAGAACAGGAGAGGATTATAGTGATACACCTCTGTCTCCTACTTCGTATGAATTGGTAGGAACGGACTCTTATGGTTGTACCTCAAAGTTGATAATCCCAATTACGGTTTATTCTAAGCCTGATATCAATGTGGATGGAGATGCTTCTGTATGTAACGGTTCTACTGTTATGTTGAAAGCTACAGGAGATGCTACTTCTTACACATGGGATACGAACGAAACAGGAGATGTTATTCAACCTACTATTACAAAAGATTCTGTTTTTTTGGTGACGGGAACCGATAATCATGGATGTCAAAGCACAACAACTAAGACAGTAAAGGTGATTCCTTTGCCAACGCTTAGCATTGATGGTAAAACAGAGATGTGTAAAAACAGTTCTGTTAGTTTGGTGGCTAATGGTGCAACAGATTATAGTTGGTCAACAGGTTCGACCAACTCAACTTTGAATTATTCTCCTCAAGCAACTACTACGATCTATTTGGAAGGAACTTCTTTGGGTTGTAAAACAAGAAAAGAGGTTCAAATCGTGGTTCGTCCGTTGCCTAATGTAATGGTATCTGGAGATAAAGATATTTGTGAGGGAGATTCGCTCATTCTTACAGCTTTAGGTGCTGAAAAATATCGATGGAATGAAGGAACGGAAGGTTCAAATTTACGTGTAGTTCCGATGTTTAATGCGGTTTCTTATACTGTAACAGGAACAAATGAGTATAATTGTTCTTCTGCTACTGAGGTTCCGATTGTAGTTCATAAGAAACCATCCATCTCTATAACAGGAGATAATTTTGTCTGTATCAATTCACAGACAATACTTACTGCACAGGGTAATGATATGAGTTATACTTGGAGTAATGGTAGTGTGAATCAAACCATCCAACCAACTATCTCAAAAGATACTACATTCTATGTGACAGGAATAGATGGTTATGGTTGTCAGAATACGGCTTCTTACTCTGTGACACCAATTCAATTGCCGAATTTGGATTTTGTGGGAAATACAACGGTTTGCCAAGGCACTTCAACTACTTTGGTAGCTCAAGGTGCTATGTCTTATAAATGGTCAACAGGAGAGACCACCTCCATGTTGGAATTGATTCCAGAATCAAATAAGACCATCTATCTGGAAGGTACTACTCAAGGATGTACTGCAAAGAAAGAGATTCAACTAACAGTTAATCCTTTGCCAAATGTTGTTGTGACCGGATTGCATGAAATATGTCAAGGAGATTCTCTTCATTTGATGGCACAAGGTGCAAAGAGTTACCGTTGGGATAACGATACCCAGACACCAGAATTGCATGTCTTGCCAGGTTCTGATATGACGTATAAGGTAACTGGTAAAAATGATTATGGATGTTCTTCTTCTTTTTCTTTTGATGTAAAGGTTGTTTCAAAACCTTCTATAAAGATCGATGGTGCATTGAGCGTCTGTGAAAATTCACAAACCACATTGACCGCTATAGGTGATGGCCTTACTTTCTCATGGAGTAATGGTGATATGGGAACTTCAATATTTCCAGTTATTACAGAGAAGAAGACCTTCTCTGTAACAGGTACGAATGATCGCGGTTGCAAGAATAGTGCAAACATTACGATAACACCAATCTCAAGACCTACTTTGAGTATTTTGGGTAAAACGGAAATTTGTCAAGGTACAATGACGACATTGGCAGCTCAAGGTGCTTCGGAATACTCATGGTCAACAGGTGACAATACTTCAACTATATCTGTAAGCCCAATGACCAATACAACATACTATCTTGAAGGAACATCACAGGGCTGTTCTGCTAAAAAGGAAGTGCAAGTAATAGTTAATTCTGCACCTAGTATCATTGTGGAAGGTAAGAGAGAATTCTGTCAAGGAGATTCTCTTATTTTGACAGCAAGCGGTGCAAAAACATATACTTGGAATGAAGGAACTGCAAAATCAGATCTGCGTGCTTTGTCTAATTCGTCAATCACATATACTGTTGTAGGAACCGATGAATATGGATGTAAAGCTTCAGTATCAGTTCCCGTAATAGTGCATCCAAAACCAGAAATACAAATAACAGGAGATAATGCAGTGTGTACAAATTCATCTGTAACACTAACTGCAGAAGGTAATTGTATATATTATTCATGGAATAATGGTGAGTCTGGTGCTTCTGTCCAATCAATTATTAATGAGAAGAAAACTTTCTCGGTAACAGGTTCTGATATATATGGATGTAAGAATGTGGCAACATATACAGTGTCTCCTATTCCGATGCCTCAGTTGGCCATTACTGGAGATACGGTAATATGTAAAGGGGATGCGGCAACGATTTCGGCACAAGGGGCTTCTGACTATTTGTGGTCAACAGGTGCTACATCTTCTATTGTGAATCTTAAACCGGAAACCAGCACAAGCTACTTCTTTGAAGGAACAAAACAGGGTTGTACATCTAAGAGAGAGGTTCATATAATAGTCAATCCATTGCCAACTATAAGGGTTGATGGTCAGACTGAAATTTGTCAGGGTGATTCTCTTCATTTGTCCGCAAGTGGAGCTGATTCTTATAAATGGAGTAACGGTATTGCAACTTCAGATCTTCATTCTCAACCTGCTTCATCCTTCACATTTACTGTTGTGGGAACAAATAGTAACGAATGTTCTTCCTCTTTACAAGTTCCTATAATGGTACATGCAAAGCCAGAGTTGATCATAGAAGGAGATAATGCTGCATGTGTCAACTCTACAGTGAATTTGACGGTAGTTGGTAAGTGTAATCAGCTTTTATGGGATAATGGAGAGAAGAGTACTTCTATTCAACCAATTATCTCAGAGAAGAAGACCTTCTCTGTAACAGGTACGGATGAATACGGATGTAAAAATACGGTTTTCCATACGGTAGTTCCGATTGCTTTGCCAATATTGTCTATTAAAGGCGATACGGTGTTGTGTGACGGAGGTTCTGTAACAGTATCGGCACAGGGCGCTTCAACTTACTTGTGGTCAACGGGTGAGACAACTTCAACGGTATCTCTCTCTCCTGCAACAAACACAACCTATTTCTTTGAAGGAACCACACAAGGTTGTACTTCAAAACGGGAGGTTCTTGTGATTGTTAACTCATTGCCAACTTTGAAGGTTGATGGTCAGACAGAGCTTTGTGAAGGCGATTCTCTTCATTTGTTGGCAAGCGGTGCAAATAGTTATAAATGGAATAACGGAATAACAGATCCTGAACTTCATGCTTTGCCATACACCTCAACATCATATACTCTGACAGGAAAAGATGAAAAGGGTTGTTCGGTTACTATTGCTGTTCCTGTCACTGTATTTGCAAAACCAATGATCAAAATCGATGGTGAAAGTTCCGTTTGTATAGATGCTCCAGCTACATTGACTGTTGTGAGCGAATGTAATCAGTTCTCTTGGAATAACGGCGAATCCAGTGTTTCTATCCATCCTATTATTTCAGAGAAGGAAACCTTTGCTGTTACAGGAATAGATGCTCATGGATGTAAGAATAGTGCAAGTTATACGGTAACTCCTATTCCATTACCGGAGTTGTCGTTCAAGGGTGATACTATCTTGTGTTTGGGTAGTTCAGTAATCTTGTCGGCACAGGGTGCATCCTCTTATTTATGGTCAAATGGAGCTACAACTTCAACGGTAACGTTGAATCCTGTAACGAGTCAGACTGTTTATTTTGAAGGTACAACATTGGGTTGTACATCTAAAAAAGAGGTGCGTTTGACTGTTAATCCATTGCCAAATGTAGTCGTTATGGGAGATAGGGAGATTTGTCAAGGTGATTCTGTTCATTTGACGGTAAGCGGAGCCAAGACCTATGCATGGGGAGACGGCTCTTCTAGACCTTATCTTCATTCTCAACCTAATACATCTGTAACCTATAGCTTATGGGGAACAGATGAGAATGAATGTTCATCTGCAGTCTCTATTCCGATTACTGTATATCCAAAACCAACTGTTCGTATTGATGGTGATTTGACAGTTTGTGAGAATTCATCTGCAACATTGACGGCTACGGGTAGTTGCGATATCTATCAATGGGATGGAGGAGAGGTTGGCAATACCATTCATCCTGTTATTACAAAGAGAACACCGTTCTTCGTAACAGGTACAGATGCTAATGGTTGTAAGAATTTAACCACATTTACGGTGACTCCAATTCCAATGCCGAAGTTGACTCTTGCAGGAGATACTGTAACTTGTCAAGGTAATGCTGTTACATTGGCAGTTAGCGGCGCCTCTGCTTATTTATGGTCTAACGGTGCAACAACCTCTACGTTGACCTTATCGCAAGAGACAAATACAACTCTCTTTGTAGAGGGTACTACACAAGGTTGTTCTTCTAAGAGAGAGGTTCGTCTTACCGTTCACTCTTTACCAAGTGTATATGTAACTGGTCGAAACGAAATATGTGAGGGCGACTCTTTACATCTGACGGCAAACGGAGCAAAGACTTACAGATGGGGAGATGGTTCAACTAAGGTTGATTTATATTCTCAACCAAATACTTCAACCAAATATAGTTTGGTTGGTACAGATGAGAATGGATGTACTTCATCTGTTACATACTCAGTAGTAGTGAATCAAATGCCTTTAGTAAAAATTGAGGGTGAACCTTCAGCTTGTGTCAACTCTTCAACTAAGTTAACAGCTTACGGAAGCAGTAGTTTTTACTCTTGGGATAATGGTACCATTGGAGCTACTATCCAACCTATAGTTTCAGAGACGAAAACCTATACCGTAACAGGTACAGATAAAAATGGATGTAAGAACACCGCTTCTCTTACTGTCTCTCCAATTCAATATCCAGTATTGTCTGTTTTGGGTGATACTTCCGTTTGTGTAGGCGGATCAATCTATTTGACAGGAGAGGGTGCAACAAGTTATGCTTGGTCTGATGGAATAGATGGTCCGATGTTCTCAACAACCCCTTCGTCCGATATGGTAGTTCATTTGCGTGGTACCACTCAAGGCTGTACTTCAGAAAAACAGGTACGTATTCATGTAAATATGCCGCCAAGTTTGGTTGTCAATGGAGAAAAACAGATCTGTAAAGGTGATTCGTTGAGGCTGAATGTGGAAGGAGCAAAGACTTATAGTTGGAGTGACGGAACAAAGAGTTCTGATTTGAGGACTAAGCCAATGTCTTCTATGACTTATAAGGTTGTTGGTATTGATAAGAATGGATGTTCTTCAGAAACAGAGGTTCCTGTCGTTGTATATTCAATCCCTACAATTGAGATTAATGGTGATCGTACCGTTTGTTTCGATGCTCAAGCTACTTTAACAGCTTCTGGCAATTGTCAGCTTTACTCTTGGGATAACGGAACCACAGGTAATATGATTCAACCAGTTGTTTCGAAAGTAACTTCTTATACGGTAACAGGAACAGATGAGCATGGCTGTAAAGGTAATGCATCTTTCACGGTTACTCCGGTTGCACCTCCAACTCTTTCGTTTGTGGGTGATACGGTAGTTTGTATCGGTGGTTCGCTAACATTGACAGGAGAGGGTGCAACCACTTACTCTTGGTCTGATGGTAATAACACTCCGATGTATTCTGTAACTCCAACTTCCGATTTGACAGTTTATATGCACGGTACAAAACAGAACTGTACAGCTACTAGAAAGATATCCATTCTTGTAAATCCTTTGCCAAATATAGCAGCGGCTGGTTTGAAACAGATTTGTCAAGGCGATTCTTTGAAATTGAAGGCTACCGGTGCATCCACTTATGTTTGGAGTGACGGAACACGTTCGGCCAGTATGAGTTCTCTTCCAATTTCATCATCTGTTTACCAGGTAACAGGAACGGACTTGAATGGTTGTGCAAAGACAGTGGAAGTTCCTATTACGGTTTATCCTCGTCCTATTGTGAAGATTGAAGGAGATGCCGCAGTATGTGAAAACAGTCAGGCAGAACTTGTTGCTTCCGGTAGTTGCATATTGTATTCTTGGGACGAAGGAACGGTAGGTAATATGATTCGGCCAGTTGTTTCATCTAAGTCTACTTATACGGTAGTTGGTACAGACGAACACTCTTGTCGAAATAAGGCTACATTTACTGTAACGCCGATTGCTTATCCAAAGCTTACTTTCTTTGGCGATACGGTAGTTTGTTATGGAGACAAAGTTTCTCTTACTGCTGATGGTGCTGTTGAGTATGCTTGGTCTGACGGAACAATGGGTCCTTCTTACACTTCAACTCCAACATTTGATGCTGCAGTTACGGTGTTCGGAACAACCCAAGGTTGTACTTCAGAAAAAAAAATATTCCTTCATGTCAATTCTTTGCCTTCTGTGTCTGTTTCAGGTTTGAAGGAGATCTGTTTTGGAGATTCTCTGCATTTGGTTGCTACAGGAGCAACTCGATATAATTGGAGTGATGGAACATTATCTTCAGATATGAATTCTATGCCATTGACCTCTTTGGTTTATAAGTTGGAGGGTATTGATGCAAATGGATGTTCTGCTAAGCTTAGTGTTCCTGTTACGGTTTATCCAAAACCAACTATAAATATTGAGGGTGAGACGACAACTTGTATTAACAATCAGACAACGTTGACGGCGTCAGGAAGCAGTCTTCTCTATATATGGAATAATGGTGTTTCTGGAAATGTTATACAGCCTACTATTACCATGAAGGAGGAGTTCTCTGTTGTGGGTACAGATGAACATGGATGTAAGAATTCCAAGTCATTTACAGTAACACCGGTTTATCCTCCAAAAATCACTTTAATCGGAGATACTTCCGTTTGTTTAGGTTCTCCAGTTAATCTGATAGCTCAAGGTGCCATTAATTTCAAATGGTCTGATGGTACGGAATCACCGTCTTTCACGACTACTCCGATGACAGATATGATGATCTATGTAGTGGGTAGTAATCAAAAATGTTCTACAACAAGGGAGATTAACTTGAATGTAAAACACTTGCCAAATGTTCAGGTGTATGGAGATAAACAAATTTGTCCGGGAGCTTCGTTCATTATCATTGCAACAGGAGCTGAAACATATAAGTGGAGTACAGGCGATTTAAGTCCATCTATCACATATGCTCCTATTGAAAACACAGCCTACTATGTAACTGGATATGATACGGTAGGATGTAATTCTACTGTAAAATATGACATCAATGTATTGCCAACACCTGCAATCTCGATTGACATCTCAAACAAGGCAGGTTGTATCGGCGATATGGATACTGTACATATCGGCGCCAAAGGAGGATTGTTTTATACTTGGAGCAGTAATCCTGAGTTGCCTGAGTTGAAGGAGAATCCGAATGCGGAGAAGGCCACTGTTTATATTGAGGAGACAACAGACATCATTTTGGTAGGTAAGGATAAGAATGGATGCAGCAGCACTGCTGAAGTTACGGTTGAGATGATACCTCGTAGTGATTTCAACTTTGAGGTTGATCCTAAGTTTATTGATGCAAAGAATCCTACAGTATTGTTTAAGGGAGTATCTCCTCTCAACGCAAAATGGTTCTGGACTCCAAATACAAATGCGGCAGAGTTGATAGGAAAGAATGTAAAATACACTTATACAACAACGGATGTAGGCGACTCAGTAAGTGTTCATGTACGTGCAATCGATGAAAATGGTTGTTCATATAATAAAGATGAGTATATTTACGTATGGAAACCATTCTGGGCTCCAACAGCCTTTACTCCAAATATTGATGGTAAGAATGAGGGATTCCGTTTTTATGGAGGTAAGTTCATTGACGAGTTCTCATTTATTATCTATAATCGTCTTGGACAGATTGTCTTTGAAGGAAATAGCATAGAAGATGTTTGGGATGGAATGTATAAAGGTGAGATGTGTCCTATAGGTGTCTATGGATGGGTTGTTACCTATAAAGGTGTTTACCATGATATAGAAAAGAGCGGGGAGGAAAAAGGTTTTGTTTCTCTTTTAAAATAATGGGGATTATGGCAAGAAAACTGATTATGTTGATTGTGGGGTTGTGTATTGGATGGACTTGTTTGGCGCAGGATTATACTTTTTCCAACCATAATATAGTACCATTCAGCCTTAACCCAGCTATGGTAGGTAATGCTAACGCCATGCGTTTCGGATTGAATTATAGGCGTCAGTGGCCAGTTCTTGGAAACTGTTATAATACGATACGTCTCTCTTATGACCAAAATTTTTATAAGAGGATGTGTTCGTTGGGTGTATCCTATACGTATGATAATATGGCCAACGGCGATATTCGTACAAACGAGGGTGCATTGATCTATGGTCATACGGTTCGCATCACAGATGGTTATTTTGTTAGAATGGGTCTGCAGGCGTCTTACTTCTACAATATGTATGGTAATGATTTTGAATTTGGTGATCAATACGATTGGGGTACTGGAGCAATTCTTCATAACACGGCCGAGGAGGGTATAGATAAGTCTTCTGTATCATTTATGGACTTCTCTGCAGGTGCTGCTTTCATCGTTGAGAATATGCTCTCTTTGGGTGTATCTGTGTATCATATAGGAGAACCTAATAATGGTATCATCGAGTCGAAAGATAATATCTTGTACCGAAGATTTGTGGCTCATGCCAATTATGTCTATGACCTTGAAAATGGTAACGGATTGTTTGGCAGAAGGGATTTGTCTGACAAATACTTCTTTGCCAATGCAGCTTATCAGAAACAGTATAATTTCAAGTTGGCTTATTTAGGTGCAGGAGTTGCATTCTCTCCCATTTTGGGAGGTGTAGCGATAAAGAGTGATATGGATGAGGTCAATACCCTTGCTTTTATGATTGGAGGTTCTTATAAAGGGTTACAAGCCTATTATATTTATGATCTGTTCACTTCGTCCAAAAACAATGGTTCTTGGTCTCATGAGCTTTCTTTCATCTATATTTACCAGAAGAAGGAGCAGTATCCTTGTCCTGTTGTATATTGGTGATGCAAACAAATTCTATAGTTTTAAAGATCAAAAACAAAATCCCGTCAATAATACTACTGTTATTAACGGGATTTTGTTTTTCTATGAGTGAGTTTTATCGGGTGAAGTTGTAAACTAATTCAATATCTTTAAAAAAGCATCTCATTTGTAATTCATTATTGGTAAGTTTTAATATATCGGGGATTCAAATTGATAATGCAACTTGAGGAGGAAAAAAATGGGTCAGGTAGAAAAAATATTTTTCAGAGCAGAAAGAGAAGAGAAAATCTCCCTCTTTCCAGTTGCCCTGTGGA
>Ga0172378_10004767_pt1 | contig 12688 bp, 10 predicted proteins | sample GrowelOW332metaG_FD_119755 | JGI IMG/M metagenome (GOLD analysis project Ga0172378, IMG submission 119755) | Groundwater microbial communities from an aquifer near a municipal landfill in Southern Ontario, Canada - Pumphouse #3_1 metaG | ecosystem: Environmental > Aquatic > Deep subsurface >...
AACAAAGGAGCAGCGGGTGTGGATCATCAGAGCATCGCAGACTTTGAAGCAAATCTTGTAGAGAATATCAATCAACTTCATGAATATCTACGCACAAAGACCTTTCAGCCCTCTCCGGTAAGAAGAGTAGAAATACCCCGACCGGACGGCAGAAAAAGGCCATTGGGCATACCGAATGTCAGAGACAGAGTGGTGCAACAAGCCATCCTGAATGTAATACAGCCGATCTGTGAGCCGGACTTCCATCCCTCGAGTTATGGATATCGTCCCAGAAGATCGTGCCAGCATGCAGTGGCCAAAGCACAACAATTCCTGGTTAGGTACGACCTTCCCTGGGCATTGGATATGGATCTATCGAAGTGCTTCGACACTCTCGATCATGAGCTAATTACAAGGATTATCAGGAGCCGTGTACGAGACCCGTACACACGGTTCTGTGAGAGGGATGATGCTGGATTTGATCATCCAGCATCACCCTACTCGATTTTGCCCAGAGACTTCATTTGCTATTGTACAACCATGTTATATAAAATGTATTTGACAACATACGGCTCATCAGGACATTGCACAGATGAACGATGAAGAAAGAAGAGAGATACATACATGAGCCTGATTCAATGCATTAATCTGGGGATCGAGTTTGCCGGAACTTATGTCCTGAAAGGGATTAATTGCACAATCGAACACAACAGCCGAATTGGTTTGATAGGTCCCAACGGCTCCGGAAAAAGCACGCTTATCAAACTGATGCTGGGTGAACTACGCCTATCCGAAGGTCAGGTAATCAAAGCCCGCAATTGCCGGGTTGCTTATCTGGCACAAAACGCGGTTTTGAATCCCCATATCAGCTTGCAGGAGTACATAGAATCTGCGCGCAGCGATATTCGGGACTTGAATAATCGCATGACAGCTTTATCCGAACAACTTTCTGTGAAAGAAGATAGAGCCGTGCATGCTGAATTGGATGCCGTAGTGGAAAAGATGCATGTTTGTGGAGCCTTTGAACACGAGAATGAGATCAAGTATGTGCTGGATTCTCTTGGTTTTGGGGTTCAGGATCGGGCAAAGAAAATAGCGGAATTCAGTGGGGGAGAGCAAACCCGCATCTGTCTTGCATACTTGCTACTTGCAGAATTTGATCTATTGATCATGGATGAACCGACAAACCATCTTGACATTGCTATGACGCTCTGGCTGGAAAACTACCTTAGTTCTCATGAACGCCCCTACATGGTGGTATCTCACGATCGTGTTTTTTTGGACAACGTCTGCCGCACTATATACAGCCTGAGTCATTCAGGACTCAGTATCACCAAGGGCAACTACAGCAGTTGGTATGAAGCGGATCAAATAGCCAGGAAAAGCCGTGAACGTCAGTTTGAGCGCCAGAAAAAGTTCATCGCAGAGACGAAGGATTTTATTCGTCGCAATATGGGAAGCCAAAAGACATCCCAAGCCAAGAGCAGATTGAAGATGTTGGAGAAGCTGGATACCGTGGACACACCTCAGAAGGCCAGAAAAGTTCATCTGCGCATGGCATCTGCAGACCGTAGCGGTAACGATGTATTCACATTAAAAGATGCCAAAATTGGGATTCACTCCGGTTTAATCCTTGCCAAGAGTATAAATATCGAAGCTCATTGGCAAGACCGGATTGCGTTGATAGGCCCCAATGGTTGTGGGAAATCCACCTTGCTAAAGATCCTTCTGGGCCAGCATGGGTTGTTGGACGGTAAGCTCAAGATAGGAGCCAGTCTGAAAACTGCCTATTACGATCAACACCAGAATGCTTTGGACGAAGATAAGACGGTGATGGATACACTGTGGTCACTAGTACCGGACGCTCCCAAAGGATACGTCCTCAGTTGGCTGGCCAGATTCTCTTTTACCGGAGAAGATGTGGATAAATATGTGAGTGTGCTGTCCGGTGGTGAGAAATCCAGGCTCTATCTGAGTGTATTGATTCATCAAAAGCCAAATCTGCTGATACTGGATGAACCTACCAATCACCTGGATATCCCCATGCGCGATGCGTTGCTGGAGGCCTTAAATGAATTCGACGGAAGTATCATCTTTGTATCTCACGACAGGCATTTCATTAGCTCACTGGCAAATAAGTTCTGGGTGTTTCGCAAGCTGCAGGAAACGGGTAGTGTGTTCAACACAATTCAAGAGGTGGAAGGACCGGCGGAAGCCGCTATTGAACTGGCTTTTAGCGAGCCGGAAATCATAAAAGAGGCTCCAGCCCCCCGAGAGCGCAAGAAGAAGATAAATCCCTGGCATTTAGAACAACTACATAAAGAGATTGAGACCATTCAAATGACTCAGAAAAATGCGACACTGCGTAGAGAACATATTCATGGTTTACTTGCTGATTCTGCTACGTACAGTGATGCTCAAAGAGTAAAAGAACTTATGGACGAAGATAAGGAGCTGGAACGCAATTTCGAGAGCATGAGCAGAGAAATAGCCGAATTGGAAGACAAGTATCTGGAGCTTGCCTGTGAAGACTAAGCGCATAGGATTTACCACTTCTCTGCCGGTGGAGGTGCTGTATGCGGCAGGGCATGTTCCGGTGGATTTGAACAATATCTTTTTATGCCAGGATTCCGCAAAGCACATTCACAATGCAGAATTGAAAGGCTTTCCCCGTAGCCTGTGTTCGTGGATAAAGGGCAATTTTTCGGCCGCTCTGTGCTCAGATCTGGATGAAGTGATAGGCATAGTACAGGGAGATTGCTCCAATTCCAATTCATTGTTGGAGATGATTGCAGAAGAGACTATACCCGTATGGCGCTTTTCATTCCCTCCAGAGCGTGAATATGCCGCGTTGGATCGGGAAATAGCCCGTATGGAAGCTCATTATGGTGTTACCCGTAAACAAAGCATGGAAGTAAAAGCATGGTTGGATTCCATCCGCAAAAAGCTCCTTAGATTGGATACCTTAACATATCTTGACCGCCAGGTTTGTGGCAGGGATAACCATCTTTTGTTGGTCAATTCTTCAGATTTTCAAGGTGATCCGCAAGCTTTTGAGACTGAACTGGACAATTTCCTGTACAATGCAGAGCATAGTGATCCCTTTCCCACACGTCTTCGCCTCGGTTACATAGGAGTACCGCCAATCTTTCGGAATCTGTACGATTGCATATCCGAACTTGGTGGTGATGTGATCTTCAACGAGGTACAGCGCCAGTTTTCCATGCCATACATCTGCCCTGATATCGTTGACCAGTACTTGGTTTACACTTATCCTTACAGTGTTTTGGACAGACTGAAGGACATCAGGGAGCAAATCTCATTACGAGGTCTTGATGCCATCATTGGCTATACTCAGGCTTTTTGTCATCTGCAGATAGATAATTTACTACTTAAGAAGCATATAGATCTTCCCTTCCTGAATCTGGAGGGTGAGCTGCCGGAGCCATTGGATTCGCGAACGATACTGCGTTTGGAAAGCTTTTTTGAGGTTCATTCATGAAGATTGCCCTGGGCATGAGCGGCGGTATAGACAGCAGTATGTGTGCCCTGATGTTGAAAGAACAAGGCCACGAAGTAATCGGGGTCACCATGGCAAAATGGAGTCCGGCAAGTGGGATTGTTCAAGCTGACAAGCGAGGCTGTTTTGGGCCATCAGAACCGGAAGTATTGGAAGCAGCCCGACGTTCTGCGCAAAAGCTGGGCATCGAGCACCACATCATCAATCTGGAACGTGAATTCAAGGATTGTGTGCTGGATTACTACGTTGATAGTTACCTGAAGGGTCTTACACCAAATCCATGCATAATATGCAATCGCCGGATCAAGTTTGACGAGCTAATTCGCAAAACCAAAGATCTGGGAGTGGAGTTTGACTGCTTTGCCACCGGACATTACGCCCGTATCCGTTTCGATGATAAAACAGACAGATATCAGCTTCTGGAAGCCAAAGACAAGCGAAAGGATCAATCCTATTTCCTCAGTATGCTCTCTCAACAGCAGCTTGCCATCCTGATGTTTCCTTTGGGTGAATATCTGAAGGAAGAAATCAAAGCGTTTGCTACTTCTCGCGGTTATGATTACCTGATCAAAAAGAAAGAAAGCCAGGATTTCCTGGAGAGCGTCGATAACAGTCCGCTTTTTGCCACAGGAGGCTTCAATCCGGGTGATTTTGTAGACAAACAGGGAAAGATACTGGGGCGTCACTCGGGTTTGATCCATTACACCATTGGGCAACGCAAAGGGTTGGGCTTGGCTGGTTTTGCCCGTCCCCAATATGTGATTGGCATAGACTACGAAAACAACCGTGTGATCATCGGGGAAGAGGAAGATACCTACAGCGATACTCTGTATGCCACTGAAATCAATTGGCTGTCTATCGCTGAACCTAAGGATACATTGCATTGTACAGCACGGATACGCCTGGCCCATAAAGCTCAGGAATGTGTGTTATCACGCTGTGATGATGGCCGTTATCTGGTACAATTCATTTGTCCTGTATCTGCCATCACGCCTGGTCAGGTGGTCGCCTTTTATCGCGATGAACTGGTTCTGGGAGCCGGTTTTATTGCGGGATAGCATCTACGCACATTCCTTTGGCTCCAGCTAGATGGATGCTATCGAATCCTGTTTGTACCCCTTACTCCCATTCGATGGTTGCCGGCGGTTTGGAGCTGATATCGTAAACCACCCGTGAGATGCCTTTCACTTCGTTACAAATACGATTTGAAACATGCATCAGAAAAGCAAAGGGAAAGTTCGTTACTTCAGCGGTCATGCCATCAACGCTATTCACAGCACGCAATGCGCATACCTGTTCATAGGTGCGTTCATCGCCCATTACCCCTACGCTGTGAATAGGCAGCAGTACTGCGAATGCCTGCCAGGTATCGTTGTACAGCTTCCATTTATGTAGCTCTTCGATGAATATGTCGTCTGCTAGTTGCAGCAGCGTCACTTTCTCTGCAGTGATGTCACCCAATATACGAACTGCCAATCCGGGACCCGGAAAAGGATGTCTCTCCACCAATTCTTCAGGAAGATTCAGCTTTCTGCCTGCTTCCCGAACCTCATCCTTAAAGAGTTCCCGCAAAGGTTCCACCAGCTTCAGTTTCATCTTCTCCGGCAAGCCGCCCACATTATGATGACTCTTGATGGTAACAGACGGCCCCTTAAAAGACACGCTCTCGATTACATCCGGATACAGAGTTCCCTGGGCCAGCCATTTGGCATCAGGGAATTTGGCTGCCTCAGCTTCAAAGACTTCTATAAAAGTGGCACCGATTATCTTTCGTTTCTGTTCTGGATCGGAGATGCCTTCCAGTTTACTCAGGAACAGCTTTGAAGCATCTATGAAGTTGATTTTGAGAGTAGGATAAGCCCGAAACATCTCTTTTACCCTATCTTTCTCACGATAGCGCATCAGACCAGTATCCACAAAGATAGGGATCAATCTGTCACCGATAGCTTGATGCAACAGCGCTGCCGCCACCGATGAATCCACGCCTCCACTAAGCCCCAGGATCACTCTGTCTTCATTTACCATTGCTCGAATCTTACTGATGGCATCATTTACGAAGGAACCGGCATTCCAGGACGCTTGCAGGCCGGATATTTCAAAGAGAAAGTTGTGCAGGATTTGTTTGCCACACAAGCTGTGATGAACTTCAGGATGAAACTGCAAAGCATAAATGGGCAGGTCTTTATGCTTAATTGCAGCATTGTCCGAATTTGCTGTGGCTGCTATCACCTGAAAGCATTCCGAAATGCTGTCGATTTTGTCTGCATGACTCATCCACACCTGAGCATCGTGTTCAACCTGGTGGAACAAGCTGTCTTGAGCAAGAATGCGGAGCTGCGCTTTACCATATTCGCGCTTGCTGGCTGAGGCTACTTTTGCGCCAAAATGCTCTCCTATCAGTTGCATGCCAAAACAGATCCCCAAAATGGGTATGTCCAAGCCCCAAATATCGGGACTGGGCATTGGTGCATTGGCAGTTGTGATGGAATAGGGACTACCGGAGAGGATCAGAGCTTTGGGCATTAGTCCTCGAATTTTATCGATAGAAATGTTGAAAGGATGAATCTCAGAATACACACCAGCTTCACGGATTTTGCGCGCTATTAACTGAGTGTATTGAGAACCGAAATCCAGGATCAGTACCATATTTTGCATTATTTACTACCTTACGAAGGGATTATTCTGCCGTTCCAGACCAATGGAGGTACGGGGGCCGTGTCCCGGGAAAACCACAGTATCTTCAGAGAGTACAAACAGCTTATGCTTGATGGAATGGATTATCTGTTCATGACTTCCGCCTGGGAAATCTGTACGGCCGATGCTCTGTTCAAACAGTGTATCACCGGAGATCAGGAATTTACCCGCCAACAGGCATATACATCCCGGTGTGTGGCCAGGGGTATGTATCACGCTAATTTTTGTAGCTCCCATTTCCACAATATCGGAATCGTGCAGCATAATGTCCGCTGGAGCGGGTTCCAGGGGAGTTCCCATAAACTCACTAAAGTTCTTTTTGTTGTCGATCAGCATAGGTGCATCAGCTTCATGAATGGCTACAGGACAGTGCAAATTGCTTTTGAAATACGGAATCCCGCCAATGTGATCTCCATGTCCGTGCGTGAGTATAATAACATGAACCTTCACCCCAAGGCTCTTAATATCATCAATCAGCATTGGTGACGGGGCAGAGGGGTCTACCAGGATGGCGTCTTTGGATTCATCATCCCACAGCAGCCAGGTATTGGTTTGGAAAGATGGTAGTAACTCATAAGCTTCGATTTTCAGCATTATACATCCTTTGTCTAGTCATAAGACAATCTGTGTTTACGAACTGTGTACAGGTCAGCCTTTCGGCACATGTATGTGGAACTGCCAAGGGCAGAATTGATTATCGCACTTCCCTCATTGGGCGCTTTGGGATGATAATACCAGAATATGCTCAAAGCCAGGTTTAAAAGGTCTGGATCATCACATCTGCCGGAAATAACTCCCAAAGGTCCGGTGATATCTAGCGCTTTCAGAGTGGTATCGGGTATCAGCTCTTCAATCTTCAGGTTCTCCGCTTCGTCCCTGCCAATGATCAGTTTGCATCCGGGACTAAGCCGAAAATGGCGTCCATACTTCAAGTATTCTAGGTCTTTGGGATCTGTCTGACTGTATTGCAGCAGGTCTTTCAAGCGCAGAGAGTAATTCCTGTCCGTCAACAGGCAACCTCCAGCGGGAGCAGGGAAACTTTTTATGCCAAGCTCTTCTGCCAGTTCCAACTGGCGATATCTTCCTCTGCCGGATATATCCAGCATATCATTCTTATCCACCCAGTTTTCGGTGATAGGCTTTGTGTCTCGCAGATTTTTTTGGGATAGAGGACGCACCACAATATCCCGATATCCGCTAAGATTCGCCACGCGATTCATGGCGTCTTTGCGCTGGCTCATCGGACGCTGCCCCAATACTTCCCCGGAAATCAGATATTGCGCATCCAATTCATCCAACATGTCCCCGGCAATCCTGAACATCAAAGCATGGCAGTCAATGCAGGGATTCATGTGTTTGCCAAACACTACATCAGGATCTTGCATCATCTGTAGGTGTTCTCTGCTGATATCCCTAACAATGAGATCAATACCATTCGCAGCGGCAGATTCCAGGGCACGGTCGATGGGCATGTAAGGCGTGAGGAAGTAAACCGGGAATACTTTATAGCCGGATTTCTGCATCCATTTCACTGCCAGTAAGCTATCCAATCCTCCGGAAAACAAGGCGATAGCTGCATATCGGGATTTATAATTCATCATCATGTTTACTAAGCATTTATCTTAGAACTATCTGTCAAGACTTTTGCTTTTTCCGCGTTCCCACATCTTATACGACAAGCTGATGCTTCACTGCCATCTATACCGTTTCGTAGCATTCCGATGCTACGCCTTCTACCTGATACCACCATTACATACCAGCATGAATTCCACATTCTGAAAACAACAAGAATCTGCGTTCATCGGTTCGATCAGCGCATCAGCGTTCTTCTCCTCCTCCTCTATACATCACATAGTACTGATCCAGATATCAAGCCGTTATCATCTAGTGCTCACGGGATGATCACTCGATGACATCTGCTTCGGTACGGCATTATCTTCAGAGTGAGCCGAAGGGATAAGTGAGGAAAATTCCGTTACTTTATCACGCTTATCTTCTTTATACTGCTACCATCCTTGCATTTCAAGCGAAACAGATATACTCCCGAGGCAAGGGGTTCACTATCGAAGATGAAGGTTTGCCTGACAGCGTTTACCAGATGCGTCTGCAAAAGCTGTCCCCGTATGTTATACATCTCCAATACAGCGTTTGTGGCTTGTGATACACTTGTGTCCACAGAGATTTGTGAGCCTTTGAAAGCGGGATTTGGCATGGGGTTATATAGGATTGCAAAGTCCGATACTGAAGGGACATGCGGATCGATGACAGGGCTTCCATCAGGATCGAGCAGAGCGATGTAGGCGTCGGTACCGCCAATGCTGGTTAGTATAATATCCCCAAAGGGCACTGAATTGTAGAAAGTACCGTGGGCACAGACATCGTAGTTACTGTCGAAAGCTATTCCTCCAGTCCAGTCATTACCGGTGTTACCGATGCTTGTAGCCCAAGTCCAGTTTCCGTTAGAATCCAAACTAGCGTAAAAGATATCCCAGTTTCCTACTGCGGTGATCTGAGTAACGCCAAAACTCAAGGTTTGTTGGAAGTTTCCGCTCACAAAAGTGTTTTGGTTGTTATCCACGACAAGGCACACTCCCGAATCTGATCCTCCTGCTCCAGCGCTGTTTGCCCATAGCCAGGTACCAGAGGAGTCTATGGCAGCTACAAATAGGTCTTGAGAACCGTTGCCTTGCAATACAAAGTCTCCAAAAGTACCATCAGTATAAAAATCTCCGGTGATGAAACAATTGCCGATTAAGTCCAAGCTGATATCCCAAACATCGTCATAATAGGCATAACCGCCAAAGGTTCTTGCCCAGAGCCAGTTACCGTCAACATCCAGTTTGGCTATAAATCCGTCATTGGCTCCATGGCTGTTTAGGGAGAGTTCCCCAAAACTTGCTATTCCGCGATAACGTCCAGTCAGGTAGATGTAGCCTGAATCATCGATTGTCACAGCTTTTCCCTCGTCATGATTTGTGCCCCCGGCTCGATTTGCCCACTCCCAGTTTCCATCTGCGCTTAGTTTTGCTAAAAAGCAATCAAAATATCCATAGGGTACAATCTCGATAGCTCCAAAACTTACCGTACCGCCAACGAAACCTGTAATGCAACTGCTCCCATCAGTATCTACAGCAATTGAATAGGCTTGATCGCCGTCGAAACATCCGGCTCCCGTAGCCCACAGCCAGTTGCCATCGCTATCGAGCTTTGCGGCAAAGATATCTTTATTTCCCTGGCTTTCCAATACAATATCGCCAAATATGGCACTGCTTTCAAATCCACCCGTCACATACACATTTCCTTCATCATCCACATCGATATCCAAAGCCTCATCGGGACCGCCACCTCCGGCTCTTGTAGCCCACAGCCAATTTCCGTCAGGATCAAGCTTGGCTACATATATATCCGTATCGCCATAACCATCTAAAGTGATTGTGCCAAAAGTGGTTGCAAGCTGGTAGAACCCGCAGATATAAACGTTGTCGTCCATATCACAAACGGTGGCTTGTGCTCGTTGCTGAGATACTCCGGAAATTTGGTTCACCCAATTCCAATCGTGGCTGTTTTGCGCATCAAGGGATATTGGTATCAATAGCATCACAAGCGCAAGATACCAAAACATTAAGCTTATCAAGCGTCGCATAAATCCTCCTTAATAGATGTGATCCTGGTATGGTTTATAACCTAACTTCAGTGGTTGGAGTAACAAGCCTTCAACCTAAGCTACATAAGGGTTTCTCATTATTGAACGGCTTGGACATCACCAACTAATGATCGCATGAAGCCCAAAAAGCCACTCAGATAGTGGTCAATTCAAAACCTGGATAGGCTCATTGAACTCAATACTTTCTTATACTTGTAATTATGATGAGGCAAAAATGGCTGTCAAGCTCAATATCATATTGCGAGCCATGCGATTAGGTTCCATGGAATGATTTGTAGTCAAACGAGTACATCAGATTTCTATTTTGTAATACAGTTTAGCAAAAAATTCTTCAATATCCTTAGGATAACAAGTTGAGATTCGATAATTATATCACTGATTGAAGCCATTACGATGGCGCAACGGAAAGCTGCTTTAGCTGTATATAGATGCATGTGTGCGACAAAAAAAGCTGGAATCGATTGTCATTGATTGTGGATATTCTTCTACAGAAGAATTCATTTTCTGGGAGATTTCGGCATTTTGGAGTTTACATAAATACGGCATAAAAAATGTTGAACAATAAGTAGTGACAAATATTTTTCGGAGATTAATATCTTAGTAATGAAGAAAAAAGACTTTATCCAACTGACTGACCATGACCGGAAAGCCCTTGTAGACATGCGGGATAACTTGGTGGAGATGCATAATGTTGAGGCGGAAAAGGCCATGGTAAAGATCAAGGAATATCTGAAGAAATACGATTTTTCCTCTGATCTCGAATTGAAGTATTCATTGATGATGAAGCTTGGCGAGGTTCACGGTCGTAATGCAGAAGTGAAGAAATCTGCCGAGTATCTGAAGGCGATCCTCAATTCACCCGAAGCTCAAGTGTTTACACGTTATATCAGGAAGGCTAAAGCCAACCTTGCCATCACGCTTGCCATGCAAGATCTGTATCGAGAAGCTCTGGATATGTGGCACGGTCTGCTGGAGGACGAGAAAGACATAGATATGAAGCTGAACCTGTACAATAATATCTGTGTAGCATATGGCATTATCGGAGAGTATCATGACTGCATTCACTATGCGTATCAAGCAATGGAATTGGCAGATAAGCATGGCATGCCGGAGCGTAGGATGGAACCGCTGCTAAACCTTGGGGCGTCTTATGAGAAGATGGGAGATCCTAAGAAAGCCATGAAGTATTGGATGGAAACGCTCGATTTGAGCAGAAAATTCAAAAGCGTAAGGCGGGAGTTTGAGACCTTGGGAAATATCGCCTTGGCTTACGTGGAACTAAAGGAATATAATAAAGCTTTAGAATATGCTTTTGACGCTTTAAATCTGCGCAAGGTGCATCTCCCTGAAGAAAGTTTGGGTATCAGTTACAACAATATTGGCTTTATTTACGAGGCTTCCGGTAATCTGGAAGAAGCTCTGAAGTATTATAAAATGGGGGAGCAATGGTATCAGAAGCTACGACGTGACTCAGCTCTCGCGAATTGTTTGATAAATCAGGCATCGCTGTATTACAAGATGGGCGATCTGCCTGAGAGCCTGGCAAAACTAGAGGAAGCATCAGAGATCGAAAATGCCTTGAATGTGATGCAAAACTACTCAAAGATCACATCTATGTATGCCAAGGTATATGCGGCGATGGGAGATCATCAGAAGGCTTTTGAATACTCTGAAAAGAACAACAGTATTCTGGAAAACAAACTTGATAGCCTGCTTAAGACAACGATAAGCAAAAAGGAAGCAGAATATTACCGGGGCAAGATCGAAGAACAAGCGCGGAAGTATTTGGAGCAAAATAACGAGCTCAAGACCAAGAACAGCATCATCAGCGCATCCACAAGAGAATTGAAAGTAGTCAACAAGAGCCTGGCAGAAACCGTGGAAGTGTTAAATTGGCTGATATCTGTGATTAGCCACGATGTGCGGGCTCCAATAACTAATTTTAGCAGAATGCTGGCTATGATAAATAGCGGCGATTTTCCCCCCGAGGAACATGACGAAATATTGCAAAGCATGAAGCGAAGCAGTGACAGCATCGTGAAGCTAATCAATGAAATGCTGGATGGGATTCGCTTACAACGACAGAACATGAGCTTCCACACCAGTATCGGAATGCAGAACATCGTGCCAATCCTTAATTCTGTAATGGAAATATATCAGCCTATGGCCCTTCAGAAAAAGATCAAACTGAGTTTTTCACCCCAGACCGAGGAGATGTATGCCAGAGTAGATGCGGATCTATTGAAAATACTGGTGCGTAATCTCTTGAATAACGCAATGAAGTTCACTGGCGATAATGGCAAAGTAGATGTCTATGCCAAAGCTCAAAAGAGTAAGGTTGAGATAGTGGTCGAGGACAACGGAATAGGGATGGATGCTACGGCATTGAAAGACCTGCGGAAGGGCCAGGGAATTGCCCGCAGTAAACTGGATGGAAGCGTAGGTTTGGGTCTGGTATTGTGCAGAGACTCCCTAAAGAAGATGAAAGGCAGCATAAAGATAGATAGTACTCAGGGTAAGGGAACCAGGGTAAGCATCCTCTTGCCAGCGAAATGATTGGCCTATCGTTCAGGTATGAGAACCGGAAAGATAATCGATATTCATTGCCGATGCGGTTTTCTGCTTTTTCGCTATTTCAAGGCAGGCAAGGGACGATTGACTAAAGTACTGATCTCGCGATTAAGCGAAGATAAAGTGGGTCTGAAACAGGTGGAAAATTTCAGCCGGCCGTTTTGTCCGAACTGTAGTAAAGAGCTGGGTATCATAAAGATGATTCATGGAGAGCCGGCGTTAAAACTGAATCAGGGAACCATTCAATCCATAAGGATTTA
>Ga0172378_10004768_pt1 | contig 12688 bp, 6 predicted proteins | sample GrowelOW332metaG_FD_119755 | JGI IMG/M metagenome (GOLD analysis project Ga0172378, IMG submission 119755) | Groundwater microbial communities from an aquifer near a municipal landfill in Southern Ontario, Canada - Pumphouse #3_1 metaG | ecosystem: Environmental > Aquatic > Deep subsurface >...
GAAATTATTGCGCGCGGCAAAAATATTATGAAAGGTTATTTTGAGCAGCCGGAAGAAACCGCGAAGGCACTTCAAGACGGCTGGCTTCATACCGGCGATCTCGGGTATGTGGACAAAGACAATTACATTTATTTAACCGGACGCAAAAAAGAACTTATTGTCCTTCCCAATGGTAAAAATATTAGCCCGGATGAGATTGAACAAAAATTCATGTCGGTGGCAAATAATCTCATAAGCGAAGCTGCTGTACTGGCTTCCAATGAAGCTCTGCATGTCCTGATTTTACCCAATATGAAAGAAATCAAAGACCGCAAAATTGTTAATATTGAAGACACCATTCGTCAAGAAGTCATCCGAAAATACAATCAGCATTCCTCAAGCTATAAACGCATCCTCAAATGCACCCTTATCTCTGAGCCATTGCCCCGAACACGACTTGGGAAAATACAACGTCACAAACTCGCAAATCTCATTTCAGAACAGAAACGCCCCCTAGCCCAAAAAATAGAAGAACCCAAAAGCGAAGAATACCGCATTCTTAAAACTTTTCTAAAAGATCAAACCGGCTTGGAAGTTTTTCCAGCAGATAATTTTGAACTAGATCTCAGCTTAGATTCCTTAAATAAGATTAGTTTTATGGTTTTTCTAAGTGCAACCTTCAGTCTCGATATAAACGAAGAAATCTTAACAAAGTACCCCACTCCACTTTCGCTGGCAGCCTATTTGCAAACACAGGAAACAACCGTTAATATCAGCGATCGTTTTAACTGGGGAGAACTTTTTAAGCAAAAAACAGATATCCAATTGCCCCAAAACGGATTTACTCACCAATGGCTAAATCGCTTTTCACGGATCGTACTCAAATTCTTTTTCAAACTAAAAAGCGATGGCCTTGAAAATATTCCCGAAGGGCCTTGTATTTTCGCACCCAACCACCAAAGCTATTTAGATGGTCTTTTTGTCTCCGCTTTTTTTCATAAAGCAACCTTAAAAGACACCTATTTTTATGCCAAATCCGATCACGTAAAATCGTGGTGGAAACGTTCCTTGGCAAAACATCACAATATCATTGTTATGGATCTTAATAAAAACTTAAAATTATCCCTGCAAAAACTGGCGGCGGCATTGCGCAATGGCAAAAAAATCATCCTGTTTCCAGAGGGAACTCGAAGTTTCGACGGCTCCCTCGGCGATTTCAAAAAAACATTTGCGATCCTCGCTCAGGAATTACGTGTGCCGATTGTTCCGATTGCCATTGAAGGAGCGTTCCAAGTACTTCCCCGTGGAAAAAAATTCCCGCATTTATTTCGTCCCGTAACCGTCTCTTTTCTGCCCCCCGTTTATCCAGACTCCAAAAGCACTTATGCCGGCCTTACCACAAAAATCGAAAATATTCTTTATACAAAACTTGAAAAAAAGAAAAGCTAATCTAAAGAATACAGAGAAATTTTTTATGTCAAATAAACAGTTGCTTTCGATCCCTCCCACACTACAATGGCTTACCAGCAATAAACAAACATTCAACACTCCTGGTGCCGCCGCTGAAGTTCTTGGTTCACTCGATATTATTGACCAGACAAAGCTTCCGCAGCATTATGAACGCATTCAGCTGAGCACGCCTGAAAGCATCTTCACCGCGATCCAAACCCTCGCCGTCCGCGGTGCTCCAGCAATCGGCTGCGCAGCTGCTCTTGGACTCGCAGCTTGCGCACAACGAATTGTTTCATGCCAAAATTCCTGCGACCTTTTGGAAAAAATCACAAAAATTGCTGCTTATCTGGATACCTCCCGACCAACAGCTATTAATCTGCACTGGGCACTACAGCGATGCTTGAACGCAATCAAAAACGAAACATCATCCGCCAAGTTAAAACAACGCCTTCTAGATGAAGCACTCACCATTGTTGCCGAAGACATCAAAATGTGCAGTCAAATTGGACAAAATGGGCTCGCACTTCTGTCCCCCGACTGCACGGTTCTAACTCACTGCAATGCTGGTGCTTTGGCAACTGCCGGCATCGGTACTGCCCTTGCGCCAATCTATGCAGCAAATGCTGCCGGATATACTGTTAGAGTCTATTCGGACGAAACGCGCCCATTATTACAGGGTGCGCGTTTAACCGCCTGGGAATTAAACGCTGCCGGAATCGATACCACAACCATTTGTGATTCCATGGCGGCACAGTTAATGCAAAAAAAGAAAATTGACATTGTTATTGTTGGAGCAGATCGGGTAACAGCCAATGGTGATGCTGCCAATAAAATAGGAACCTATTCTTTAGCAATTAATGCCTATTATCACCATGTTCCTTTTTATATTGCCATGCCCTATTCCACAATTGACCGTAAGCTTTCTTGTGGTAGTGATATTCCTATAGAGCAGCGTTCCAGTGATGAAATTTTTCATTGTGACGGTGTTCACACCTACAATCCCGCTTTTGATGTAACGCCACATCAACTCATTACAGGCTACATCACCGAAAAAGGCATTCAAACTAAATTATAATTTCAGAGTTCTGTTCTGCAGTCATCAACCATCTTTTATTTTTTTATCAAAGGGGCTGTAAAAAAATGAACTTGACAATTTGCCGAAAAAATCGTGATTTGATTTTGGGGCCGACAACGAGGAGCATACCCTCAGGTATGTGACGAGGTTGGCGGCACAAAAAACATTCACGAGAATGAGGCAAATGTAAAGGTTATTTCTGAACAACCCCAAAGACCTAAAAATTAATTTATTTTTACAACGTCATAGGAATTCCAATGGCGTTGTTGTTATTTTAAAGACGAATCATAGAAAATCCAAAAAAACTTTTTTCTTTTTTATGCAATCAGAAACATTCCAATGATTTTCAAACGCGGGCAATAAGGCTTGAATTTTTTGTTATAGTAAGGAGTTATTACAAAAAACATTGTGAAATCCTTTTATAATTACGAAAAAACATCGATGGATAATCATACCGCTTCAATCATTCTCAACATGCTTTCGGGCATTTCAGCAGGAAAAGTCAAGACCCTGTTGCATGACACGCTCGAACCAAAAGAATTATTTACTCAATCCGATCAATTTCTTTCTCACCTTCCGGGTATGACTCGAAAAATTCTTTACCATTTGCAAAATTGGCAAAATTATTGCGATCCAGAAGTTGAAAAGCAAAAAGCGGAACGCAGCGGCATTTATATCATCACTCCAGAGAACAGCTTTTATCCGCCCCTGTTGCGAGAAATTCCAGATCCCCCCTTATGCCTTTATGTACGAGGAGCGCTCGCCGCTTTAGAAAAAAGCATTGGAAGCATCGCCATCGTCGGATCGCGACATACGACTCAATACGGCGAAAAGATGGCGCATTTTCTAGCCAGCGAAGCCGCGTTAGCAGGCTGGCCCGTTATTTCGGGGCTTGCTCGCGGCATTGATACCATCTCGCATCGTACTGCCCTTCAAAATCATGGCATCACACTGGCCATTTTAGGCAGCGGTTTATTTAATCTCTATCCGAAAGAAAATTTTGAATTAGCAAAAGAGATTTGCACACAAGGCGGTGCCATCTTATCGGAGTTTCCCCTGGATACCAAACCAGATCGTTACAATTTTCCGATTCGCAACCGAATTATATCCGGAATAAGTCGCGGCACCATCGTTATTGAAGCTGGTCTTCAATCCGGAAGTTTAATTACAGCTCATTCCGCATCGGAACAAAATCGTGCTGTTTTTGCCGTGCCTGGGCGAGCAGATTCCCCTTTTTCAAAAGGCTGTCACGCATTAATTCAAGATGGTGCAAAACTCGTTGAACAATTTCAAGACGTCGTCGATGAATTTACCTTTTTACCGGGACTTGAACCACCGGGGCGACAGAAACAAATTCGAGAACAAATACAAAAAATGGAAGTCCTCGGCTCGCCGCCTGTTGAGCTACCAGAATTAGAATACCGTATTTGGAAACAAGTCTCGCTTGAGGACATCCCCCTCGATAATTTAATTACGACCCTAAATCTACCAGCCTCAAAAGTCCTTTCCACAATTCTTCTTTTAGAAATGAAAAATCTGCTTAAACAGCTTCCAGGAAAGCTAATTTCAGCAAATCCTAGTAAAAAAGCAAAAAAAAAGACCTAAATTCTTTCCTGTCTGTCTTTGAGGCAATATATTTTGGAACAATACTTTCATGATTTATTGAATAGTCACGCTTGAAATCAAGATGTTAGAATTCGTTTTTACGAATCTATTTTCTCTTTTTCGTGCGTACGACATAGATATTTTAAGGATTATCAAATGAATAAAAAGTTAGTCATCGTAGAATCACCGGCAAAAGCGCGGACCATCGGACGCTTCCTGGGATCGGACGTTAACGTTCTGGCATCCATGGGACATGTTCGTGATTTACCCAAAAATAAACTCGGCGTTGATATTGCCAATAATTTTAATCCGGATTATGAATTAACGACAAATGGCAAAAAAATCATAAAAGCCCTCAAGTCTGCAGCGGAAAATGCAAATGAAATATATCTTGCAACAGATCCGGATCGCGAGGGAGAGGCGATCGCATGGCATCTAAAAACACTGCTCGACACCAATAAAAACAGAACCTTTCATCGCATCGCATTTCATGAAATTACTAAAAATGCCATCCAAAATGCACTGGAAAACCCCTCGGAATTATCCATGGGCCTGATTGATGCCCAGCAAGCTCGACGCGTGCTAGACCGAATCGTCGGATATCAAGTCAGTCCAATGCTCTGGAAAAATATTCATAAGGGAACCAGCGCTGGCAGAGTACAATCCATCGCATTGCGCTTAATTGTGGAACGCGAGCGCGAGATTCAGGCATTTCAATCCGAAGAATACTGGAATATCGAGGGTTATTTTCAAAGCAACAACCCGGAAACAAAACTAAAAACTTACCTGGCTAGAATTAACGGCAAGAAAAAAATGCCGCAAAACAAAGAACAAACCGATTGCCTGGTTCAAGCGCTGAAATCTTCTGGCGCATCTCATACTGTAAGCAAAGTCACTTCAACACCGCGCAAACAACATGCTGCGCCGCCCTTTATTACAAGTACTCTCCAGCAGGCCGCCAGTAGCTTTTTGAAAATAGGCACCAAACAAACCATGCAGCTTGCCCAACAGCTCTACGAAGGTGTAGAAATCGGCAGTGGCGGTTCGGTTGGTTTAATTACCTATATGCGTACCGATTCTGTGAATATTGCCAAAGAAGCACAAAACCAGGCGAAAGAATATATCACCCATAAATTTGGTCCAGAATATGTACCAGCCAAGCCCAATAATTATCGCTCCCGAAAAACGGCTCAGGAAGCGCATGAAGCGATTCGGCCAACAGATATTAATCGTATCCCAGATGATTTAAAAGAGTACCTCTCCCCGCAACAACTAAAATTATACCGTCTAATTTGGAATCGTTTTGTTGCCAGTCAGATGGCAGCTGCAAAACAACTTGATCATGTTATTGAGATTGAAAGCAAAGGTGGCGAATTAGACACCTTCCAGCTCAAAAATGATAAAATTGATAAAAAATCTTCGAGTGGAACAATTTGCACGTTTCACGCTGCAGCACGCGAGACAAAATTTCAAGGTTATTTAATTATTTACAATATTCGTGACCTTGGCGAAGAAGACGAGATGGATGAATTCAGTGGAATTTTGCCGCCGATGAAAATTGGCATAAAATGCGACCTCCTGAAATTACTGACCAAGCAAAATTTTACGTCGCCGCCGAGTCGTTTTTCCGAAGCCTCACTTGTGAAAGCATTAGAGCAAAATGGTGTTGGACGTCCTTCTACTTTTGCCACCACTGTCAGTACTGTTATTGATCGAAAGTATGTTGAAAAAGCAAAATCCAGCCTTGTTCCAACGGAATTAGGATTTTCAGTCAATGACTATCTTGTCAAGCAGATGCCGAATCTCTTTGACATTGGTTTTACGGCCCAAATGGAAAATGAACTGGATGAGATTGAAGAAGGGAAAATAAACTGGATAAACATGCTCACACAATTTTATAAGAATTTTCAAAACTGGATTGGAAAAGAAAATCTTCCCACGGTTATAAAAACGAGTGAATTACAAGAAATACTCAATCATTTATTTCCGGAAGATTATTCCTTTGCACCGCCTGAAAAACATGGAACAATAACATACGACGATAAAAAATTTCATACAAGCATTAATGAGCAGCTGTCAAAAGGAAAAGATTTATCGGATCGCCAACGCAATGCTCTTTTAAATATGATTGCGCGCTATGCCGCAAAAGACGAAAATGTCCATCAGTACGTAGACGAAACCGTTTTAGAAAATCCGATTAACGCACTCATTAAAAAGAACGCCGAAAAAGAAGCGCTTCCAAAAGAAGAACAACGGCCGGAAATTCTAGCTCTTATGACAGCAATGGAAAAAATCACGTGGAAAAAGCCCGTCAAACGCGGACGCAAAACTTATGATGACGGAAAATTTTTCCGTTCTCTGAAACGCCAAGCCGATAATGGGAAAAATTTATCCCAAGCACAAATACTAGCCTTGCTGAAGTTGGCTAAAAATTATGCCAGCCTTATCGAAGATTTTGAAAAAATATCGCAGGCCGTTGTCGCTGCCGTTAGCTTCGGGGATAAAAATTCATCCGCACAACAGCTCGTTGATCCCGTTGCCATCAAAGCAGAAGCAGAAAAAAAAGAAAAATTGCGCCCTAAAATAGAATTGCTCTTTAAACTCGCAGAAGAAATCCACACATGGAAAGAAACAACGTCAAAAAGAAAAAATGCCTTCGATGAACAAAAATTCCTCGAATCCCTGAAAGACCAATTCGCCAATCGAAATTCACTGAGCGAAAAACAAACGGCCGCATTATGCAAAATGCTAAAAAAATATGAAGAACAAATTCCGGATTTCAATGAACACACCGAAACCCTGGAATCTCTCCTGCCACCACCCCCCAAAAAACTGGACATCAAATGCCCCCTTTGCGGTGCGCCACTTGTCCAACGATACGCGCGCGGAAAATCCTTCATCGGATGTTCTGCTTTCCCTAAATGCCGGTACATCTCTTCCGAAAAAGACAAAAAAGATGAATAACTCATTGGACTTTATTCGGAATATTAACCAAAAATCATCCTAAAAGTTCGAACTATGGATATTGCCACTCTTTGTATGAATATGAATGCGGAACAAGCATCCGATCTATTCTTAAATGAAGATCAGATGCCCGCAATTCGCTGCAATGGAATTATAAAACTGCAGCATTACACAGAACTTCTACAACAGAATGATATCCGCCAATTCTTTTCCGCCTACCTGCCACCAGATACATGGGAAAAATTTCAGACAAACCGCGATTTGGACCTCGGCTTTACACTCGAAAAATCAACACGATTTCGACTAAACCTATCCTTCCAAAAAGGAAAGATAAGCCTATCTATCCGGCGAGTCCCGAATGGTAAAGAATTAGATCTGACTAAACTCCGAATCCCTGAAAAACTCGCTAAAATGATCGAGTCACCAAGGGGATTGCTCTTAATTACCGGCGCAACAGGAAGCGGCAAAACAACCACCCTTGCGGCACTCCTCAATCATATTAATTGTACTCAAAAACGACATATTATTACAATCGAGGATCCGATTGAATTTATCCATGAAAATAATCTCGCCCTCATAACGCAACGCGAAATTGGAAACGATACCCATGACTTTCCAACCGCTCTTAAATATGTAATCCGACAAAACCCCGATGCTATTTTTATCGGCGAATTACGTGATTTAGACACCCTCTCAACCGCGATCTCCGCAGCAATGACGGGGCATCTTGTTGCCGCCACAATTCACACCGTTGATGTCCAGCAAACACTGGAACGAATCCTGAATTACTTTCCAGATCACCTGCAGAACCAAATTGCCCAAGATCTGTCTTTGGCCTTATTGGGAATTGTGTCACAACGACTGCTCCCAGGAATAGACGGCAAGCCTGTTTGTGCATTCGAAATTCTTAAAAACACCCCGTTGGTACAACGCCTTATTGCCAAACGGTCGTTGGATTCCATTCCAGATATATTAAGAAACAGTACCCATGAAGGAATGATTGATTTTAACCATTCTCTTCTCGCCCTTTGCAAACAGAATCTCATCGCTTTTGAAACAGCAAAATATACCGCCGATAATTCAGATGAGTTTACGCTGCTGTATCAGGGCATGCAAACAGGCGTCCGTACGCTGCAAGACACCTATTCCAGTGACGCCGACCAGGGTCTCAGCATAAAACGTCTTCTTAGTGATGCTGTTCAATATGGTGCTTCGGATTTACTGCTGACGGTTAATTCACCGCCTGTCATTCGCCTAAATGGTTTTTTACGGCCTTTTGATACCCCCGTGCTGGCATCCGCGGATACCCATAAATTGTTTTTTAGTATTTTATCACCACAGCAGCGTTCTTCCTTTGAAATAGAGCGCGAAATTGATTTTGCGTTAAGTGTCCGTGGTATTGGCGATAAAAAAGAAGAGCAATATCGCTTTCGTGTTAATGGTTTTTTTCAAAAGGGAAAAATAGCCGCCGCTTTTCGATTAATTCCAACTAGCATTCCGAGTGCTGATAAGTTAGGTCTTCCTGAAACGATTGTTAATTTAAGCAAACTTCAGCAGGGGCTTATTTTAGTCACCGGTCCAACGGGTCATGGAAAATCTACAACCCAGGCTGCGCTTATTGATAAAATCAACCAAACAAGAGCCTGTCATATTATAACTATCGAAGATCCTATTGAATTTGTCCATTCCCATAAAGTTGCTCTTGTTGAGCAGCGTGAAGTTTACGAGGACACAAAAAGCTTCGGCGCGGCACTAAAATATGTGCTTCGTCAAGATCCCGATGTTATTCTAATTGGCGAAATGCGTGACACCGAAACTGTTTCAGCCGCATTAACGGCAGCCGAAACAGGTCATCTTGTTTTAGCAACTCTTCATACGAATGATGTCACTCAAAGCGTTGATCGTATTATTGATCTTTTCCCTTCGGATCGCCAGAACCAGATTCGCTCACAATTAGCGGCTTCTCTGCAAGCAATTATTTCACAGAGGCTTTTGCCGACCCCAACCAAAAACGGGCGCGTTGCTGCATTTGAAATACTACTTGGAAGCACCGCAGTACGTAGCATGATACGCGATAAAAAGACGCACCAACTTGCTGGCACGATGGAAGCATCAGCCCGCATGGGTATGATTACAATGGAACGCGCCGTTCAAAATCTCTATCTTCAGCAGAAAATAACGCGCGAGACTCTTGAAAACATGGGATATCAAATATTAAACTGAAAAAAGGAAACAAAAACCATGCTGAAAACTTACACCTATCCAGAATTGTCAGAAATATTACAAATCAAATCCCCATTATTAATGCTGGATCGCCTTACCTTAGACCAAGAAAATCCTAAGGCAACGGCCTTGAAAATGGTCTCTATGAATGAATTCGTTTTCGCCGGACACTTTCCTGGTCAGCCTGTTATGCCCGGCGTACTTCAAATTGCCGCAATGACCCAAGCATCTAGAATGATCTTTGAAAAGCACTTTCCAGGTGACGGAAAAACCATTCTTGCCAGTATGCGAAAAGTTAAATTCCGCAAGCCAGTACAACCCGGTATGGCGATGTATATCACCGCTGAATTCTTAGATTCAACAGAAAACGGAATTTATGAATTTCGAGTAAAAAATACAATAAACCAAGAAGTTGCTTCAACAGGCATTATTTGCTTAACCCGAAAAGACAACACAAAATTAAAACCCCTTTGCGATCATTCCGAACCCAACCCAACTCCGGAAAATTTTAAAGGCGAAATCAGCGACCCCGCAGAAATCATGAAGTATCTCCCCCATCGCCTGCCGTTCCTGTTAATCGATCAGGCTTACAATTTGGGTCATGACGGTACCTGCTATGGATATAAAAATATTACCGGCAATGATGCTCTTATGACTGGAAGCTCCGATGGCATATTCCCGGGTTATCTTCAAATTGAAGCCGGTGCGCAATTAGGCTGTGCGCATATTCTGAAACTTCCTGGAAATGCAAATAAGCTAGGGGTGTTTATGTCCGTAGATGAAGCCGTTTTTTACCATCAAATCATTCCTGGTGATCGCTTGGATATCACCGCATCTGCAGAATTCGGAGGAAGATTTGGTATCGCAAAAGCCCAATTCAAAGTCGCGGATAAAATTGTCACTGAAACAAAATTCAAATTTGCGATTATTGACGCACTCGGAAAATAGCCAACGTTAAATCAACCGGAAATTCGAAGATAATACTTCAGATTTCCAATAAAACGACAGCTTCTTTCCTACCAAAAAAAACATGAAATAAAAAAAATAGATAAACCCGCAAAAGAATAAGATTCAATAAGCCTTTATCAAATTTCTAAGGGGCTGTAAAAAAAATGAACTTGACAAATTGTCGAAAAAATCGTGATTTGATTTTGGGGCCGACAACAAGGAGCATACCCTCAGGTATGTGACGAGGTTGGCGACACAAAAAGCTTTCACGAGAATCAGGCAAATGGAAAGGTTATTTCTGAACAGCCCCTAATCTAATAATTTGATTTCTTTTAAAAATTGTTTCTTTTTACGCCAATTAGGAACAATTTTAATAAATAACTCCAGCGTCACTTTGCATTGGCAGAGCTCAATTAACTTCGCGGTGGCCATTTTCCGTAACCGCTTTATCATCCGTCCACCTTTGCCAATTACAATTCCCTTGTGAGCTTCACGCTCAAGATTCAGCGTCGCCTCCACCATAATTTCTTTCGTTTTTAATTCTTTCCAGCGATCAATGGTCACAGCAATACAATGCGGTATTTCCTGCTCAAGTTCCAATAACAACACTTCACGAATTAATTCTGCAGCAATATCCCGCTCATAAATATTAGTAACCTCATCACGATCATAAAGAAAAATTCCGTGCGGGAGCATTTTTTTCAAACGCACAATCAAACTAGCCGCGCTCGCTTCATTATGCGCAATAAGCGTAATATCCGGCGCATCCGGCAAATATTTTCGATAGAACCGGCTGCTGATAGCCTGTTGTTCCGGCGTTGTTAAATCGGCTTTATTAAAAAGCAAAAGGATCGGTTTTTTGCTTTTGGATGCCAATTGCGCAACCATGCCATCTTCAGCCCCAGGTTCACGCGTAGGATCAATCATACAGACAACAACATCTGCATCTTCCATGACACGCTCAACCGATTTTGCCATGGCCTCATCGATGGCGATATTCCCAGCATGGACACCTGGACTATCTAAAAACATAATCTGAGAATTTTTATCATTAAAAATTCCAAGCATATACTTTCGGGTCGTTTGCGGTTTATTCGATACAGCCGCAAGATGACACCCCAATAAAGTATTTAGTAGAGTTGACTTCCCAGTATTTGGCCGCCCTAATAATGCGACAAATCCAGTTATGCCTTCTTGGGCAGGATCCATTTGTAAATTAACAGTCGTCATAAATATTTTTTAAATCATAGGAAGAATACTCTTCCAATCAAAAAAGTTCTCATTCGCCCCACGCTCGGAGCATTAACAATCATTCAAACATCACCGCATTTTTGCGGATATTTCGCCCATACAACAGGATAAATTCTTTTTACAGCCACGAACTGTCTCTTCAGTTACATCTTGGCTTTTTTAAGACTTTGCCGTGTTTTATGAATCGTACAATCTTCAACACAAATTAAAATAAATATAGTTATCTATTCAGGCATCTGAAATCAACTATTTCTATTTTGTCAGTCTTTTTTTCTGACACTTTATAAATTTAAGACTTCAATACTAGCTTACAAGTAATTTTACATTTTTTTATGACTCATAACACAGCAATGGAGACAAAAAATTACAAAATCGCGTAAACACATTTCAACAGTTCCCCATTTTACAAGATTCACATCATGTCTAATTTCAAAAAAGGTTCTCTTCCGCGCCCTATTTTTTGCCTAAACTATCTTATTGAAACAGCGCCCTTTTTATTGCTTTTTTTTTATTTTGCCCTTGGGATTGCCAGCATTTTTTACGGCAAACTCCATTCTATTTATATCCTGCCTGCTTTTTTTTATCTATTCGTCAAACATCGGCGTTTCCATTGGCTAGCCGCACTCTTTTTTTTAGGTGGAATTCTTCGCGGATTACTTGGCCTCTATACTGAAAGTCATAATATTCGAAGCCAACTACCCAGAACGCCATGTTATATCGAATCCAGACTTAAAATTAAAGAAGGCTACGCAATCGATCCCAAAATTGCCCAATATCAGCCAATAAATCTTCCGATTACAGCAGTCCTTCAAACAATTTGCACGCATCAACACCCTAACTCACATCTTCCTACTTCGTGTAAAGTACTCCTCGTTTGTGCCAAGAAAAATCGCACAAAAATGCGCAGACTACATTCCGGTGATATTCTTTCTACCACCGGCATTTTTCAAAATATTCCACAACTGGAATCCCCCAACATAAGATATGAAAAATATTTGCAGTCTACCAAAATACAGGGTATTTACAAGATTACAAATTTTACAAAGAAAGGCCCAGACAATACTTTCTTTACCACACTGGAATCCTATTTGCAATCAACTCGCGAAGCGCTTGCCCGCCAAGTTTTAGACGGGTTTTTGCCACGCTCCCATGAAAGTCACATGATTTTAGCGCTCTCACTGGGATACCACA
>Ga0172378_10004770_pt1 | contig 12685 bp, 8 predicted proteins | sample GrowelOW332metaG_FD_119755 | JGI IMG/M metagenome (GOLD analysis project Ga0172378, IMG submission 119755) | Groundwater microbial communities from an aquifer near a municipal landfill in Southern Ontario, Canada - Pumphouse #3_1 metaG | ecosystem: Environmental > Aquatic > Deep subsurface >...
AACAGTTGTCAGTGGAATTCGCCCAACAGGTAATCTGCATTTGGGTAACTACTTTGGAGCAGTAAAGAGTTTTTTGCAAATGCAAAATGAATATAATTGTTACTTTTTTATAGCCGATTGGCACTCACTAACCACCCATCCAAAACCCGGAAACATTGTAAAAAGTGCACAAACAATTCTTGCAGAGTACCTAGCATGTGGCATCGATCCGGAAAAAGCGACCATTTACATACAAAGCGACGTAAAAGAAGTTCTTGAACTCTATCTTTACCTTAACATGAATGCCTATTTAGGAGAAATGGAGCGCTGCACAACCTTCAAAGAAAAAGCTCGTAAACAGCCGGATAATGTAAATGCAGGCCTACTAACCTATCCAACATTAATGGCTGCCGACATTCTAATTCACCGTGGAGGAAAAGTACCTGTAGGAAAAGACCAAGAACAAAACATGGAAATGGCGCGCAAATTTGCTCGCCGCTTTAATACAATGTATGAAACAGAGATTTTCCCAGAACCGGCATCTTTCTCGTTGGCTGCCAAGGCATTAAAAGTTCCAGGATTAGACGGATCTGGAAAAATGGGAAAATCCGAAGGTAATTGCATCTATCTCATGGATGATGCTGAAACGATCCGTAAGAAAGTGATGAAAGCCGTAACAGACTCCGGCCCTATTGCTCCAAACAGCGAAAAGCCTGAAGTTATCCAAAACCTCTTCACCTTTCTTGATCTTGTTTCAGCTAAAGATACTTATGCCTACTTTAATGAAAAATGGAATGACTGTTCCATTCGCTACGGAGATTTAAAAAAACAAATAGCCCTAGACATAGCAGCATTTAATGCGCCAATCAGGGAACGTATTAAAGAATATTCATCAAATACCGACTTGCTGGATAAGATTGCTAAATCAGGTGCCGATAAAGCACGTGAAAGTGCTACTAAAACGCTAAAAGAAGTTCGTGAGATAATTGGCTTTCGCATCTAATCTAACTATCTTGTTACTTACACGAAAAGGTCTTCGACATCACGTCGAAGACCTTTACTACCAGTTAAACCCAATTAACACAAAACAAATTCACCGTAAACGACGGTGTCTTCATAAGAAATTTCAATTTTGTAATCTCCTAAATCTTCGCCTTCCAAAGAAATAGGAAGAACAGAAAGAGCTATGGCAGAATATGCATATTCATATATGACCTTCCCAGTCTCAACACTTGTAATTCGAACTGTAGCGTTCAAGTCAAACAAAAAAGAAACTGACACAACATTCCCTTCAATAGATGCCTCAACAGGAATGGGCAAAATGCTATTCTTTAATATAGGAGTCCCTGACTTTTCAACCTGAAGTTTTATATCTCTTGATGTTTCAGATATAGAAGCAGCATTAGCGCTTAAGCAGATAATAATACTTAGAAAGATTAAGATATTCTTTTTCATCAGCATAAACTTTAATCAATAATTTGTTTGCTGGGAACAAAAGTAAGACTTAGGAAAATATAAAGCAAAATTAAGTGCGGACAATACACAATGGCTTAAGCATCTCATTATCAGATAAATGAGGCATATTCCATAGAAAGAAGCACGGACATCTAAAAAGATTTCAAGATATCATTAAGCGTTCGACCATCATTAATACCCATTTTATTTTTTCGAATACGTTCACGGCGTTTGTTTATTGTTGCTTTCTCCACACAATAAATATCAGCAATATCAGATAATTTAAGCTGCATTTTTATGAGGCAACATAATCTGATATCTTCGGCATCTAACAAAGGATATACTTTTAATAAGCGCAAAGTAAAATCGCCGAAGGCAATATTCGTATTTTCTACAAGAAACGCCCATTCTTCTTCAGTTATTTTTATACGAGATTTGTGGTCTGATTTATTAGGGTACATCAAAGAATGAAGCTTAGGTACAACAATACTATTCATTTGTCGATAAAAAGCTTCACGAAGCTCGAGCAACTTCTTCTCTAAAGAAATAAATTCTGTTTCTGTTTGCAACTTTTCTATCTCCTTTTGACGCAGTAATTGTTGGGCACCATGCATTTGTTTCTGCTTACGATTATAGAAAAAAGCATATAATATTCCTATGAAAAAGAGTAATATGCTAACTATAAATAAAATCAAATAAATAAAACGGCTCTTACTAATCGCGCTCTCTTTAAGTAAATAGTTCTCTTCCTTCAATTTGCTATGATGATAGAGATTCTCCAATTCAATTACCGCTGTAGTATGTGTTTGATCTTCAATACTATCTCTATAGGCATTAAATAAGCGCATATACGAATAAGCCGAATCAGGTTTTCCTACACCTTTATACACCTCAGCCAACGCATCACAAGTGCTAGCCTTTGTATAGATATTATCACTTAGAAGGCTCTTATTTAAATAACAAAAGGCAGAATCATACAGATGCATCTTGTTATAAATATCCCCCTTAGTAAAATATAGATTTGACCTATCAGTAGCAGACAGCAATGCACTATCCACATATTCAATAGCTTTAGAATAATCCTGCTTACGCTTATGTATGCCACTAATATGATGATAAATTCCTGAAGTCGCTGTGGGATAACAAGCTTTAGCCAGTTGCAAAGCCTTATATTGATAAATGATCGCACTATCTTCTTTTTGGAGTCCCGAAAAAGCGAAGCCCATATTTTCCAATGCCACACAAAGATAAAGACTATCATTCTTCAAAGAAGCATAATTGCAAGCCTCGCGATAAGCTTCCAGTTGATCCTTGTAAAGCCATTGATCAGAGTAGACCGTTCCCAAGCCATTACGTACCATAAACTGATATTTGTAATCAGTGCTATTACCAAAATAATCTTTAGCCTTGAGATAAAGTTCGATAGCCTGCTCCGGATTTCTAAGCTGTTGAAAAACCTTTCCAGCATAAAGACAAGCTTTTGCAGCATGAATAGAATCAGTCGTTTTAGTAAAATAGCGCACAGCAATATCCATAAGAGTATCTTCACTCAAATCCATATAGCACTTATCCATCGCTTGCGTCATGAGTAAGGCATAAAGAGCATAATTTCGCTTGGATAAATGTTGACGAGGATTCTTTATTTGACGCAACATATTTAGAGCACTATCTGGATGTTCTTCAATAAGAGATTCTGCCTGATCAAGTAGAGTGGCTCTATTTCCACAAGAAATCTCAGATAGAAGCAACATACATAAACAAAAAAAACTAAAGTGATATAAACGATGTCGCATTCATTTTTATGGTTAAGTATAACAGAGTTATCAATGATCTTATTTTCAGTCACAGCCTACAAGAAAAAGAGCGACTATGCTATTTAAATAGTTTTTCGATTTCTTCTCCCTTTATAGTACTCAATATAACAGAGCCATCAGGAGTATAATTAGGAGTTGAACAAGCGAAAAGATTATCAACAAGATTCACCATTTCTTCATTATTCAGAACTTGACCATAAACAATCGCAGCTGCACGAGCCAAAGTCAATGCAAGCACATTCTGCACCTCCTCTTTCACATCCTTTCCCTTCTCCATAGCCGTATGCAGCATACTCCTCAGCAATTGAACAGGATCCAAGCCCTCAATCCCTGAAGGAATACCATTGATAGCATAACTACCTCCTCCTAAGTTACTCAAATCGAAACCTACGGCAGAAAGATCTTCTATGATACTGTCCAGAACAGCTGCTTCAGATCCAGGTACTTGCAATATTTCGGGGAAAAGTACTCCTTGCGACACACCTTGCCTTTGGGTTATTTGAAAAAGATACCTATCATATAGAACTCGTATATGTGCGCGATGCTGATCAATAATCATCAAGCCGGATTTTACTGAAGTCAGAATGAATCGCCCCTTAAACTGCAAGTGGTGCGTGCTTCTTTCTAGAACAGATTCATTTGCATAAAATGATGTTGGAAAAACCGCTTCTGTAAGATCCTTCTTTACTGTAGAGAAATCAGGTGAAATGTTTTCTGAATCAGGAAGCACGTCATTTACCTTGCTTGCTTTCTCAAGCCCTCCATACAGCCCTTCCCAGTTCACACTTGGGCGTGAATATCCCGTAGAAGAAGATTTAAAAGGATTAAAATCCGCATTATAGTGGACCTTTGGAGATTCTATTGGCCTATTCTGCTCAAAAACAGGAATATCAGGCATTCCTTCTGTATCAAAATCAATGGAAGGCACAGCATTAAATTTACCTAAGGACTCCTTTACAGCAGCAGACAATATCTGCCAAATAGCTTGTTCGTTTTCAAATTTAATTTCAGTTTTTGTTGGATGAATATTCACATCAATATTAGCCGGATCAACATCAAAATACAGAAAATACGAGACTTGTTCGCCCACAGGAATCAATTGCTCATAAGCATCAGTTACGGCCTTATGAAAATAGGGATGTCTCATATAACGACCATTTACAAAGAAATACTGATGAGCTCCCTTCTTCCTTGCAGTCTCAGGCCTAGTAATAAAGCCTGATATCTTGACCATTGTAGTGTCAACCTCAACCGTAAGTAATTGTTGATTCAGTTTTTTCCCAAAAACAGCAAGAATACGTTGCCTCAGAGGAGCGACTTGAAGATTAAATAGCTCTGTATCATTACTATATAAAGAGAAAGATACATCTGCATGTACCAATGCTATACGTTCAAACTCTGCTAAAATATTGCTAAGTTCTGTAGAATTGGCTTTTAAAAATTTACGACGTGCCGGGATATTAAAAAACAAGTTTTTAATAGAGAAATTGCTACCCTTAGGACAAGAGATAACCTCCTGATTCTCAACCTTAGAACCAGCTATCACAATTTTCACCCCTACATCATCAAATTCTCGACGGGTCTTTAGTTCTACTTGAGCTACAGCAGCAATAGATGCCAAAGCTTCACCCCGAAAGCCCATAGTACGCAAAGCAAACAGATCTGAAGCTTCACGTATTTTTGATGTAGCATGCCTTTCAAATGAAAGGCGGGCGTCCGTTTCCGACATACCTTTACCATCATCAACAACTTGAATAGAAGTTTTACCTGCGTCAGTTACTAAAACATGAATATTGTGTGCACCTGCATCAATTGCATTCTCGACTAACTCTTTAATGACAGACGCAGGGCGCTGTATTACCTCTCCAGCAGCAATTTGGTTTGCTACCGAATCGGGTAAAAGATGAATAATATCACTCATAAAACCTAAATTTCACTCTGTACGCCTTCAGGAAAGAGGCGAAAAATCTATTAAATAAACCAATAACTTCTTTATTTACAAATAAATTGTCAAAGTGTCCAACTGCCTGATTGGAGATAATGCCAAATATAAAGCAATAAAGCTATTACAATAATCACAACACCAATATGTAAAGGCTTTCGTTCACTCTCTTTACGTCGCTTAAGATGCGTCGTCCCTTCAATAAACTTACCTCTAATATCTTCGGGGGAGAATTCCTTTTTAGGTAATAGTCCCAGATCTCGCTTAGCATTCTCCTCCATTTTACTAAGCTTTTCCTTTCGTTCATCAGCATAAATATACTGATGATTGAAGCGACGAGGCTTCCTTATGCCGAACATTCCCATATTTAATTTGATTTAAACAATTCTCGTTTGGGCGAAGTTACTGGTTTTCGACTGGTTTTGCGTAATGTTTCTCCTGTTTTTTTGCCTCTCCATTCAAAGATATCTTGCTTATTTCGTGGTCTAATGTAATCAAACCAAACAAAAGTAGGTAGCTTCATTTTATCAACCGGAATTTGATCCATCGGATAAAGAGTTCCATTCGACTTGGGGCTCATCACCATTTTATCCATTTTACGCTCTTTCAGATAAAGATTTAATAAACTCGTTTCCGAAGAGTTCATTCCAATCATGGTACTATCCTCTTCTTGAGGATAGTAAACGACTAAAACATTACCTATTACATCTATCTTGCGCATCTCTCCTTTCTGAAAGTAAGCCTTAATCTCTTTTCCTGACACTTGATTATAATGAAGTGAGTCTTTCATTTCCACAGTTAAGGCCTGATTTACAATATGCGCCCAATCAATTGTACTGTCATTCATATACACCCTAATCTCTTCTCCTAGCAACTGCTGATTTTCATTCCATAAGATAGGATCATGATACATTGTCAAGCAGGAATCTTTAGATGAAAAGACCAATGAATCGCAAACTCCCTGCACATCGCTACGATATATGCGCGTCTTATGATAAGCTCTTAACACACGATACATCGAGTCCGTATTTAAATAATATGTATTCATTCTCAATGTATCAGCATGCATAAAAAGACTATCTCCTTGAGAATAATCAATAGCAACTGCCTTCTTACTAGCCCAAGCATTTGATTTCAGTTCATCATAAAAACAATAATCACTAGTCAACATGTTTTTGTTTATGGTATCATTCATCACCACATTATCAAAGGCTTCTCCATATCCAGCTTTTCGATCATAAAATAAACTATCTCCAATCAACTTCTTACCTTCATTTGTCAACACAGAACGATCCAACAATTCAGCCTGATCTTTTAATGTGTTATAGACTCCTCTTTCTGAATAAATATGGCTTTTCTCATTAATAATGTTTGAAGGGCCTAATATCCTTGCAATCTTTGAATCAGTACTATATTTAAGCGTATCGGAAGTCAGAGTGAAACGAGGATTAGCGAGCTTTACTTCATGGTTAAAAACTGCCAATTTGGTAGCCGGACTGTATTCTCCCCAATCAGATGTAAGCACATTTTCTTCATCAGTAAGCATTCCACCTTCAAAATAATAGCCCAGATTGTAGAGGCGGTCATAATTCAAGCTATCCGTTGTAAGAGTTGTCTTACGATTAATCATCTTCACATTGTTACGGAGCATAGCCAACTGCGCAACCCCATCATAAAAAAGATAATCGCCATAGATAAACAAAGTGTCCCCTTGTTCCATTCGTACATTATTAAAAGCCTCTACAGAATTAGTTTTCTCATAAATCAGTGCGCTATCACAATACATATACATACTATCATGGCGTAATTTTACAGAACCAATAAGTACTTGTACATCAGGTCGTAACATTTTATCCGCTTGCGCCTCATCTGCATGTAGAAGATCAACCCTAGTTTTATTTTTCTCAAGTTTCTTATCTTTTTTCGCATTAACAGCACCTCTATTTGCTCCTGCCTTGCTTACTTCCGAAACTGCCTTTGTTTTTTTATGAACAGGCTTCACTTGAGCTACGAGATATACGCCAAACAGGCACAGAAAACCCGCAAGGAGAAATCTATGCCTGATATGGAAATGATATTTTTTATCCATTATCACCATACAAAAATTGATATATTATCTGGTAATCAGTCTTTTATCCAACCTGGATATTTAAAAGAACAATTTTTCCAATTATCGTTAATCCTCACATAGGTATGTTTTTGTTTCTCCAAAATCCATTTATGAAGCATTTCTTCCCTACGCTTTTCTATAACTATATCCTTCAACTGTTGGTAGTCATCAGTGATTGTAGCCTTATGTCCATTGATTCTTGTTTTTAACTTCACAATGGCACAAACTTCTTTTCCATCCTTCTCATTCACCAAAGTAAATGCTTTGGAGATTTCGCCTACATTAAGCTTATCCACAACTTTAGCAATCTCTTGTGGCAACTGTTGCATTTCAAACTTAGAAGTATTAGTAGTAGGATTAGGCATCAAACCATGATTGTTGCGAGTCTCTTTATCCTGTGAAATGACAGAAGCAGCTTCATCAAAAGAGAATTTTTCTTTACGTATATCATCTGCTATTGAATCTAGCTTTAGAGTAGCGAAAGAGAGATCTTTTGCAGCAACTTTAGGTTTAATTAAAATATGACGAGTATTAATTCGGTCACCACGTTTCTCAATGAGTTGAATAATATGAAAACCAAATTCAGACTCAACTATTTTAGAAACCTTCTTGGTATCCTGAAGATTAAAAGCAACATTCGCATATTCAGGAACAAGTTCCCCACGGCCCTTAAATCCTATTTCACCACCACGCATGGCTGAACCTTTGTCCTCAGAATAGAGTAAAGCTAACGTCGAAAAGTCCATCTCACCCTTATTTATGCGGTCAGTGTATTCACGCAACTTCTTTTTCACATCCTCAATTTCAGCTATTGGAATTTTAGGTTGCAAAGTAATAATCTGCACCTCTACTTGAGTAGGTATGTAGGGAATACTATCTTGAGGAATATTTTTGAAATAGCGACGCACCTCAGCCGGAGTCACTTTGATTTCACCAACCAATTTCTGCTGCATTTTCTGCACCGTCAGCCCGTCACGCACATTTTCACGCATAGCTTCTCGTATCTGAGTAGATGTTTTATTAAAATATTCTTCCATCTTTTCTTTTGAGCCCATCATCTGGATATATTGATTGGTCATCATTTCCACACGCTGAATCACTTCAGATTCAGAGACATTGATACTATCAAGTATTGCCTGGTGTAGAAAGAGTTTCTGTGTCGCTAATTCTTCAGGAATGATGCAATAAGGATCGCCATTAAATTTTCGTCCCTCATACTGAGCGTTCATCCGTGCCTCTTCTATGTCAGATTTGAGGATTGCCTCATCACCTACAACCCAGACGACCTCGTCAATCACATTGTCTTGTCCATACACTGTTGAACCTGCAACGAGCGTCAAGGCGAATAAAACAATAAACCGAAAGTTCACAAACTTCTTCATTCTTTGTATTTAATAATTTATAATCTTTTTATCACTCATTGCTCGTTGATACAAGTCATCTTTTACTTTTCTCATAAACTCAACTCGCTTCATATTGATGAGCATATCTTTTATTTCAAGCTTTGCTAATTCATAAGGCTCCTGCTCTCCTGATTTACGATATTCTCTCACGTTCAGAAAATAATAGTACGCAGTGTCTTTCAATTCAATTTGGCGATGTATCTGCAAGTAATTCTCCGGAGTCAAGACTTTAAGTGGGATCTTATCCAATATATCAGCTACCGACACCCATTTATCATAAAAGTATTCATAGACAACAGCATTCTGCAAACTATATTTTTCCAAATTATCTATGGCTTCACTCGTCTCCATCTTATACCATTTACGTACTTTATTCACTCGGGGAGCCGTTAATGGTACCTTTACCAACAGTCCCTTAATAAGCGGATGTTCTAGAACGAATAGATTCCGATTCTTCTCATAGTAATCAGCCATTTCTTGTTCCGAGAACTCTTCCGTTAGTTTCTGATTAATGAGCTCCTGCTCATAGGTATGCATTATCAGTACCTTTCGATAATTTTCAACTAATTTGTCAATTTCCCCATTATCCGGGATATTGCTCTTTGCTTTATTGTACAACAAAATATCTTCTGCCCAATTACGAATATAATCTTCGACAAAAAGTAGGCTATCATCTTTGGACAAACCTACAGGGACAGCCGCGCATAATTCTTCTTTGTATAAAAAGTGACCGTCTACCTCTATTAAAGGCGTCTTCCCTATGTGATCGCCCTTACGTGCACACGATCCGAAGAAAGAAGTAAAGATCAGTAAAGATATAATAATCCTCATCGTAAGCTGAATTATGCCGATATTAATATACGAAGATAATGTAATAATCGCTTATTTCAGTGATTATTAACTGTTTTTAAAACCTCTTGGTTAATTTCAACCTTACCTTTCGCACGCAAATGCTCCATCCACAAAAAATCTAGATATTCTTGATAATCAACTTGTAAAAGTTCTCTGACATCATTATAACTATCTGGGCCTTTCACCTTCTCTCCAATAACTACAGTATATGGGAAAGCTTCCAAAGGTACAAAATCTCCTTTTTTAAAAATAATTTTATCGACATATTTATTACTTCCTTCAACAAAAACGCCTTGTTCCAGCTTCACTTCAGCTATCGATTCTTTATTAAAAGTTTTTAGAATTATATCGAACCACTGCTCATAAGGCAATTTTCGCACAAGCTTCTTTGCCTTTCGGGCTATTTTCTTGTTTACCGAATGCACCACCACTCCTCTATAGCGAGGTCTCTTCCAGAAATAGTTTTCTTTATGTGTTTTAAAGAAAGCTTTTAAACCCTGTTCATCATTGGAAGCCGGTTCCCATATTTCTCGATTGCTAATCTCAAAAAGTAAAATCCCATCTCTATACTCTTGCATCAAATACCGAAAATCGGGATACTTAATCTCTAACCGTTCATTTTCATAATCAAGCATAGACTTAGTAACAAAACGTCTCAATTGCTTTCTTATTTCTTGAGGATGCCCCTCAGAAAAATGTTCAAAATCAACACCCGTATAAGCACGTCCATTAATAGTGAAGAGAACTTTATCCGTTTTCCCATAAGTATATAACTCCTGCACATTCTCTTCTCTTGAGATATAGTGATATTCCGTTTTTAGCTTTTCAACCAAAGCTTCAGCTCCTTTATCTGATCCGGATTGACGAGTAAGACGTCTGAGTATTTCATTGCGCACGTCTTTAAAAGGTGGAATATCTCTCGTCTCTAACACTTTAACAATATGCAATCCTTTAGGAGTAAAGAAAGGTTTAGACAGCTGACCCTTATCCATGGAGAAAACCACTTTCTCGAACTCCTCAGACGTCTGCAACCATCCTATCCAAAATCGTTTCTTTTCATCAGAATATCGGCTAACATACTTTTCAAAATCAGGCTGGGGGTCTTTCACTAAAACGTTATAAATAGAATCCATTAAGAGCTGTGCATCTCTAAGCTCTTTAGCAGACGCATTTTGGGGAAGATATTTGAAGATCTGTGCCACCAAAACCTGTCCTGCACGGGAGTTTTTTTTCATCTTTTCGTAAACCTCATTCGCATATTCATCCTCAGCGACTTCATCAGTAAGATAGGATTTTGCCAACTGACGACGATAACTTGCTAACTCATCTCGGAAGACACGGGTGGTATCAATCTTTGCTGACTCGGCCGCTGCCACTTTTAGCTTAAAATTGACAAAAAGATCCACATATTCATGTAGGCTTTTAGAATCCGTTCCTTTAAAAATGCTATTTTTATTATAGCTATATTCAAATTCAGAACGAGTAATTTCTTTATTATTAATCCGCATTAACACAGGATCTTGCTGCCCCATGGCATACATGCTTAAGACACTTAATGCAAATGACAGTAAGAGTATTTTCATACAATGATTTATTTATGCACGAGTAAGGAAGCAAAGATAAAGGAATAAAATCAAAAAATAAAAAGAAGGCGCAAAAACAAAAAGTTTTATTGTCTATAAACTTTATGCATCTGCACCTCCTAAAGAATTATTTTATATTGTCTTTACTCTGGACGGCTATAATTGGGGGATTCACTTGTTATCGTAACATCATGTGGATGACTTTCCATAACACCAGCATTGGTTATGCGAGTGAATTTGGCCTCATGAAGTTTGTCTATATTTGCTGCGCCACAGTACCCCATACCAGCACGTAAACCACCGGTAAGTTGATAAATCACTTCATAAAGAGTACCTTTGTAAGGCACGCGAGCAGCAATACCCTCAGGGACGAGCTTCTTCACATCAGTTTCTCCACTCTGAAAATAACGATCTTTAGAACCATTTTCCATCGCTTCAAGCGAGCCCATTCCCCTATAAGATTTGAACTTTCTTCCATTAAATATTATAGTTTCTCCGGGGCTTTCTTCTGTGCCGGCAACCAAAGAACCGATCATCACAGAACACCCTCCGGCAGCAAGTGCTTTCACCACATCTCCTGAATAGCGCAGTCCACCATCAGCTATTAATGGAACATCAGTTCCTCTTAATGCCTTAGCTACTTCATAAACAGCAGAAAGCTGAGGGACGCCCACCCCTGCAACAACGCGAGTCGTACAAATCGATCCAGGCCCAATACCTACTTTTACACCATCAGCACCCGCTTCAGCTAACATCTTTGCAGCATCACCAGTTGCAATGTTACCTACTACAATATCAATATTTGGGAAGCGTTTCTTAGATTCGATCAAGACATCAACAACACCTTTTGAATGTCCATGAGCCGTATCAATTACAATAGCATCAGCTCCAGCATCTACCAACGCTTGCATACGTTCGAAAGTATCAGAAGTGACGCCAACACCTGCCGCAACTCGCAATCGACCTTTAGAATCTTTGCAAGCCATAGGTTTATCCTTTGCTTTGGTTATATCCTTATAAGTAACCAAACCAATCAATCGGCCTTCTTTATCAACAACAGGAAGTTTTTCTATTTTATATCGTTGAAGAATTTGCGCAGCAGACTCAAGGTCAGTAGACTGATTTGTCGTCACTAAATTCTCTTTCGTCATAACTTCGTCAATATGCTTATCCATATCTCTCTCGAAACGAAGGTCTCTATTTGTGACAATACCAACCAGAAAACGATCATCATCCACCACAGGGATACCACCAATTTTATACTCAGCCATAAGGGCAAGAGCGTCGTAAACAGTAGAACCTTGCTTGATAGTTACCGGATCATAAATCATTCCATTTTCAGCACGCTTCACAATAGCAACTTGTTTTGCTTGATCTTTGATGGACATGTTTTTATGGATTACTCCGATGCCTCCTTCCCGTGCTATGGCAATAGCCATTTTAGCTTCGGTAACGGTGTCCATTGCGGCCGTAACAAATGGTACTTTTAACTCAATGTTTCGTGAGAACTTTGTCGAAAGATCGACAGTGCGAGGTAAAACTTCAGA
>Ga0172378_10004772_pt1 | contig 12683 bp, 10 predicted proteins | sample GrowelOW332metaG_FD_119755 | JGI IMG/M metagenome (GOLD analysis project Ga0172378, IMG submission 119755) | Groundwater microbial communities from an aquifer near a municipal landfill in Southern Ontario, Canada - Pumphouse #3_1 metaG | ecosystem: Environmental > Aquatic > Deep subsurface >...
AGGCTATGACTTATAAATATTTTCCTCATACTGATGAAGACATCAAAGAGATGCTTGCCAAAACAGGCGTAGACTCTCTTGAAGATCTTTATGCAGAGGTGCCGGAAAGCATAAAACTGAAGCGTGATTATCAGCTACCAGAGGCTTTGAGTGAAGTGGAAATTCGCCAGTTATTCGATAAGATTGGAAAGAAAAACCATCAACTGACTTGTTTTGCAGGTGCTGGCGTTTATGACCACTATACTCCATCTGTAATCCCAGCACTGGTAGAACGTTCTGAGTTTCTTACCAGTTACACTCCTTATCAGGCCGAAATCTCACAGGGAACACTCCACTACATCTTCGAATATCAGAGTATGATGACCGAACTTACAGGTATGGAAATATCCAACGCCTCCCTGTATGATGGAACAACTGCCACAGCAGAGGCTGTCCTGATGGCAAAAGCCTCTGCAAAGAAGGCCAATAAGGTTCTCATATCTTCTACCATAGACCCGAAGACACTTGACGTAGTGAAAACTTATGCTCACTTCCATGGCGTAGAACTGGAAATGATAAAAGCAAAAGATGGCATTACTGATAAAGAAGATTTACAGAAAAAAATTGTTGGAAACGCCATTGCTGGTGTGGTTGTTCAACAGCCAAACAGATATGGGATTGTAGAAAACTATGTTGGCTTTGCTGATCTTTGCCATGAACAGAAAGCTCTTTTTATCATGAATAGTGTACCTGCCGACCTTGCCTTGCTGAAAACTCCTGGTGAACTGGGAGCTGACATCGCTGTTGGAGATGGCCAGTCATTGGGCATTCCCATGAACTTTGGGGGACCCTATGTAGGTTATATGTGTTGTACTGAAAAGCTGATGCGTAAGATGCCAGGGCGTATCGTGGGCAAGACACTTGATAAAAAAGGTCAACGAGCTTTTGTCTTGACACTTCAAGCACGAGAACAGCATATTCGAAGACAGAAAGCTACGTCAAACATTTGCTCTAATGAGTCTCTTATGGCATTATGGGTAACCATCTATATGAGCCTTATGGGCAAAAATGGCATAAAAGAAGCGGCACAAATTTCTTATGATGGAGCCCATTATCTATATGACGGACTTCTCAAGACGGGTCGTTTCGAAGCTGCTTTTAATCAGCCTTTCTTTAATGAATTCTGCATCAAATATAATGGAGATGTAGACCAACTGTTGAAACGGCTTGAAGAGAATGATATTCTTGGAGGTATCAAAGTTACTGAAGATACTGTCATGATGGCAGTTACAGAGAAGAGAACAAAAGAAGAAGTTGACCATTTAATTTCATTGTGCCATGAATAACAAACTATATGGAAATCTGACATTTGAGTTGTCACACAAAGGCCGCATAGGCTATTCTCTTCCAAAAAATCAGTTTGGAAATCATGAGATTCCTGCTGATTTGAAGAGAGATAAAGATGCACAACTTCCCGAATGTGACGAGATGACCGTGGTCCGCCATTATACAAACCTGAGCGAAAACAACTTCGGGGTTAATAATGGCTTCTATCCCCTCGGATCATGCACAATGAAATATAATCCTACTATTAATGAGGAGATAGCCAGTCTTCCGGCTTTTGCCAATCTGCATCCACTCCAATCACTTGACACTTGCCAAGGCGCATTGGAAGTGGAATATAATCTTCAGAATGACTTAGCCGAGATCACAGGATTAAGTGATTTCACCCTGAACCCTTGTGCCGGCGCTCATGGTGAATTGACAGGCCTCATGATCATTCGCAGTTACCATCAGTCTCGCCATGATGACAAACGAATAAAGGTGATTATTCCAGACTCTGCTCATGGCACCAATCCTGCTTCTGCGGCTGTTTGTGGATTAGAAGTTATTGAAGTAAAAAGTACTGAAGAAGGACTTGTTGATGTCGAAGACTTGAAGCCTTTGTTGGGTGAGGACATTGCCGCCATGATGATGACCAATCCTAACACTCTTGGGCTCTTTGAAAAAGAAATCCCAGAGATAGCAAAACTCATTCACGACTGCGGAGGATTGATGTATTATGATGGCGCAAACTTAACCCTATGCTCGGAGCAGCTCGCCCTGGAGACATGGGATTTGATGTAATGCATGTCAATCTTCACAAGACATTCTCAACACCACATGGAGGAGGTGGTCCTGGTAGTGGTCCTGTTGGTGTACGCAAGGGACTTGAAAAATTTCTACCATCGCCACACGTAGAAAAAAATGGCGACAAATATACTATTATCTACAATCACCCCAACCATGTAGGAGCGTTCCTTGGCAACTTCGCAGTTATTCTGAGAGCCTATACCTATATATTATCTCTCGGCAAGGAAAACCTCAAGATGGTAGGCCCATTGGCAACCCTAAACGCCAACTACATCAAGGAGTGCTTGAAGGATGTCTATGAGCTCCCTATCACAGGTCTTTGCAAGCATGAATTTGTTTTCAACGGACTGAAAGACAAGAGCACTGGGGTCACCACAATGGATGTGGCTAAACGCCTTCTTGACTTCGGTTATCATGCTCCAACCATCTATTTTCCACTTCTTTTCCATGAAGCTATGATGATAGAGCCTACTGAAAATGAAAGTAAAGATACGATAGACGGATTCATCAAAGTGTTGCGGCAAATTGCTAAAGAAGCCATAGAAGACCCTGAATTGGTAAAAAGTGCTCCTCACAATGCTCCAATCTCCCGCGTCGATGATGTATTAGCTGCCAAACACCCCATATTAACATATAAGCAACTGGTGAATGATAACAACTGATTTAATTATTATAGGTAGTGGACCTGGAGGCTATCGGGCAGCACAATATGCTGCTCAAAATGGCCTCCAAGTCATTATTTTTGAGGATACACACGCAGGAGGCACTTGTTTGAATGAGGGTTGCATCCCCACGAAGAGTCTTGTACACGATGCGCTCATAGGCACTTCTTTTGGTGCTACAATGCTGAGAAAAAATCAGATAGCAGAACAATTGCGCAATGGAGTGGAGCTCTTGATGAAATCCCCAGGCATACAGATGATAAATTCTCATGCTTCGTTCAAAGATGAAAGAACTGTTGTGACTACCGAAGGTGAAGAATTTACAGCCAAAAACATCATTATTGCTACTGGCTCCCATGCTAAGTTACCTCCTATCAAGGATATTAAACGACCAGAGGTGATGACGTCTACGGAGATGCTGAACCTCAATCATCTTCCTAAACGATTGGCCATCATCGGGGCTGGAGTTATAGGAATGGAATTTGCCTCTATCTTCCATCACATGGGAACAGAAGTCTGCGTCTATGAATTTCTGAAGGAATGCCTCCCCACCATGGATAAAGATTTGGCAAAGCGGCTGCGCAAATCAATGGAAAAAACGGGAATAGAATTCCACATGGGCTATAGCGTAAACTCTATTGAAGAACTTCATGCCGATGCGGTATTGGTCGCAACGGGCAGAAGTGCTAACACAGAGAGACTGAATTTAGAGCACGCAGGAATAGTATATAACCGTCATGGAATTCCTGTCGACGACAACATGAAAACCAATGTGAAAAGCATCTATGCCATTGGAGATGTAAATGCACGAATGATGCTTGCCCATGCTGCAACCTTCCAAGGATTCAGAGCAATAAACCAAATACTAGGTAAGTCTGATAAGATCCGCTTCAATATAATGCCGGCAGCAGTGTTCACAAGTCCAGAAATGGCTTCTGTTGGCATCAACGAGGAGCAGGCTAAAAAGCGGGAAATGGATTTTTCCACTAAAAAAGGCTTTTATCGTGCCAACGGAAAAGCCCTTGCAGAAGAGGCAACAGAAGGTATTGTCAAAATATTAGTAGATAAGAACGACAAGATTATTGGTTGCCATATTCTCGGGGCGCATGCGTCTGATCTTGTACAAGAGATTGCGGCCCTCATGAACTTTGATGCTACTCTGGATGATTTGAAGAATATCATACATATCCATCCTACTCTAAGCGAAATACTTCAAGACATTGCGCTCAATGACTGAAGACAAGGAGAAATGCTCGTGGTGCAAAAGTAGTCCTCTATTAGAGAAATATCACGATGAAGAATGGGGTGTGCCTGTACATGATGACACACTCCATTTTGAATATTTGCTTTTAGAGTCAATGTCTTGTGGCTTAAGTTGGACGCTCATATTGAAAAAACGAGCAATCCTTCAGGACTGCTTTGCTGACTTTGACTATAATAAAATTGCCCTGTTTGATGACTCTGATATTCAAAGAATCATGAATACCAATGGCATGATTCATTCTCTCCGTAAGATTAAGGGAATAATCAACAACGCTCTGAGATTTATCGAAATCAGAAAGGAGTTCGACTCTTTCAATCATTATATATGGCATTTTACCAACGGGAAAACTGTTGTTTACAAGTCACACATGGATGGTCTTTGGGAAACAAGGAATACCCTTTCTGACCAGATAGCTAAAGATTTAAAAAAAAGAGGATTAAAATTTGTTGGGTCTGTTATACTCTATTCCCACCTTCAAGGCATAGGCATCATAAACGACCATCAGCCTTCATGTTCTCGCTATAGACCTTTGAGCACAAATGCTATCATGGTTTAACACAAGAAATTCTCTTATTTGATAGAAGAGGATCCTTTTACGTTTACTGTATTTTTAATAAGTTGCACAATCACTTGGTCTCTAAAATAAACTCCACAAATATAGAGCAGCCCTTTCGAAAGATCAACTAGAATCTGAAAAGAAAGAACAAAATCAAGCGAAACACTTGAAATAAATCAACAAAAGAGCTCCTACCATCAGCAAGAGGATAATTGCCTTGATAAGGCAACTTGCCACTTTCTTCACTACAATAATGCCTACCACAATGGCAATCAATACAAATATATAATAGACAAAATTACTACTCATATAATTTCTGATTAAAAGTTACTATTTGAAAATTCTCCGGAAGGCTACCGGTATCGGTGCTTCAAATTCCATGCGCTCATGTGTCACTGGATGATAGAAGCAAAGAACGTAAGCATGCAGGCACAACCTTCCTATTGGATCATCACCATTGCCATATTTGACATCCCCACAAACCGGATGTCCCATGTCTGCACCATGCACACGAATCTGGTTTTTCCGGCCAGTCTCAAGGCGGAATTCAACCAAGGTATGCTCTGTTGTACGTTTTAGAACATGAAAATGGGTAACGGCATATTTACCTCCATTATCAATTGGAGAGGAATAGGTCACGTAAGCCTTATTATCTTTAAGCCAACTGGAAATGGTTCCTTCGTTATCTTCCATCTCGCCTGAAACCACGGCAACATAACGCCTGTTGTAAACAATATGATGCCAATCCCCTTCAAGCAATTGCTCTGTCTCGATATCCTTTGCATAAATCATCAGTCCAGAGGTGTCTCTATCCAGACGATGAACTACATGAGCAGTGCATTTCTGACGGGTTTTCTGGAAGTAATCATCCAATATGGACTTGACATTCAGTGAACTGTGACCGGCAGCCATACTGAGGATGCCAATATTTTTTTCTATCACTACAAGATACTGATCCTCATAGACAAGCTTTATATAACGACTGTGAAACTGGTCGTTTTTCTTCGATCGGCTCACAGAAACTTTATCTCCAGCTTTCAGGAGATAATCAAAATGAGTAATCTGTTTGCCGTTTATCTTTATACCATGCCCCTTGAGAGTTGCCTTCACCTTGCTTTTGCTTTCCCCGTTCAGGTTATTCAAAAGCCATTCCAGTAATTGACATTGCTCATTTACCACATAGTGGTCAAAATCATCCTTCGGATCTTTATAAAAATTCTTCATCTATTATTTCACCTCTTCCATATAGTAGGACACACTTGTTATGGTCCCAGCTGTCAGCGAAGGCAACGTAAGTTCGGCCTGATAGGTCTTCTCCGCTCCATTTACGATGGCTTTCACAGTAACGGTCATTGATGCATAGTTAGGAAACATTGCTATATAAATAGGGTTTCCTATATAAGTACTGCCCGAAGGAACAAATGTCATTGTTTTTGATGTTGATTCCCGGGTAAGGCTCATGCCTGTGAAATCATAAGTTGCCGTGGTGGAAAGACCCTCAACAGTCACCGATGTAATGTTCTCGATGCGATTACCGGCTGCATCGTCCAACGTAAGTTCCGCAGTACTCATAATATGCTTCAGCCCCGCCAATTGAGCTATTGCCTCAGTAGGAGATTTAGTTTTCGCCGTGGTTGTTGCTACTGCATAATTATAATATTTATTGATGGTCGCAAGAGTACCATCCTGCCCAGAAATATCCAACCGAATGACACTATCAGAAACTACGCCAGCAAGGGAAGTTATCCCCTTGTTTCCAACCTTTGGAAAGAACAATCTCAAAGGATCGTTGCTCTTGCAAGTCACAGTTCCCATAAAAGTGGAGGTGTCAGCAGACTCCTTTGCCGTAACTGTTTCGAAAAGGTTCTTTGAAGGATTCCTGAGATTGAACACAGAAACTTCATCCCCAGCAGTCCAAGAAAAACGATTTACGATGTTGCTCTGCCTTATTGTAAGAGTACGTGGCAGCAAGTTGGTATCCGCCGTATACGTACCACTTGGACTGCTTGTATCGTCACTTTTATCTGCAGAACATGCCCCAAAAATCAGTATCAACGCAAAAACTACGATGAAAGGCCTGAAAAGTTGAATATCTGAATGTCTCATCTATATTGATTTTAAATATGCTACAAAGGTAATTATTATCAAGTAAAACAAAGAATAAATTCAAATAAATTTCCTTGTATTTATATAAATCTGGTTTTTAGAGGTCTTTACTATCATTCTTGCCAACCACCCAATTTGTCTATATTCTTGACCAAGTTATCGAAAACGTATATTTTCTGAAAATCTGGAACATAATGTATAATCATACGGAAAACGGCTTTCATTTTTTCAGAAAGCAGTGTTTTCTCTGCCTATTAATGGACTTCTTCAAGGTAAAAGATGGCCTTTTACAATGCAGAAAGCTATCTTTTACAACCTAAAAGACCGTCTTTTGCTAATTAAAAAGCCATTCTGTTTGCTTCAATAAAAGATTTTAACTGTTAATAGATGTAAAAATACGCTCTACAATGCCACACATTCACTTCTTGAGGGTGCAGTTGACTATTTCTACATCTGTATTCAGACAATGTCACTGAAGAGACATGCATAATTATGCATTAAAATAATATAATTTGTAAAATGTTTATCGATGAATTAATAGAAGCTGTTTTTTCAACTTAATTTTCTGAAAAGCATGGCTTCATCTGCAATATTTTTTGTATCTTCGCACCTGAAAGTATAAAGATATGGAGTAAATGAAGCATTCGGAGAAGGAAGAAAAAAGGTTACTGAAAGTTCTGTTTATATGCCTTGGAAATATATGTCGGTCGCCGGCTGCAGAAGGGATTATGCAGCAAAAGGTTGACAAACAGGGGGTGTCAGACAGATTTCTTATAGATTCTGCAGGCATTGGCAACTGGCATGTCGGTCAATTACCGGATATCCGTATGCGTCAACAAGGTGCCAAACGAGGATACGATTTTCATCACCATGCCCGTCAGTTTATTGCTTCCGAAGACTTCATACACTTTGACTATATCGCGGTAATGGATGAGGAAAATTACCACACGATCACCAGTATGGCACGTTCTGAAGAAGAAAAGAACAAAGTCGTCAGAATGTCAAATTATCTTACACACCATAAATCCACAACCGTTCCTGATCCCTATTATGGAAGTATTCAAGATTTCGACTATACCCTTGATCTCATAGAGGACTGTTGCACAGGACTGCTAACGGTTCTATGCCCAGATATTCATTAGGAGAAACCGGACCATTGAAAATACAAATATCTTCTCCAGAAAGTATATATCGAAAGCATCTTCTTTCAACGGCTTTAAGGATAACGCTATAAACAAGGTTAAAAGCAAGACACACACAATATTGAGAGAAAAGATTGGATTCTTTTACACCGAAGGATACACTTTAGAAATCGACCATGCGACTTATTGGTTAAATTCACGCTTTCTACTATTCAAAGATCTAAGAAAAAACAAAAGCACCGGAAAAGATTCCGATGCTTTATATTTATTATATAAAAGATCTTTTACAATACATTCAACCATTTCACATAGCAGAAATCCTGACGATGTGGCAGATTGGCATTCTTTGGATACATACGCACGCATGTTCGGAAAGAACCAGCAATATCGGGCTCTACCATTGTCTCGAAAGTGTAATTATCACCCTCATGGCCTATCATCTTAAACTGCTGGACAAAATACACCTCATGGTCTCCAGCACTTTGCTCGGGCTTTAAAACCAAAAACTCAAGGCCAATGGCATTATCAAGTCCCTGCTCATCAATTACATACTTAAGTTTATACTTAACACCGGTTTCTCCTATATTACTAATGAAGTCTGACTCATGGGAAACCACCTTAATGGCATCCCAACGCTCTGCAACAGTCTCTTTCCAATGGGCAATCTCCTTAGCTAAATGGTTATCATTTTCCTGTAGCTTCCTTGAACGGGCAACCTCTTTGTTATAGAACTTCTCATAATAGTCATCCAACTGGCGTTTCATGGTATAATGAGGAGCAATGGTGGCAATACTGTTTTTTATGACCTTCACCCAATTCTCACTATAGTTCTTTTTATTCTTACCATAATAAAGAGGTATGATCTCATTCTCCAGCAAACCATAAATCGTAGCAGCATCCAACTGATCTTGATAAGTCTGATTTTCATAAGTACGTTTCTGCTTCAGTGCCCATCCGGCACCCTTGCGATAGCCTTCAACCCACCATCCATCAAGTACTGACAGATTGACAACACCATTCATCTCAGCTTTCTCTCCTGACGTACCGGAAGCTTCCAGCGGACGCATTGGGGTATTCATCCATATATCCACACCTGACACCAAGCGGCGAGCCAGCTGCATGTCATAGTCTTCAAGGAAGATAATCTTGCCCAAAAACTCAGGTTGCTGACTGATCTGATAAATCTTCTGAATCAGGCCTTGCCCAGCACCATCTGCCGGATGGGCCTTACCTGAAAAGAAAAACAAGACTGGGTGTTCCGGATCGTTGACAATCTTAGAAAGACGATCAAGGTCTGTAAACAACAGGTGGGCACGCTTGTAAGTAGCAAAACGGCGACAAAAGCCTATCATCAGCGCATTTGGATTGATGCGCTCAAGTAGTGACACGACACGTGCAGGATCACCCTGATTGCGAAGCCAGTTCTCTGTGAACTTCTCACGAATATAATCGATAAGTTTCTTCTTCAGAGCCATTCGTGTATTCCAGATTTCATCATCTGGAACGTTGTAAATGGAATGCCATATCTCTTCATTGCTCTGATCGCTCATGAAAGAAGGATCGAAATACTTGTCATAAACCTTACGCCATTCAGTGGCTGTCCATGTAGGTAGGTGAACGCCATTGGTGACATAACCCACATGGTTTTCTTCTGGATAGTATCCCTTCCACAAGGGTGCGAACATTTTCTGACTTACCCATCCGTGGAGCTTACTTACACCATTTATTTCCTGACATGTATTGCATGCAAAAATTGACATGCAAAACTTTTCGCTATGGTCATCCGGATTAGACCTACCCATTCCGATAAACTCATCCCATGAGATGCCAAGCATTGCTGGATATCCTCCCATATATTTGCCGAAAAGCTGCTCGTCAAAGTAGTCATGTCCCGCTGGCACAGGAGTGTGTACTGTATAAAGGGAAGAGGCGCGCACCAGCTCCACAGCCTGATTAAAAGTAAGTCCATTGCCTACATAGTCACAGAGGCGCTGCAAATTGCAAAGTGCAGCATGACCCTCATTACAATGATAGATTTCTTTCTTTATACCAAGCTTTTTCAGCATCAGGATACCACCAATTCCAAGGAGTATCTCCTGTTTAAGACGGTTCTCCCAATCACCGCCATAAAGGGAATGAGTAATAGGCCTATCAAACTCAGAATTCATCTCATTGTCCGTATCCAAGAGATATAATTTAATGCGACCAACATTCACACGCCAAACATAAGCATGCACCTGATAGTTCATATAAGGAACATCTACAACCAAAGGATTTTTATTCTCATCCAACTGACGCTCGATAGGAAGTGAATTGAAGTTTTGAGCCTCATATTTAGCTGTCTGCTGACCGTCAATGGTCAAGCTCTGAGTGAAATAGCCATAACGATAGAGAAACCCAACGGCACAAAGGTCTACATTGCTGTCAGAAGCCTCCTTTAAATAGTCACCGGCAAGCATACCCAAACCACCTGAGTAAATTTTCAAGACTTGATTAAGGCCATATTCCATGCTGAAATAAGCAACAGAAGGACGATTTGCGCTAGGCTTTGCTTCCATATATTTACGGAACTTGGAATAGACATCACTGATTTGCTTCATGATTGTATGGTTCTTCACAATCTCTTCCTTACGGTCATAACTCAATCGCTCTAACAGTAAGACTGGATTGTGACCAACTTCCTCATAAAGCTTATCATCAAGACTCTTAAACATGTTGCGGGCTTCATAATTCCATGCCCACCACATGTTATGAGCTAACTCATCCAAGCATTTCAACTCCTCTGGGAGTCTGGATTTAATCGTCAAAGTCTTCCACTGAGGTTCATTGACATAATCAGCTTTAATCTTCATAAACTTATTATTAATATATTACTTTTCTACTATTTTATTTCTATCTTGAGCCTTTTGCAGAGCAAAGTCGTAAGCTTGCTCATAATATTTGATGAAACTGCTCCACAAGGCTTTCTTTGAAAGTTTCTCTGCATTATTACGAGCTGTCTTGATTTCAGCATCTGTAAAATCAGAGTATTCTGAAATTGTATCTTTTATCTGATCAGCAACTTCTGAATAGTTATAGTCAGTGCGATGAATCACTTTCACGCCATCCGTAATTTCGCTGACGCCTCCTTTTGTCTTATTGACCCAAAGCCCAAAGCCTGCCAGATCAGTTGTAATGCACGGCACCCTAAATGCTATAGACTCGAGTGGCGTATAGCCCCACGGCTCATAATAAGACGGATAGACACAAAGATCATTACCTAAGACTATATCATAATATTTCAGATTGACAATTCCATCAGCACCCGTCAAATAGCAAGGCAAGAACACGAGCTTCACCTTACCTTCCTCTGCATTGTGCATGTTGAGATAGTTTAACTGACCCAAGATATTGTCATGGCTCATATCATTAAGCCAATGTGTGATTTCCGGCATTTCCAATGGAATGTTATATTGCATTCCACTGTTCAACCTTTCCATCAAATCCTGACGCGGTTCTCCAACCCATCCGGGAACTTCTATAAAGGCAAGTACTGGTCTCTTGAGATTTTCATCTCTCTTCAGACGATTCATTGCTTCAATATAGACATCAAGACCCTTATTACGGAATTCATACCTTCCACTCGTAGATATAATTAGGGTTTCATCATCCAAGTCACAGCCTATTAAGGCATTGGCTACTTCCAATAAACGCTTTCGCGCTATATTTCTTTTCTTTGTAAAAGCAACACCTTTAGGGACAATAGTATCATCAAAACCATTTGGGAGGACAAAATCCACTTTCTTGTCAAGCAATTCCTCACACTCATGAGCTGTAATATCGCTTACCGTAGTAAAACAATCAACGTACTTAGCCGTCTGTTTTTCGATGGAATGCTTACTCTGCATATTCAGTTCTTCTGCCATCTGATCCCCGTTATATGCAGAAAGATAATCATATAACGGTTTGTTATTTCCAGCTATGCTCCGCCCGATACTTGTTGCATGAGTAGTAAATATCGTTGCAATCTCCGGAACATGATGATGGATATAGAGAAGGCCAAGGCCCGTCATCCATTCATTGCCATGATAAACAACCTTTTTACCTTCGCCTATCACATGATGATAAAAGCTCTCAACCACCTTTGCTGCAGCATACGAGAACATTGACGCACTATCATAATCACCATAAGCATGCAAACTATCAACGCCATACAGCTCCCAAAGACTTCTGTAGATATTATTCTTGATTGCATAATAAGGCTTATAATCCACAAGCACAGCAATAGGTTTTCCTGGGATATTCCAATGTCCAACCTTGACATTAATTCCCTCAGTACGAGCTATATTCTGCCATTCTGCAAAAACATTCGTGTCCTCTTCAAAAGAAGGGCAAGGAATATCATCCCAACAATCAGGGCCTATAAATATAACATGGTTGTTAATTATATGCTGTAATGTCTTGGCCCTGGTAGAAAGTACTGTATAAATACCACCCACCTTATTGCACACTTCCCAACTGGATTCCAATATGTAGTCAGGAAACAATTTATCTGTTACCATATATTACTCATAACAAGATTGCAAAGTTACTATAAAAAACACAATTTTGCAATATTCAAAAGCTATATTTTCGAAAAAATACTTCATTTATTGATTTAAAATATTATCTTTGCCAAAATATATTGCATCATTATGAAGAAGATCTTAATATTATTATTTTTCTGTGGCTCAACAAGTTTAATAAATGCTCAATCAAATAGGCCTTTCTGCGGATATTTCCAAAATAAGGAATACAATGTCTATTTGAAATTCAATTTTTATGACAATAACATACTTGTTCCTGGCCAAGAAATATTCGGA
>Ga0172378_10004773_pt1 | contig 12682 bp, 15 predicted proteins | sample GrowelOW332metaG_FD_119755 | JGI IMG/M metagenome (GOLD analysis project Ga0172378, IMG submission 119755) | Groundwater microbial communities from an aquifer near a municipal landfill in Southern Ontario, Canada - Pumphouse #3_1 metaG | ecosystem: Environmental > Aquatic > Deep subsurface >...
ATGATTTTTGATCAAACGAATGGTTTTAGAAATGATCTTTCAATTCTAGATTATATTAAAGAATGTGGAGCCTTAAAAGGAAATGGAATGGCATATTACCTTGATGGCGAAGATAAATTTAAATTCCGTTTATCTACTTATGCAGATATGTTTAGAGATAACGAAGATTTTAGAAAAATGATCTCTGAAAAAGCGAAAATATTAATGAAATCTTCAATAAAAGAAAGTGAAAGAATAGATATTACTGAAGAGGTTGAAAATTTACCTAAAAAAGAAGAACTATCAGAGCCTGGATCAGATAACTCTGACTAGGAGAAATAATGAAAAAGAATACTACACCAGCTAATAGACTATGGGTATCAAACAATACTTCACCGTTAAACAGTATAGGTATAACAAATTCTTACGTCTCTACTAATAATGAAATATCTGAGAGAAATCAAGATGATTCTATTTTCAAAGATATGATATCTTATATGACGGAAGATGAATTGAGAGTCTTTCTTGAAAATATTAGAAAAACAAATATCATAGAATCATTATACAATGATATTCTTATTTTTATAATAAGAAATCGACATCTCTCAGAAGATTTTATTATGGACCTTTATGTTGGTCGTTTTTCAGTAAGAAAATTAGAAATGGAGCTATCAAAACTTCATAGTGCAGATATTCATTCTCATGTTTATTCAAGAATAGTATTATTGATAGAAACTGATGATGATAGTGAATAAAAAATTTTATTTTAAAAGTTTATAAAGATTATAACAAAAATATATAACAATAAAGGAGAATTTATGGCAGAAGAAAAAACAAATGAAAATAAGGTTGTCTTAGCATATATTGTTAAAAGATATGCTAATGGAGATATAGACGTTGAAGATGCTAAATTAAACCGGATCTACACCTCTTTCGTCCGAAGATATTTTTAAAGATATCGAAAATGTTACTATGTCAATTATGCTGCAAAGAATACAGAATGCAGTAACGCAAGGTGTGACAAGATTTTATATTGAAGCTGAAAAAGCCAGAGCAAAACAAGCTGAAGCAGCTCCAGTAGAAACTCCAGAACTTCCGAAGAAATCAGCTTAAGAAATAAATTAAAAGATTAGAGTTATATTTCTCTAATCTTTTAATATTTACATAAAGGAGAGTTTATGAAAAATTTAATAGATAATTTTGAAAAACAATTTGGAAAGTCTGTAAGAAATTTAACTGAAAGTGATTTAGAAAAATGTATTTCAGATAAAAAATATGCAGTATATTTCTCAGAAGATAATGTATTTTTATTTATAGATGGGTTGATAAAATTAAATTCAAATTCTAATTTTATTAAAACATTAGTTGCATTAAAATACAGTCTCTCTTTAGAAATTAATGAAAGAATAATAAGCGCTCTCTTTAGTAAATATAGAAATAATATAATAAATAGAGATGAATTAATAAAACAAATGAATGAAATAAAACAAAAAGATTTTATTTCAGTAATTTCTGTTGATTTATGTTCTATGATTGCTTTAAGCAATCTTGATATTAGCAGTGATGAGTCATTACTAAAAACATCTATTGAAGATATTAAAGATAAAATATTTCTTATGATTGGATCGGATATTGAGAAAACTCATAAACTTAGATGCGACCTATTAGATCTTATTTATCAAACACGAGAAAATTTCTTTTCAAAATATCAAACTGATATTTTGCAAGATATTACTTGGGTAGATGAAGAAACCTCAAAGCTTACTGAATGGGATGATGCCAAAGAAAAAGAATCAACATTTCCAAGTGCTAAAATCTCACCTGAAGAGCTAGGGTTAATAGATATAACTAAATTAAAGAGTGATAAAAAGGAGTAATTGATGCCATTTAACATGGCCTATTTTAAGGCCTTAGAAGAAAAAAAGAAAAAAGAAGAACTAGAAAAACATCTAGAGGAAGACCCTGAATATCAACCTCCAGAAGAAAAAGATCTAGAAGTTAAAGTTACTAACGAAAATACAGATTCTCGGTTACTATAAGTTTCATGTAAATTCAAATGCAAATATAAATAAACACTATTTTCTAAGTGAAGAACTATTAGTTCCTCATGCTAATTCAACAGATACGCAGAGACTTAATATGTTTTCAAATCATAGCGCTCAAATGGTTCATCTAAAAAATCCTGAATTTCCAAAAGTTTTTACTAATTTTGAGGATCAGGTAGGTGAATATTCTGTTGCATATAAAAGGGCACAAGAAAGTTTTACTATTATTGCAAAAATAATTAAAAATCAATTTAATTATGATTTAATAGTACAATATAGGAATGGTCTTTACGATATTCTTCATTATAATTTAGCCCATAATATTACTGAAGATTATGGTTATAAAGTTAATGACTGTTTAGCAGATAAAAGTGTTGGAGATGAAGTTAGCAAAGATTCATTTATTTATAAGAGCGATAATTATGATGATGATGGAAATTTTAGTTACGGAGTGAATGTTCAAGCATTATATATCCCTTGGAGAAATCTAACATATGAAGATGGTCTTGTCATCTCAAAATCTGCTGCTGAAAAATTTACATCTTTCAAAGTTGAGAAAACTATGCTCTCTATAAATGGAAATGATATCTTATTAAATCTCTATGGAGATGATAACACATATAAATCATTTCCTAAAGTTGGAGATGAAACTAATTCAGAAATCTTAGTAGCTTCTAGAAGGAGAGACAAACGCACGGTTTTGTATGATCTGCAGTCATCAAGAATGAAGAAAGTTGATCCAATTAATGATGACATTACCTATACTGGTGGTGGAAAAGTTGTTGATATTGATGTATTTTCAAATGTACCAATTAACGAACTTAGAAAGAAAACAGATACTTTTAACAAAGAAATTTTATCTGTTGTTGAAAATAATTTACGTTACTGGACTGAAATGGCTGATGAACTTGAAAAGATTATTCCATGCAAAATATTAACAGAAACTGAAATTCAAAAAGAGAAGAGTGAGTTTGGTCATGTTGCAAAACATCCTGAAGATCATGAAAAAAATAAAAATAGATATACTGATGAATTAGCATATTATTGGAAGCTTTCTCATGAAAATATTGATGAAAAAATTCAATGGAGATATGATGGAAAGAGCTTTGATAATTTTAAGGTGCAATTCACTATTCTAAAAGAGAATAGATTAGTTCCTGGAAGTAAATTAACTGGAAGATATGGAAATAAATCTATAGTAGCTAAAATTGAAAATGATGATGAAATGCCTACTACTGTAGATGGACAAAAAGCAGAAGTGCTTTTAAATCCATTAGGAATTATCAATAGATTGAATCCTAGCCAGATACAAGAGCAATTTATTAATTTTATGTCAGATCATGTAGTAAATCTAATGAAACAAACTGGTGATTATCATAAAAAAGCAGATATATTCTTTAGCTTCTTAGAAGCAATTAACAAAAAGGAATATGATTTCTTTGATATAGAATACATTGGGATGAACAGAAGCGAACAACATGATTTTCTAGATAGAATAGAACAAGATGGAATTTATATTCATCAACCTCCATTCTTTGGAAATACAACTGAAGAACAATTTAGAAATATCTTTATAAATCACCCAGAATGGTGTTCTGACTATAAATTTGTTGGAATAGAAAAGCCTATGACAATGGGACAAATTTACTTTATAAGATTAAAGCATGAACCATCAAATAAGACATCTATACGTTCTGCGGCAAATCTAAATGTTAAAAGTTTGCCAGCTAAGTCAACTCTTAAAAAAGAAAAGAAAATTCTTTATAGTACCAATCCTCTGCGTTTAGGAGAGATGGAAGTAACGAATTTGCTTATTACTAAAAGCCCAAGAACAGTAGAAAAACTTTTAAAAACATATTCTACAAATGAAACATTAAGGGAAGAAACAATTACTCAATTGCTGAGTCCAGGAAAACTTCCAAATGGTCATTTAAAGAATTCACTTAATATGAGTTTTGATTTTGATCTTGATAATAATCATTCTATTTCTAGAGAAATACTTGAGAAATATTTAAATGTATTAGGATATTCTCTCATAGATAATGTGAATGATAAGTCGTCTGATTCTAAAAAATAAAGGAATATAAATGGGAACAAGAAATAACAAAACAGCTGAAAATACACACTGGAGAACACTAAAGGGATTAACAAAATCTCTATCTAACATTGAAAATGTAAATATATCCAGTTATAATCTCGATGATGTTTATTGTTATCAAACTCTTGGTTCTGAAATGCAGGGCTCAAATGTCACATATTTTGCTAATGAAAACTATTCATGCTTTGTTGGCGATAATACCTATGATATTTATGAAGTCCCACTTAAACGTCAATCTTCTAATAAAACGCTTCTTCCCATTGAAGGAAAGAAGCTTTGCCTTGCTTATAATAAAGATTATAATTATTGGTTATTCTCAGAAATGGAATACTATATTAATAATGATTCTGTAAAGAGCACATCAATGTTCTCTGATTCAGCATCATTTTCTATATACGGGTCATATCTAGTAAATTTCATTGATAATGATTTTAATATATCAAAAAAATATTCTGGAGCTATTTGTACCTTTGGGACAACTAGCTCTACAAGATCATCACTATTTGATAGTCTTGGAGCTAGAAAAGCCGCATATAAAACATCTGAAGCAGAATTAGTAAGTACTATTTTGGGAAACAATTTTAAAGAAAAGCCAATTATAGACAAGCATAAAGTTAAAATTTATAAGAAGATAAATAAAAGAAAATAGAGCAGTATAACATAATAGAAAAGATTTGTTGCAAATCTTTTCTATTGGAGGGAAAGATTATACTGAAGGGGGAAAAATGAGAAGTATAAGTTTATTTCTACAAGAACAACCTAAAGAAGAACCGTACGTATACCGTGATGATAATGGTATCCATACGATGATTGTATGGTCAAAACGGAGATAGCCACCCACAAATAATTCATAATACATATTCAACTATTGTTCTACCTGAAGAGATTGAAAAACAAGAAGATACGTATATGGATTTATCAAAAGATCTTCCAGTTACAGAAGATTATAAAATATTATTAGATATATTTAAAAAGGATACAACATATTCCATTCCAGGAATGTATATTGTATCTGAAAGAGATTCAAAGTTTTATATTTTTAAGTCGCCATTATTCTCAGAAAAATTAGATTTCTTGGCAGTATATAAGCCAGAAAATGATCATATGAAAGAATTTTGTGAAAAACTTTTTAGGATAGATAAAGATAATGCATCTCTAATAGAAAGTAATATTCAAAATAATTATTCATTTATAGTAGACTATAGAGTTCTTAGCTTATTATTTGTTAAAGCATGGACAGAAAGTCAAAATGAGCAGTTATTTAGAAAATTTAAATTAAAATCTAAAAATGGAAAAGTTCGTGATATAATTGCACCTAATGATGCAATAAAAGCCTCTTTACAAAAACTGAATGATTTATTTCAAAAAGTTTATTCTAAAAGAAATATATCATTTCAAGTTGCTTATAAGAAAGGCAAAAATATAAAAAGCGGAGCTCAATGCCATATACATGATAAGTATGTATATAATCTTGACCTTCATAATTTTTATCCTTCTTGTAAAAAAGAAATTACTAGAAAATATACAGATTTCTTATTTTCATATACATTTAATCGTAAATTTATAGAAGAAGAATTTTTTAATATTATATTTATTGATGACGGGTTATTTATTGGTTCACCTGTCTCTGGAGTTCTTGCAAATACTGTTATTTCTCAAGCAGTTTGCTTTATGAATAATATTTGTAAGAAATATGGCATACATCTTTCAGTGTATGCTGATGATATATGTTTATCAGCTAATAAATTTATTTCAAAGAAATTTGCTACCAAAATATTTAATCTTTCATTTTCAAAGTATAATCTTGATAAATATTTTAAGTTAAATAATAAGAAATCTATTGGACTTTCTGGTTGTAATAGAAAGGTAACAGGTGTCAGTATCAATGAAAATGATAAAATAACTGTTCCAGGAAGATATTATTTAGATTTAAGAAGTCAAATTTGCCATTTAGCAAAAGGAGATTCTTCAACTAATATAAACAAGCTTAGAGGAAAAATTTCTTACGCTCTAATGATAGACGAAACTGGAAAAATGAAAAGATATTTGGCAAAGTTTATAGATACTGTAAAAGAATATAAGCTTTGTAATGAAGAAAAAATTACTGAATTAGAGTTATTATAGGAAGGAGGATAAATGAAGGAATATTTAAAGAAATACTCAGATGAAAATCCTGAACGTTTTAATAAAAAATTCATATTATCAAGACAAGAACAAAATATACTGGAATACGCTAAAGATATTTTTAAAGCATTAGAAATCTTAGATGAGATTAAAGTAGAAGATGTTACTCTTGAGACAGATGAATCAACATTTGGGCCTATTAAAGCTCAACATAAATATTATAAATCTATTCTTCCAAGTAGACTTGATAAAATTCATTATAAAATTAGAATCACTCCTGCAGAATCTATTGAAAATGAGCCTATAGTATTAGGAAAAACAACAAAAAAGAAAAATTCTGCAACAGCTGAATCTTTTATTAGAGAAGGAGATATTTTTATCAATAAACTTATTGATGATTGTTTCTATATAAATGAAGGAATTAGATATTTCTTAATTTATCAAATTGTAGATAATGCAACATATGGAACTGAAGACTGTGTTAGTTTAAAATCTCTTTTAATGCCAATAACATTAAAACAGCATATTATCACAGCAGTTCCAGAATTTGATGAAACTCCTGTTGACTTAAAAAGTTTTGAAATTCTACTATTCTCTAAACATGTAAATCCAGTATTATATACTTTTGGAAAAGATTCTTACAATTCATTAGTAAGTTTAAAAGTGAAAGACCCTAATAATACATTTAGTGAATGGGAAAACTATAGAGACCCAACAATTATTGACAAATTTAATAAATTCTTCAGTACAGATTTTAAGTTTAGTGATAAAATTGAAGAGCTCTCTGAGGATGGAAGAGTTATTTTTAAAATTGCACCAGAGAAAGCAAAAGCTTCAGCTGATATTTGCTATGTTTCAGTTTCAAAAGAAAAACTTCAAAATGATACTTTAACAAAAGGTATTCTTGGAAGTTTACTTGATATTAAAAATGAAACTAGAAAAAAGAGAATAACATTTTCATATGATCAGCTTACAAGTCCTTGGTTTTGGGTTTCTTCTCTGTCATCATTCTTTACTAAAAATAATGACTATATGAAGAAATTTAATAAAATGAAGACAATGTTGATCTCATTAAATCGTTTAGTAGACGATACAACTAGAAAGATTCTTAAACTACCTGATGAAGATAAAGAAAGTACTCTTACAATTGCAAGATATATAATGAAAAATTTTGATGAACTAATGTGCGCTGATTCCCAAGATCTTGCCACAAAAAGATTAAGATTATATGAATATCAGCTATATCCACTTAGAAAATATTTTTCTGATCAAATATATCGTGTTTTAAATTCTCCAACAAGATCTAAAGCAATATTAGACAGAATATTTTCTAATTTATCTCCAATGTTTGTTACTAAAGCAACTTGGTCTGAAAAATTATTAAGATATTATAATTCAACAAATGATATGAATCTTTTTAGTGCATTTTTAAAATATACATTTAGAGGTCCACAAAGTTTAAATAAAACAGTTACTGTTGAGCAACGAGATTTACATCCATCATATGCAGGAAGATTAAGTTTAATTGCCTCTTCTGCGTCTGATCCAGGAATGTCTGGTTCATTGACTCCATTTATTGAAGTTTATGATTATTACTTTGAAGATCAGAGTAAAAAATCAGATATAGGCTAATTTATTTTTAAATTTAAAAAAATATATAACAAAGAATTATTATAAAATAAGGTTTATAATAAATATAATATAATTAAATTAATATTATATAAATTAAATATAATATCAATTTAATTATTGATTTATCATAAATATTAAAAATATATTATATTTATGATAATATAATGCATTTTATATTATAATAATTTTAGTGAAGAATTAGTTTATGTTTTCTAATGCTTCTCTTTAATTTTTAGAAGGAGAAGAAGCAGTGACAAAAGATTCAAATGGAATCAGCCCTACATTAGATCAATTAAAGAGTCTTTGGCAAAAGAATCCAGATTTAAGATTAGGGCAGCTTATTTGTAATGTAATTCAAGATCCATGTCTCTATTATATAGAAGACAAAGATTTAATTAAAACATTACAAGTCTATTACAGCCATTTAGGAAGTTCAAAAAAGAACAACTTTTTAGCTGATAATAGAAATAATAGAAAGACATAAAAATCTTTCTATTTATCTGGGGAAATAGCTCAGTTGGGAGAGCGCCTGCTTTGCACGCAGGAGGTAGCGAGTTCGAACCTCGTTTTCTCCACCAATAATATAGCCGAATAGAGCAGCGGTTAGCTCGCCAGGCTCATAACCTGAAGGTCGTTGGTTCGAATCCAACTTCGGCAACCATGGACTAAAACTATGGATAATATTGTTTTGAAAACGATAATAGAAACAATATAGACGTTCAATTCGTCTTTAGTCCCTATAGTGTTATTCTGCTTGCACTCTAAATAAAGCAGATTTCCTTTTCATCAAATTTTGGTATATTATGAAATAGACCTCATGTTATATGAAAATTTGAAGGGATTAACAAGATTCCTAAAATATAAAACATAACTAATATAATCCTTAATATTAGTTTGTTTTATATCTTGTTATTTGTTGGGGCATAGCCAAGCGGTAAGGCAATAGACTTTGACTCTATTATGCCCTGGTTCGAATCCAGGTGCCCCAGCCATTTTATTTTGTTTTTGGTCCATTAGCTCAGTTGGTAGAGCACTTGACTTTTAATCAAGGGGTCTGGGGTTCGAACCTCCAATGGGCCACCATTTATTTGAAAATAGTGATTAAGTTACACCAGAGAAAGACAACAAATCTATCAAAAAGTATAATTATGAGTACCTTAGGTGTCCTCGTTTATTTCCGACCTCGACAGATTTGTAGCATAACGGAGCTGAACAGTTTGTATATTTAATATCATAGAATAAAATCTATAGCCGCAAAGAAGCTTGATGCTAGTACCATAGCATTGGTTACTACAAAATATACTTTTGAGAATTAAAATTATTTTAATTCTCACTATCGTTCTTTAGTTCAATGGTAGAACACACGCTTGATAAGCGTGCAACCAAGGTTCAATTCCTTGAAGAACGACCAAAGTTTATTAAAAAAGAAAAGAGAAAGTAGATATGAAAAAATTAACAAAAGAAATTATTAAAAAATGTGAAGAAGATCCTAAAAATGTTGATTGGCGGATATTATTAACGAGATATGAATTACCAGAAAGCTTTATCGAAAAATATGAAAAATTTCTTTCTTGGTATGAAATATGTTCTTGGCAAAAATTATCAGAAGAGTTTATCGATAGGCATGTAAATGATGTAGACTGGAATCAAATATCTTGGTACCAAAAGCTATCCGAGCCATTTATTGAAAAACATCAATATAAGGTTGAATGGGAGGCTATATCTTATTACCAAAAATTATCTGAATCATTTATTGAAAAGCATAAAAATGATGTAAACTGGTGTTTTATATCATCTCAACAAAATCTTTCAGAACCATTTATGGAAAAATATAAGAACAAAGTACAATGGAATTATGTTTCTGGCCATCAAGAATTATCTGAAGAATTTATTATTAAAATGAAGAAATATATTAACTTTAGAGGATTAAGCAATAAATTAACAATTAATATTATTAATAATTGTTATGAATATATTAGCCTTATTGATAAAAGAAAGTTAAGAAATAAAAATATTAATCCAGAAGTTAGATTATATTATGGAGTAAAATAACATGAAAGAATTAACAGAAAAAATTATTAAAAAATGTGAAGAAGATCCTAATGACGTTGATTGGGATCATTTATCAAAATATACTAACCTACCAGAATCATTTATTGAAAAATATAAAAAATATATAAATTGGGATATTATATGTACATTCCAAAAGCTATCAGAACCATTTATTGAAAAACATATAAACAATATAAATTGGGGTAATATATCTTGCTCTCAAGAATTATCAGGAGATTTTATTGAAAAATATAAAAAGTATGTAAATTGGTGGGCAATATCTGCTTATCAAAAATTATCAGAAGATTTTATTGAAGAGCATGACGATTATTTAGATTGGATAGAAATGTCTGAATCTCAGAAGCTTTCTGAAGAATTTATTGAGAAACATAAAGATAGATTAATTTGGGGTAATATATGTAAATATCAACAACTTTCAGAACCATTCATCGAAAAGCATAAAGACGATGTATTTTGGTGTAAGATATCTCAATACCAAAAACTATCAGAAGATTTTATTGAAAAGCATAAAGACGATGTAAGTTGGTATTATATATCTTTGTATCAAAAATTGTCAGAATCATTTATTGAGAAACATAAGGATGACCTAGGTGACCTAGGTTTACAATTAGTACTTGGCCGTGAAGATACTCCAGATTATATTAAAGAAAAATATAAAAATCGTAAGTCCTTTGAATCTCCAAAGGTAGCTGATTCATCAGAAAAAGTTGATTGCGAGATTACTGCTGATAACAAAGAAAAGTTCGTTGCTGGAGTATGCAAAGTTGATGAGCCTAAAACTATTTTAACTGGAAAAACTCATTACATACCTGAGTATAAAAAGATTATTGAAAACATAAAGAAGAAAACAGTTGTTGTCTTATGGGCTGATGACACAGTTACAACTGCACATTGCTCTAAAGAGGATATCTATGACTTTGATGTTGGATTATCACTTTGTTTCAGTAAGAAGATGTTTAATAATTTCCATAATTTTGCTCTTTGTATGAAGAATAAAATTGAAAGAAGAAAGAAAAATTAAAAGAACTAAAAGATTTTTATTTCTAATTCTATTATTAGGAGGAATCTTATTATCCTCTTGTTCTCAAGCAACTACTACGATGCATAATATTCAAGTTGATGCTGATAATTTTAAAACATATAGAAAAAATGGCATTTATCAATTTACGTTCTGATAAAATTTTATATGATGCTAAAGGCTATTTTTCAGTTCAATCTTCATTTGTAAATAGCTATCAAGGCCAACAAGAATTGGCCTTAGTTTTTAAAGTTAGTGAAACCACATATAGTATGAACTATTTTGGGCTTGGTGATGGAATTACATATACTATAGAACAAATAGAAAATACTAGTTCAGGCCCATGGCATTGGGAAATTAATTGGTATATCCCATTAGTTTCTTAAATAAATTATAATTGGTTACTTGATTGTACTCTAGGAAAGTAACACTAGTCAGATCTGTACACATCATGGACTAGAGGTTCGATGCTACCTGAATTTGAGTTAAACGTTGTCTGAAAGGATAAATTCATTAACCAAAAGCATCGCCTTATGGAAGATTAAGCCTAATTTGGTAAGGCAGAGGTTTGCTAAATCTCGAGTAACTAGAAATAGTGTGCAAGTTCAAGTCTTGCATCTTCCGCCATTAATAAAAAGGAGAATTAGCTTATGTTTATACAGAGAAAATCTCATTTGGATACTTCTAAGGAAAAGAGACAAGAGAAAAAAGAGTATTTAAAGACTTTACAAAAATCTAAAAAGAATATATGCAAAGCAGTTAAAGAAAATGTCAATCTCTTTGACTTTAGAAGTTATTCAATTACTATCAGAGAACTTATACGAGGCCAATTAGATTATTTTAAAGAAGGAAATTTAGTAATGAGTGGAAATAGTGTTCTTAAAACTATTATTCCTGAATTAGAATATGCTGATCAATTATTTACTACTTTGATAGATTATGACATCAATGGATGCGATGATGGAAACACATATAATGCTGCTAAAAATAAAGCATATGCATACTTATCTGAGCATATAGATAATTGGTGGGATTAATTTTATGTTGGGTATGTGGTGTAGCGGCCTAACATGCCTCCCTGTCACGGAGGAGACCATGGGTTCAAATCCCATCATATCCGCCATTTAAATTTTTCATATAGAAAGGTAAATTTTAAAATGAAAAAGAAAATATTAATACCGATAGTTATATTATTTGCTAGTTTACTAGGAAGTTGTGCTAATCCAGAAGTATATTCAGATGAAAAAATATTGTTAATGGAGTATATAAATTAAATACAACAATAGTTGAAGATGTTATATTTTATACGATGGGCTATAATCCACGTATAGTAAACAATGAAAACTTTAATTATTCTGCATTTAATGACATTTCTATTAAGGACAATACTGATGGTTCTTCTAAAGATTTATCTCTACTTGTTTATTTTGTTTCATTATCGTCTAAAGATGGCAGTGTTTTATATAAAATAGCTGGGATAATTCTTTCTATACATTAAAGACTAATGACAAAGATATTTATTTTGAAATATATACTCACTTCTTCTATTATTCTAGTTTTTCTAGTTTCAATAAAGACGTTACGTTATGCCCTTGCTAAATTGAGATTATCTAATAGCACCTTAAAAACCTTCGAAGCTTAAGGCCGTTAATCTTAATTTATAAAAAGAGTTTGAGAGGTTTCTTAAAACTCTCACTTTGTTTTGTTAGCTCA
>Ga0172378_10004774_pt1 | contig 12682 bp, 10 predicted proteins | sample GrowelOW332metaG_FD_119755 | JGI IMG/M metagenome (GOLD analysis project Ga0172378, IMG submission 119755) | Groundwater microbial communities from an aquifer near a municipal landfill in Southern Ontario, Canada - Pumphouse #3_1 metaG | ecosystem: Environmental > Aquatic > Deep subsurface >...
ACCAAGGCTTCTTCGGTTAGTTTATAACCTACACTATCAGGTCCAATTGTCACACTCCCATCTTCTAGTTGTCTTACAATAGAACCTCCACCAAGACCAATTGAAATGACATCAGGCATTCTAAAGTTAGTCCTAACGCCGCCAATTTCAGCGGATTGACTACTTTGACGTGGAAAGCCATGAAGGATTACACCAATATCAGTGGTAGTTCCACCTACATCAATTACAACTGCATCATCACTTTTACAAAGATAGTTTGCCCCTCTAATGCTATTAGTAGGTCCACAAGCAATTGTTAATACTGGATATTTTTTTGCGTATTCCATAGTCATTAGAGTTCCATCATTCTGTGAAAGATAAAGATCTGCTTTTTTAATTCCCTCATCAGCTAAAGATTTCTGAAATCCCTCAGTGAAAGATTTCGCTACTTTATAAAGTGCTGCATTTAAAATTGTTGCATTTTCTCTTTCTATCAATCCCATGGAACCAATTTCAGAGGATATAGAAACATGAACGTTCTCTCCCATTACTTCTTTACAAATTTGGGCAGCTTTCTTTTCATGTTCATTTCTAATGCTTGCAAAACAACAAGAGATTGCAACTGATTCTACTTTGCCCTTTATCTTACTAAAAAAGGAGCGAACTTCGTCTTCATCAAAAGAGCTAATTTCTTTTCCATTATATTCATAGCCACCTTTTGCAATATAATAGTCTACTACTGTTGCTTTTAGCTCATCATCCCAATCAACCATTGGAGGAATCCCTGTAGAAGCTGGAGCTGCTAATCGAAGAACTCCCACTGAGGCTAAGTTTTTTCTTTCAATTATTGCATTAGTACATTGTGTTGTTCCAAGCATGGCCTGAAAAATACTATCCTTATCAACAGGATTTTCTTTTAATAATTGTCTTATGGAATTTACGATTCCAGAATAAATATCATTTGAAGTTGCTACTTTAACACTACCCTTAACTTTTAGGTCTTCAGAGATTAATACAGCATCTGTATTGGTACCTCCAACATCTATTCCTAGTTTATATCTCATCGTTTAACCCCTTAATTCTTTCTTCAATAGGTTTATAATCTGTATCAATTCCAAAATAACGTGGTCCGGCTAATTTAAGGCCTTCCTCAGTTCTCCATAGATGATAACATGGTAACCCTATTACAAATACTCGTTTTCCATATTTAAGAGTTTCTGTTGTTACAGCGTTAAAATTTTCACAATCAACTACACATACTAAATCAGGAACAGTTGCTACTATTTTTCCATCAACTCTACAAAGAAGGTTTTCATTTTGAAATTCTACTTGAGCTTTTTTACCTATATACTTTTCAATACCTTCTAGTTCGATGGTACCAAGGTTAAAGGCTCCATTAGTTTCTCTTCTTACATCAGCAATTTTACCTTGAAAAAGTGCATAGCCTTTTGTTTCCTCTAAAAATACTTTGAGGGTTTCTTTAGTTCCATGTTTTTTAAGGGTTCTAACTGTTTTACCTAGATTTTCACTTTTTGTTACAATTCCTTTTACACCATATTCTTTTACTTGTTTTCCGTTCATTGGATAAAGAGTAACTGATACAGAACCTCCACAAGACATGGTAACTGCCCTAGCTAATTCTTCTGTCCATTTGTTAGATATAGTGTTAAATATAACAGAATTACCTTTTTCATCTGCTAGAGCCATTGGTGAAGCTGATATACCGCCAAGGGTAAAGGTTACCATCTGTAGTTCTGGAAAGGCTCTTCCCATTCCATCAACATCCACTAAGGGTAATCCCATATTAGCCGCTGCTGCTACTGGTAACATACTATTAAAACCACCTGCTTCCATTGGCATTAATGCATCAATCTTTCTTCCGAAATGATCTTCAACCATTTTACAAAGTGCTTTATATTCTCCACCGTTACAAGCTTTTTCTTCCAAAACTGTTGGAGCCCCCATCATTGCTACTGGAATAACTAAAGCATCATCACTAATTGTATCAGGATCTAAAAGTCTAACAGGTCCATTTTTTCTTACAGCATCTATAGCCATTAATTTTCCGATGTAAGGATCTCCACCACCACCGGCTCCAAGTATTGCAGCACCTGTTGCAATGTCCTCTATTTCTTTTTCACCTATATATCTCATTATTCGACCTCTAATGCAACTTTTTTTTGAGCCACAGCTTTTCTTAAAATGTAATAACTTATTCCTGATATAACAATTCCGTTAATTGGAGCTATCAAGAATACTTTGATGCTTCCTGTGTAATAGGCAACTAAAGCACCTAATACAAAAGCAATAATTCCTACCATATCAAAACCAGAATTTTGATTTATATCCTCACCTTTTCCTTTTCCAATAATCCAATAAGAAGTAATCATTACTCCTGCAATTGGTGGGATAAAGGCTGTTAATACACTTAAGAAACTTGCGAAATGACCCAAGAGTCCAATTGCACCTAAAAGGGTTCCAATTCCACCAGCTATTGCAACAGTAACTGAAAATTTGCTTTCATCAATACCTAACAAGTTTCCTATTGCCAATCCACCACTATAACAGTTTGTAACGTTTGTTGTCCAAGTAGCTAAGATAAGAGCTATAAGACCAAAGGCTGGAACTCCTACAGTAACTAATACATCTGAAATATCATATTTTCCAGTTACCATTGTTAGTACTGCACCACAGGCAATCATAAAAATTCCAATTGGAAGTACACCAATTACTGAACTTTTTACAACATCTTTTCGATTTTTGGCAAATCTTGAATAGTCTCCACTTATTACTCCACCTAAAGCAAAAGTAGCAACAGTAAGACTAATTCCAGTTACTAGATTCATTGGAACGGAAGGAACATAATTTGATACTATAGTAGTTCCACCATTTGCTGCAAAAGCTCTAACAACTCCATAAACAATAACAATTAATAAAGCGGGGACTGCAATATAGTTTAATATTTTAAGTCCTTTATAGCCTGCAGCAGCTGTAATAACCATAAGTGCTCCCCAGACTACTGTTGATATCCAAACAGGAATTTGAAAACCTGTAAAGCTAAAAATCATACTTGAAAAAGATGAACCACATACTGCACTTTGAATTCCAAACCAACCAATACAGGCTGCTCCAAGCATTAAACTAATAACATACTTAGCACCTTTTTCTCCAAGTACATCACCAGCCATTTCAACAGTGGTTCTTCCTGTATCACAAGCTTCCATGCCCATGAAACACATGTATAAACATACTATTCCATAACCAATTACTGTGCAAATAATTACACCACTTAGGTCAAATCCACTTGCTAATAAGCCACCAATCATCAAGCATGGTACACAAATCATGCTACCAATCCAAATCATTGCTAAGCTTGTCCAGGATTGTCTTTTGTCCATTGAAATTTTACTTTTAAAATTCATCATGTGTTCCTCCGTAATTAGGAGAGAGTCTAAAATAAATTAAATTTATTGTAATTGTCAAATATTAAAATTTTTTTAGGTGTATTTTTGTCATATTTGACAAAAAAATAGAAAAAATTAATATTTATCTGACAATTTTTAATATTTTATCATAAAAAAAATAGAAAATTAAAATTTTAAAACACTTCTATAATTCAATTTTGTTAAATGAAATATTTTCTATTAAAAGGTTTTGTTTGTTTGCTTGTTATATAAAATAATTGCCAATGGTTAATTAATTTTGGAATTTAAAAATTGGCTAAAATGACTAAGTTTTACTTATTAGTTTTTAGAAGCCTAGTAGTAGCTAATTCTGTTGTTATTGAAAGCATTTCAAATCGATTATTACTGTTAATACTTAGTTTTTCAGTTGCTTGAGCAATTCTATATTTAATTGTATTCGGGTGAATGTTTAACATTTGGGAGGCTTTTTTAATATCTTGATTGCAATCTAATATATAAACCATTAAGGTTTCTATTAAGACAGGTTTTTTAATAATTGGATATAATTTTCCAGGTAAAAGATTATGATGATGGTTGTCTAAATTGTCACTTATTTCTTTTGCAAAATCAATTAAAGCTCTATTATATACCTCGGCTTTTGGAAATATTTTTATTGCCTCTTCTATGTATTGGCAATATAGGAGATAAACTTTTCTTACCATGTTGGTATCTTTTAAACTAGAGATACAGCAGATAGTTTCATTGGAAGATTCTTTTTTTATTTGACGAGAGACTTCTTCTCTAGAAGATAAGCATTTTCCATTTGTAAAAGCTATTATTTTCCCTTCAAAGTCATCATAGATTACCTGTCTATAGGATTCTTTTAGGCATTTTTCAATAATTTTTTTTTCTTTTTCACTTTTGTTAATGTTTTGTTGTGAAATAATCCACATTTCATTTATGGAAGCTACGTTTATATTAAATAGTTCTCCTAGTCTTTTCATTTTAACTGGTTCATCTTTTAATATTGCTCTAACCATTTCGGTTACAATCATTTGTCCATGACCAGGATTCCAAATATTCAAGAAAAGTTGAATCACATTTAAAACTGCTATGCAAATTTCATCTTCCAAAGGAACACCGTCGATTTTTATGATACTTAATATCATTGAAGGGCCTTCAGTTTCATATAATTGGAAATCTTTTACCCACCAAGTTTTTGGAATTTTATTATTGTAGATATCATTTATGATTACATTTTCAAAGGATTCTGGACTAATTGCCAGATTTAGGGGTTTTGAATCTGAAAAGCTTTTTATAACTAAGGTTGATTTAATTGTATCTCTAAGTAAAGAGAGTACACTTTGAATGGTTCTTTGATTTACTGGAAGCAAAGATATTTGTGTAAGCATTTCACCTTCAAAATTATTAAATTTCCTATTGGCTATTACTTGTTCCATAATATCAGAAATCGCATCACTATAACGTAAACTAAGGTTATTCTTTTCCATACAAATTAGGACGATTCCAATGTCTTCTGCTGCTTTTATTATTCTTTCATCAATTCTAGGTAATATTATTCCAACATAATATACAAATATAGCTACTTCGCCATAAAGTCCCATTTCTTTTATTATTCTGCATTGTTTTTCTACATCATTACTTACTGAAGAGAAAGCTGTTAGAATTACTTCTGAGCCAGCGCTCACATTCTGAGAAAGAAATTCATCAAGTATTTCATTTGGAATTGAATATTCTAGAACCGAAACACTGTTCACCATTCTTCCTAGATTTCTTTTACTAGCCAGTACCTGAGCATTTTTAAAATGAGGTAGTTTTAATATTCCATCTATTGTTAAACTCAAGTTAGGCCTCCATTTTATATAAGGATTTTCTTATTTTTGACATTAGGTCACAACTTTAAAAATGTCAATAATTAGGGATTTTTTAGTAAAGCTCAAGAATTGAAGAAGCAAACTTTTTTATTTCTTGTTTAAGGGAAGCTGGTTCAAGAACAACTACTTCATCTTTCCAGTGTAAAATCCAAGAAATAAGGTTCTCTTTTCCCCGAGTTTTTATTGTTAGAATTACTCTCTCATCTTCTGTATATTCAAAGCTAGCTGATTCAGCAGGCCATTCACGTTCAATTACGTAATCCGAAACCTTCTTACTAAAACAAAGTTTTGCTTTGATAAAGTCTCTTCCCAAAATAACACCAAAGAGATCCAAAATTTGTTGATTAGACTCTTCTTTTATTTCCTTTGGAACTTGAAATTTTGTTTCTTGAGGTTGCAAGGAAGAAATACGTTCAATAGCAAAAGTTCTTAAGCCTTTGTTTTCACAATTTAATTTCAACGCATTAAGATAAAATCCATCATTATTGATAAAAAGTTTCAAACATACAATTCGATATTCGCTTTGTTGGTCTGAATTGTTCTTATTGTAGGATAAATTTACAATGCAGTTGGTTTTTATGGAATTAATTATTACGAACATTATTTCAGAAGTAATAGGCCCTCTTTTTCCTTTAGGAAGAAGTTGGGTAATTTTAATAAAATTATTATTTTCTCTAGGTATTAATTCAAGCTTTCTAAGTTTTTCTTCCAGTTGAAGAGTGGGCTCGTTTAATGGTGGCATGCTTTTTCCATATTCTAACAATATTTGCATTAATTCTTGTTCTTTCCAAAATAATATTGGAAGAGCTTCTTCATTTAAGACATCAATATGATATTTTTTAGAATGAGAGTTAGTTATCATTTCTGAAATAAGAAAAATATGGTTGTCTTCGAGTTCTTTGAATAGTCTATAAACAGATTTTCTTGATATTTTCAAAGTTTTTTGAATCTCTTTAATTGTGGTTCCACTTTTTTTCTTAAGGAGCTTTAATAGAAGATTATAATTTTTAAGTTTCGACTGATTCATAAAACTATGATATTCTAATAGCCATTAGCTGTCAAATAATTCTCTACTGTTTAAGAGTTAATGTTTTTGATAAAAAGTTTTTTTTAATTTATTTTTTTCTTTAATAAAACAAAATTTATGATTATACTTAGAAATAACGAATTTGGAGGTTTTAATGAAATATATAGGAGCTTTAGACCAAGGAACAACAAGTTCACGTTTTATTTTATTTAATGAAATTGGTGAGATAGTTGACTCTCATCAATTAGAACATAAACAGATTTTCCCTGAGCCAAGTTGGGTGGAACATGACCCAGAAGAAATTTGGCAAAATTGTAGTACTTGTATAGAAGAGGTTCTTGACAAACAAAAAATAAAGGGAATTGATATTGCAGGTATTGGAATTACTAACCAAAGAGAGACTATTGTCGCTTGGAATCCTAAAACTGGAAAAGTTTGGCATAATGCAATAGTTTGGCAAGATCTTAGAGGAACAGATTTTATTAATAAAATAAAAAAGAATAATAAACAACTTAATTATATTCAAGAAAAAACGGGCCTAAAATTAAGCCCCTATTTTGCGGGTTCAAAAATTGCATGGCTTCTTGATAATGTTTCTGGATTAAGAGAAGAAGCTGAATTAGGAAATATTGTATTTGGAACAATTGATACTTGGTTGGTTTATAAACTAACAAAAGAAAAAGTAGTTATTACTGACGTTACTAATGCTTCAAGATATCTTCTTATGGATATTGAAACTCAGAAATGGGATGATAACCTTTTAAGGATATTTAATATTCCTAGAAAAGCTTTGCCTAAAATTGTTTCTTCAATTGGAAAAATTTACGGTAATACTGAATCAAATGGACCTTTAAAAACTGAGATACCGGTTTGTGGAATTTTAGGAGACCAACAAGCCGCCTTGTTTGGGCAGGCTTGTTTTACTCAGGGATTGGCAAAATGTACCTATGGTACTGGTTGTTTCATGTTGGTTAATACTGGGAAAAAACTTTGTAAATCTAACAATGGATTATTGACAACAATTGCCTACAGAGTGGAAGGAGAGCCTGCAATTTATGCACTGGAGGGCTCAATTGCTGTTGCCGGTTCTTTAGTACAATGGGCAAGAGATAATCTCCAGATTGTTAAAACTGTCAAAGAACTTGATGAATGTGCCGCTAGTGTAAAAGATTGTGGAGGAGTCTATGTTGTTCCAGCCTTCAGTGGTTTGTTTGCTCCTTATTGGAGATCAGATGCAAGAGGAATTATTGCTGGATTGACTGGTTATGCAAATAAGAATCATATTTGTAAAGCCATTCTTGAGGCGACTGCTTTTCAAGCGAATGATATTATTAATGCTATGGAACTTGATAGTATGATTCATATGATTGAGTTGAAAGTAGATGGAGGACTTACAAATAGTGAACCACTCATGAAATTCCAATCTGATATTCTTGGAATACCGGTAATTAGACCAGAAGTTGTCGAAACTACGGCTTTAGGAGCTGCTTATGCTGCAGGACTCACCATTGGAGTTTTCAAGGATTTCAATCAATTGAGTCTTTATTGGAAAGAAGAAAAAAGATGGGAACCTAAAATGTCTGCAGATTTACGTTTTGATAAAATTCATTATTGGAAGAAAGCAGTAGATAAAACTTTAAATTGGGTATAAAATAGAGCTCACTATGGATTATGTTTATATATTGAAAACTTGCGGTCAGATTTTGGTTCTTTCTTGGTTGCTTTACAGGTTCTATGAGGCTGTAAATAAGACAAGGGCTGTTCAAATAATACGAATTGTATTTTTTGGTTTGGCTGTATATTTTATTTCCTTTATTTTGAATCTTAGAGTTTTCTTAAAAATATTTCAGGTTGGAGTCCTTCCTTTTTCTTTTCTTTTGTTTATTTTATATCAACCTGAGCTTAGGAGGGCTTTTACCAGTGAATTTAGTATGACTAGATTCCTTAGGAAGGCTGATCAAACTTCAGGTGAACAAATTGACGTAATCCTTAATGCATGTAGTGTCCTTTCAAGTCAAAGAAGAGGGGCCCTAATTGTTTTTAAAAGACAACTTGATTTAAAGGGAATAATTGATACGGGCACTAAAATTAATGCTGATGTATCTTCTTCTCTTATTCTTACAATATTTGATCATGATACTCCATTGCATGATGGGGCAATTATTATTCAGGGTGGAACAATTATTGCCGCTGGATGTTATCTTCCTTTAAGTGATCAAACAGAGATCAAAAGAAGTTTTGGAACTAGACATAGGGCTGCTTTGGGCTTGGTAGAAGAAAGTGATGCGGTTGTAATTATTGTCTCTGAAGAAAAAGGAGCTATTTCTTTGGCCTATAATCATAATATTTATTATGATTTAGAAACTGAAGAGATTAAAAGAACTTTGCTAGCATTGTTCAATTATCAAGACGAAGTTCCAGAAATCCTAGGTGGGGAGGGCAATAATGAAAATACTGAATAGAAAGGGAAGTTTTTTCAAAGATTGGTCAGTTAAAATGCTCTGTCTAGTTTGTGCAATAGTTTTGTATTTTATGATTGGATATGTTTCTTTTGCCCAAAGAGTTGTAGAAATACCCTTAGAATTAAGACTTCCAGAGGGATATTCTTCTCAGAATATTATACCTTCTTCTATTGCTTTAAAAATGGAAGGAGAAAATTCAATTATCTATCTAATCGCTCCAAATGAAATAGAGGCTATTTGTGATTTTTCTCAAGTCTCTGAGAAGGTTCTTGAAGAAAGTATTCAAAATAAAGAACCGCTTGAAGCAAAAGTCAACTTGATTTATGATACGGGAATAATTAAGGTGGGAAGTGAGCTTACATTTACAGTTGAGCCTGATTCAGTGAAGGTATTGTTTAAAAGGGGAACCTAATGGCGCATAAAGTAGGCATTGATGCGGTTTCCATAGAAAGAGTGGGTAAACTTTCTTCTTCTTTTATTACGAGGTATTACAGTTCTAGTGAATTAAAACAACTTCAAGAAATAGAAAATAAAGAGGCAAAGAAGGAATTTCTTGCTTCTCGATTTGCTGCTAAGGAAGCATTGCTTAAAGCAATGGGTGTTGGATTAAAGGGATTCAGTCTTAATGAAATAAGTGTCGAAAGAAAAGAATCTGGAGAACCATTTTTTAAAATAAAAGGTTCAGTTTTAGAGTTTCTTGAAAAAAATTTTAAAGATTATGATCTTCAGCTTTCCTTAACCCATGAAAAACCTTTAGCCTTGGCCCTAGTTTATCTTGAATTTACGGAGAAAAAATTTAGTGAGTAGGAAAGACTGGCATCGACCAGATAAAAAAGAAATACAAAAAAAACAAGGAATGCGAAGGATTGCAATGAAATTGGCCTACAAAGGAACTAATTTTGTAGGATGGCAGACACAAGTATCAGGAAGAAGCGTCCAAGAGGAACTGGAAAAATCAATTTTTATCATGATTGGAGAAGAAGTTAGGGTTCAAGGTTCCGGAAGAACTGATAGTGGTGTTCATGCTATGGGACAAGTTTGCCATTTTGATATAAAGAATTCTACTATTCCAGTAAGGGCTTTTAAGTATGGGATGAAAATTCCAAAAGATATTACTATCTTAGATTGTTGGGAACCTGAAGATATATTTCATGCTAGGTTTACTGCAATGGCAAGAGAATACAAGTATTTTTTTAAACAGAGTTCTGATTTTGTTTGTTTCCAAGAGGGGTTGGTAACCAAAATTAGAAAATTTCCTTCTTTAAGAGTTATGAATAGCTATGCTGAGATTGTTAAGGGAACTCATGATTTTTCAACCTTTACGGCAAGTGGAGATTCTTCTTTAAGCAGATTTCGAGATGTTTATGAATCAATCTTTACTATGGAAAAAGATGTTTATGGAAAACCTGTCATGGTCTATACTATTTCAGGAAATGCTTTTTTGTATAAAATGGTTCGCTCACTAGTTGGAACAATGATGACGTTGGGTCTGAAAAATGAAAACGCAGAGAGTTTTAAAAAGATATTAGAGAGTAACGATCGATCAAGAGCCCTTGTTACAGCTGAAAGTCAAGGACTTTATCTTTGGCGAATTAGTTATGACAAGGAAGAATACAGGTGGTTTGAAGATGAGTCAGAATAATGAAATTAAGATAGAAAACCTTTCTAATGCCTTAAAAGATTGTTGGGTCCTGACTCAAAGATTAGAGAATAGTCTATCTGAAGAGGATCAATATAAAAATTGGAGTGAATCTTGTCCTGATTTTTCCAAAACTGCAAAAAAATTAGTTAATGAATCTTCTGATTTGCCTGAATTGAATTTTTGTGATATGACGAAATTAAAGCAACTTTTTTTAAAAAATTATTGTCTTTCTTTAGATGATGAAGCAAAAGTTCTTCATAATTTTGGATTTGGAAAAGAAAATAATCCAAAAATACTATGTCTTTCAGAAAAGGTTTTAGATGAAGAAGAAGAAAACTTTCTTATGTCTTGGTTGAAACCAATCAAGTTTGATTTATATGTTGATACTTATTGTACAAGTTTAACAAAAGCTCAAAAGGAAAGAACACAAGAATTGGATGATTACTTTCTTCAACAGTTGAAACTTGTAAAGCCCGACTTAATTTTTTCTTTAGGTGAAGGCGCAACTAATTTTCTTTCGGAAAAAAAAGTTGATATTTCAGTGCAGCGTGGTAATTTTTTCACTTTTGAAGGGATTGTCTGTTGTTCCACTTATAATCCAAGCAAAGTTCTTAAAGATCAGACTTTAAAAAGACCTGTTTGGAAGGATTTACAGTGTTTAGCAAAGTATTTAAGAATATCTCTTTGAGGTGATTATGGCAAATAGAGCAGAAGTTTTTATAAATATTCCTTTGAAGATGTCTTTTACCTATGCAATTGGTGATAAAATTGATGTTGAGGTTGGAGAAAGAGTCAAAGTCCCCTTTTCAAATCGAGAAGTTATGGGCTTTGTAGTTAAAACTTTTGATTCTGATACTAAAGAAACTAATCTTTCTTACGAGATTAAAGAAATAAAAAGAGTGGTTGATAAAGAGCCTCTTTTTGGGAAAAATGAAATCGCTTTAAGCCTTTGGATGGAAAAATTCTATTTATGTAGTCGAGGTGAAGCTTTAAGTACTATGATTCCTTCAGGAAAGAAAGACAGTCAGCTTCCAGCTTTTTATGCGGAAGATTTGGATGTTTTGAAAAAGGATATTGAGCTATCTGAGGAACAAAAGATTGCAGTTGATAAGATTTTAAATGGTTCAAAAAAACAATACTACCTTTATGGGGTTACAGGTTCTGGTAAGACTGAGGTCTTTCTTAAAGTAGCTGAAGCTATCATTAAGAAGGGGAAAAGTGTTATTTATCTTGTTCCAGAAATTACTTTAACACATCAGTTATCTGAAATTGTCCTTCAAAGATTTGAGGGAGAAGTGGCAATTCTTCACTCTTCACTTTCACCAAGCCAAAGAATCACTCAGTGGAGGAGAATTCGTAAAGGCGAAGTTAAAATGGTTATTGGAGCTAGAAGTGCAGTGTTTGCACCTTTTGAAAACCTTGGTGCAATAATAATAGATGAAGAGCATGAAAACAGTTATAAATCAGGGTCCACTCCTAGATATCATGCTAGGCAAATAGCTCAGAAAAGAGTTTCAATGCAATCAGCAATTTTAATAATGGGAAGTGCTACTCCTTCAATGGAAAGCTATCATCAATTTCAAGGTACGGAACTTGAGAAAATTACCTTAAAAAAAAGAGTAGCGGGTGGGGTTCTTCCTAAAATAGAAGTAGTAGATATGTTAGGTGTTAAAGGCATTTTCAGTTATAAACTTCAAGAAGAGTTAATGAGAGTGTTAGAAAATAAAAAACAGGCAATTCTTTTCTTAAATCGTCGGGGTTTTTCTCATAACTTTCATTGTAATAGTTGTGGTTATGAAATGAAGTGTCCTAATTGTAGTGTGGCCTTAACTTATCATAGAAGTTCAAACTCAATGGTATGTCATTATTGTGGATATCAAGCTCCAAAACCTGAAGTTTGTCCTACTTGTAATTCTCTTGATTGTTCTTTTTCTTCTTTTGGTACTGAACTTATTGAAAAAACGGTGAACTCGCTTTTTCCAAATGCTAGAGTAGCAAGACTTGATACCGATGTTGTAGCAAAAAAGAATGTGACTGGAAAAATTATTTCTTCTTTTAAGGAAGGAAAATATGATATTCTCCTTGGAACCCAAATGGTGGCGAAAGGTTTGAATTTTCCAAAAGTTGAACTGGTTGGAGTAGTTATGGCCGACAGTAGTTTGGATATTCCGGATTTTCGTTCAGGAGAGAGAACTTTTTCTTTACTTCAACAGGTTTCAGGCAGAGCTGGACGATATGATGGTAATGGGAAGGTAATAATTCAAACAAGACAA
>Ga0172378_10004775_pt1 | contig 12673 bp, 7 predicted proteins | sample GrowelOW332metaG_FD_119755 | JGI IMG/M metagenome (GOLD analysis project Ga0172378, IMG submission 119755) | Groundwater microbial communities from an aquifer near a municipal landfill in Southern Ontario, Canada - Pumphouse #3_1 metaG | ecosystem: Environmental > Aquatic > Deep subsurface >...
AGAAATCGTATTCGTGAACTGCAGAAAGCAGGTGCTTTAATTGCTGCTGAAATAGATAGACTATTGTCAATAGAATATAAAAGGAAATAATCATGGAAGAAGCAGAATTAAGAATTGAGGTGAAGTTATGAAAACAGCAGAGCAAATATACAACAAGTATAAAGGCTTCTTGTCAGCAGTTACCAAAGAAGAAGCGATAAAAGTTATTGGGCAGATTCAGAAAGACGCTTATAATGAAGCAATAAAGATGCGGCACAAGGCGCAAAAATTGAATTTTGTGACGACTATCAGGGATCTACATTAATATGCAAACAATCAATTTTAAAACTAAAGAAATGAAAACAGAACCGACAGAAGCGTTGAAAATAATAGATTTTTGGGGATTTTATCATAGTGTAGATGAAGAAGAATATATAGATTTTGATAATTCTACTAAAGCAGTAAATCTTGCTTTCAAAGAAGGTCAATCCAACCCGAAAATTAAGCAGTTGGAGTGGGATGGAAAGGAAGAGTTAGCTTTTTTTACAGCGCAAACAAATATCGGGGAATACATGATAGACAGTCCACATAATGATGGAATATTCGTGTTAATGTATACGACTGATGAGAGTGGCGAATCGTTAGTCCTTCATATGTCAAATAGTGTAGATGAACTTAAATCTTTTGCTCAGCAAGATTTTGAAGCACGCATTAAGGAGTGTTTAATAATTGAATGATTATGACAGTAATCACAGGCAAAGACGCTGAGACATTTATCAGGAAAGCAGAAAAGGCAGAGAAATCTGATAAAGTAGATTTTACAAAACAGATAGAAATATGTGATGAAATAATTATGAAATCAAAAATAAAAAATAAACATAAAATTATGACATCATTTAAAGAAGCAAAGAGATTAGCAATTAAAAAATGGAAGATGCATGTTCAAGAGTTTGGAGACAGTGAGGCAGTTTACGATGATCCAGAACTTAAAGGTTTGCAATTTAATTGTGGTTTTTGTGAAAGATGGAAAGACAATTGTTCAAGATGTGAATTTGGCAAGGTTGCAGGAATATGTACTGAAGATGATTCGTTATTTTGTATATGGTCAGACGATATAAATGTAGAAAATGCTGAAGCCATATTAAATGTTATAACTAATTTAGAAGAATAAATGAGAAAAATAGAAGCAAAAATAGTAGCAGATAGTGTAAATCCTCAGGGTAATAGAATAACAACATTCTTATTAACATTTCCAAGATTTATTCTATCTGAATTGAATACTCATAGAGTATTCTCAAAGAATAGTGCAAGTAGTAGAGCCATACCATTTGAAAAAATGGTAAAGATGGTTGAAGATGATCCTTTTATTCCTATTGCTTGGCAATCAAAACATTCTGGAATGCAAGGAAATGAGTATTTAGATGGAGAGTCTGAACAAAAACTTTTAGTAAATAAATGGTTGGAAGCTAGAGATCTGGCTGTACAACAATCAAAATTGTTAAATAACAGTAATGTTACTAAACAACTTTGTAATAGATTGCTCGAACCATTTATGTGGCATACAGTATTACTTACAGCAACTGAATTTGATAATTTCTTTAAATTAAGATGTCCTTCTTATGACGGATTTTCTAAAAATGGTGAAAAAGTTTCTTTTAGAAGTAAGAAGGATGTCAGAAAACATTTTGAAGAATTAAAATTAGATACTGATTTAGTAGATAATCAATTTTTTAAATCTTGGCAAAGTATTAATACTTCTCAAGCAGAAATTCATATGCAAGCATTAGCTGAAGCTATGTGGGATGCTATGAATGAAAGTACTCCTAAAGAATTAAAAGAAGGAGAATGGCACATACCTTTTGGTGATAAAATTCAAAATAGAGATATCATGCAACATGTAAAAGGGAGTTTTAATTCTAGAACTGAAGTTGAGGAAGCGATTCAAAAATTAAAAATTAAAATAGCAGTTGCTAGATGTGCTAGACTGTCTTACATGACTTTTGATGGAAAGGTTGATTATGAAAAGGATTTAAAACTTCATGATTCTTTATTAAAAAGTGGTCACATGAGTCCGTTTGAGCATTGTGCAAGGGCTATGACTAATCTAGAATATTATTCATCTATTAAAGGAAAAGTTCCAACACAAAGAGATGAATATGGGATTCTAAATTATGAATATTATCCTTATTCTGATGGTGTAACAAATAGAGATGGAGTGTTCTGGGTGGGATTTAATGAAGCGAATCCAAATAACGGAGATCGCTTTGGTTGGTGTAATAACTTTAAAGGGTTTATTCAATATAGATATTTAATTGAAAATAAGTCATAAAATGACTAAAAAAAATAGAGAAAAAGATTTTATTATTAGAAGATAAAATACTTGAACCACTTGTATATTTAGAAGCATTAAAAGGTAGATTAAAGAAATCTGATTGGAAAAGTTTAAAGGTTATGGTAATGCGTAATATTAATTACATGTATAGAGTAAAAGAATTTACTCAAAATGCTATAAAAGAACATAGCGAAATAAAAAACTTAATTGAAGATGAGTATTATAAGTTATTGATCACAATAGCAGAAAATAAATGCTCAGATAGAGATTTAAGAGAATATTATTTAAAAGTTGAAAAAATGAAAATTTCAACAAAAAATATTTGAATCAAAAAAGTATATAAAATATTTATGTAAATAGCATTTACTTACTTCAGAATAAATTTTATATACTTTTTTGATCACTAGTTTAGATACCAATTTTAAGTGCGTTAAAACGTACCAAATTAAGATATTTGATAAATAGAAATATTTATCTTTTTTGTTTGTTTATTTTAAGGGAGATGGCTTAGGCTGTCTTCCTATTTTTTTTTTGCATATATAAATTAAAAAAGCCCTCATACGTTGTGTATGGGGGCTTATTTTTTTTTATTGAGGTCTTCCTCATTTTAATACTTCGGCAAAACCAAAATTTCTAGTCATTAAATCCATTAATTCTTTATCTCCTGATATAGTATCTCATGCATCTGTAGCTAATTTTTTACTTCATTGCATAAATACAGGTTCAGAATTAATACTACCAAATGTACTATTCAAAATATTATATTCATTTAATATTTTATTATCTATAGCAGAAGCCATTCTTAAAGTATATCCAGTTAAGCCTTCATCTCCATTTTCATCTCTAAAGGCATCTATGATTGCTTTTATCATAGCAAATAACATGAATATTAAAAACCCATCACTTAGGGCAAATAATACTCTTTTATTTCTATCTCCATAGGTTTTTTCACTATTATGTTTAATGTCCTCAAAATTTAATGTAACTATATCTTTTATTGTCCCTAATACAGAATACATAAGTCCTTCATAAGGACTACCTTTTCATTGATATAAAGGGTCTCCAGTATTTTCGGTTGTAGGTTCAAATTTTATTTGTCCATTTTCATCAAAAGTAAAATTACCTTCTTCATCTAAAATGTTCTTTTTTCATAATAATTTAGTTACTCCATCTTCTATTACAGTAGCTTGTTCCACATACCCCATAGGACTTTCATCCGTTGGCTTTGCAAATCACATTTTCATTTTGGCAGGTCAAAATTGCATAAATTGCAAATAAATAATTCCTCACCAAGTATTATTAGCTGGTGATTGAGAATCTTTTTCATAATACCCATAGACTAAATCAGAAAAAGATTTTAAACTTGATCTCTCTGCTTCAGAATACGCTTTTGGCACAATGGATGCTTCTGTAAACTTTTCTGATCCAGAGTATTCTTTATTTAATAAATCTACTAATAAAAGATATTTTTGTCTTTGTTCATTATATAAAGCATCTGTTTTAGAAGGAACATATACCCCATCTTGCTTATGTTTTTCTCTATTTTCTAGATAATAACTAAATCTTTTATCTTTAAACGGATCATATACTAATTCCCCGTCTTCAGATAAAGAGTGCGCATCATATGACCCATCTTTATTCATTTTAGCCAACAAAATAGCAAGTCGATTAAAATAGTCAGGTACAGTATTAAATGCAAACATATATCTACCTAAACCTCTCATTACCCCTCTTCTATCTGTTTGTAATTTTTTGGTCATTGTATTAACATCCATATTAGCAAACCCATAATAAAAATTTAATTTATCAATAAGATTATGTTCTAAAGCGAATTTTTTATCAATTGTTGTTAATTTAGTATAAGCTTTAAAAACATCTTTAAGGTCAAATTCATTTTTTCCATATAGTTTAGTTGCTCCTAATGTTATAGCTTTAAACAATCCAATGGTCATTTCCTTTATATATGAAGCAGGCTTAAAAGCTAGCATTCCCGCAGTAGAAACTTGTTTTATAATTCCTGCTATTTTTGAAACGTCGTCAAATTCTTCATCTATTATTTTATCATCAAATACAGATAATTTCATTTGGTTTGCTATTGCTTCAAGTTGTTTAGAAATATCGGTATTTTCTCTTCCAGCCATTAATTTTATTCACCATACATAAGAATTTATTATACGGAGTCTTTTATCATATATTTTTTTTCTAATTTTACTAAATGCAATTCTATTAGCAATAGTATCAAGATTTCATTCAAAATACGTAACTGTATATTTTTGAATAGATTTTGCAATAAAATCTTTTGACTGGTGTCCGTATGGATCAAACATTTGATAAAATCCTTTATTTCTATTCTTTATGACATCTAAATCTTCTTTCAATAATTCTCTAGTATCTAAGAAGTCATTAACATCATTAAAGTATGGTGCAATTTTTTTCCCTATAGAACCTTTTTCTAATAAATGTGAGTGTCTAGAAGATTCTTCTCTTCTTACTAACGGCATTTCAAAATAACTACCATCTTCAAGAGCTTTGGCAATTTTATCATTTTTCTTTAAACTTTCTATATTTTTAGGATCTAATCCTTTAATTTCATTATCAGTTAATTCAAGTTTTCATTGATTAATGAGCAATAAGATATTTTGTAAATATTCTCTTTCAAAATCTTGTAAAAAATTTCTCTCATTCATTACATAAGGATCCTTTGTTCTAAACATATCAGAAACAGTTCCATCACTATTTTGATATCAAAGATTTTTATATTTAGACTGAGTTTCTCCTCAAATATTTTGTTCTAAAGAAGAAAATCCTAAGTCTTTATAATATTTTTTTGTAAAATTATGAATATCTCCAGATACTTTTAAAATTCATTCCCTAATATGTTGATTAGATAGGGACATCATTTTATTTATATTTTTCATATCTTTAGATAAAGCTCAATCAGGAGGAGATCAAATCATACCTCCTAATAACCCTTCAATTCTTTTGCCTGTTTTAGTATATTCTTTTTTATTTTCTGTAAATAATGAAGTAATTAAATCCCCAAAATCTGCAAAACTAAAACTAAACATTGATAGATTTTGAAAATCATTAGCCAATTCAAATCCACCTTTTGATACCATGGCTACTTTTAATTGTGCTAATAACACTTCTATAGGGTCATCAAAATTTAATTCAGTAGTAAATGTTTTTCCTCTATATTGAGGAAATTTTTTAAGCATAGCATCTTCTATATCCATAAGAATATCTAATTCTATCGACGAAATAGATTTATTTTTTATAGGTTCAAATATAGAATCTATGTCTTTTTTATGTTCCCCATTATAAGATCTATGTAAAGAATCTAATTCATATAATGCAATATCTTCTATTGAAGATATATTATTTGTATTCAAATTAAGACTATCGCCTAATCCTTTAGAATACATTAATTGTTCAAATATCTTAAATTTACTATTAACGTTTCTAATATAAATTCCATTAGTTGTGTGAGGATTAAGTACAATTATTTGTCCTAATTTTCCATATCCTCCAGGAAATAGTTCTTTTTTCATTTCATTAATAAAAAGAAATGATTTCATAAACTCTAATTCTCCATAACTCAATCCATCAACTTTTGAAATTGCATAAGGCTGATTAGTAGTCATACTTACTATAGATATATTATTATTTAACTTATTTCTTAATAATATAATACCCATAGCTATAGCTTCTGGAATATTGTTAACTACCTCTCAATCATCTGATATATAATTTCCAAATAGATTATTAAGTAAAATATTATATTCATCATTTTTACTTGTAGTAATCCTTGTTTTATTTAAAATAGCTGATTTAAGAGCGTCTCTTATTAACAAAGCTTCATTATTAACTAGTTTATTTGCTCTTTGTAAATAATTATTTAGATTAGTCTCAAATTCTTCTCGTGTATCTCCTGTTATATAAGTTTTAGCTTCTCCTGCTATTTCTACTTCAGGTCAATATTTTCATTGTCCTGTTCTAGTAAAAGTATCTTCAGCTAATTTTAATATTTTTTCAGGGTCTAATTGCACAATATCAGTTTTAATTTCATAATCTTCTCCTTTAAATAAAGTGTTAAGTTTACTCAGAATATTAGATTCTCTTTCTGGATTATAGTCAGTTACAATTCTGCGGGGAAGTATTTTATTAGCAAATACAGTTATTTCTCCTTCTGGTCTTAATCTTTTTGTTAAAGATCTATCTTTGAAATCTTCCAAATATACAACGTTAGGATCACCTAAATAAGACATTTTGATGGGTATAGTATATAACATAGTATCATCTATATTTATATGTTGTCCTAATAATTGGCGATAGAACGCTAACTGCCAATCTAAAGTTCCTAATTTTGCACTGTCCCAATTATCATAAGAATTCTTAGATATTTTCAAATCAAATATATGTGCATTCCCTGATCTATCAACAGCAATTAAGTCAACCCTTCCTCTAACTACATCTGAATTTAAAAATATTTCAGTTATAGGTAATCCGATATTTATAATCTTATCATATATATTATTTATGATATAATTTATTTTATTTTTTCATTGGTTAGCATCACTTTCTCCTATTATATCTTTATTATTAGGATCTTTTATAAAACTATTAAGTTCAGAGTTATATGATTGATTTCTAACTTTTAAGAATAATAATTTGTGTAAAAGCTCTCCAAAATGCATCACTTTATTTTCAAATTCTATAATATCTTCTATTTCACTTAATAGAGATATAATTTGGTTATCATTAAATTTAATGAACCTATCATCACTTCTATATAATTGAAATAATTCTTTAGAATAAACAACACTATCTTTATTAAAAGAAGTTAAATCCTCAACTTTCTTGTAATTTTCTAATATATATGCTGCAATTCTATTCTCTTTTATATATTCTGGGTTTAATCTCCCTGAATTTGTTTTAATACCTAATTTTTCAAATAAAGTATTAGGTTGCACTATAAAATCAGTTACACTAGGAACTTCAACTTCTTGAGTTTCCCCATTTATGAGTATTTTTCTTACTCCAGACTTAAAAGTATTTATGTCCGAAATACCCATAATAATATCATATGTACTTTTTTGTATATCTTCTGAACTAAAAATAGAAGCATTTTTTAATTGTTTAGTGCTCTTAAAAAACATTTCAACTATTTTTGAAGTGTCTCCTATTATCTCTCCGTTTTTATAATAAAAACAATCTGCCATATTAATTACAATTTAAAATTATATTATTCTCATTTAATCATTCTCTCATAAAAGGCTCTGTAACTAGCATTGACTTATTATATAAAGGATTAGATTTATCTTGTAAATTTATGTCCATCAAATCTACTAAAGATATGTTTAATAAAGAAATTGGATTATCATCTTGAATTACATAATCTTCTGCAAATTCATTTATTACGACTTTTAAGCCGTCTACAAATGTTCTTAGATTTGTAAATATTTTATCTACATTACCTTGATTAACAATATCTTGAGATACTACCTCAACAAAAGCTTCTTCAGCTTCTGTTACATTTAATCCGTGATCTTCCCCTATTACTGAAGAAATTAAATTATTATATATTTGTGGATGTTTATATCTTAAAGGAGTTAAAAATAAATGCATGAATTCATGTACTACATCTGTTTTTGTTCCTATGTCCTCATTTACTTGAATTTTTACAAGTCCTTCAACATCACTAAAAATTCTTGCTTTTTGATTTGATTTAAATACCCCTTTAGGTTTAACAAATTCAATAGTTATTGGCAATCCTTTTACTTTTTTTTCTAATTTTTTAGCTAATGTTACTGCTGCTTTAGTATTTACAGTATTATCTTCTGGAACTTTTCTGGATTTATTTATTTCCTCAAAAATTACTTTCATCTTATTATTTTTATTAATAAGATATAATTTAGCTATTTTATTTACAGGATTTAGTTCTCCAGTCTTATCAGCAAGTAATTCCTGTTTAGTAAAAACTCTCTCTACAGTTATAATATTACCATTATTTATTTTATATAATTGAGCTGTAACAATATCTCCTTTTATATCTGATATTCTATATATATTAAAATCTATTACATCTTTATCATTAAATTTTGAAAACATTGAAAAATATGCTCCTTTTTGAAGTACGTCTAAATCTAATTTTTGTTGTAGAGATAATTCATTAAATCCTGTTATCTCTCTCATATTAGGAATAGTTTTCACATATCTTTTACTATCTGAAGACTCATGTTCAAAGTAAACATTATTAGTAGAATCTTCTCCTAATTTATCCAATATAAATTTGGTTATATCTTTTTCTGTTTTTGGATCTACTTTATTTTTAAATGCTCCTATATTAAAAATTTGTTCTGAAATTTGAACTATATCATCTAAATTGGTGTCTATTGGCACTACATAATAAGCTCTTTCAGATAAAGGATTATTAGAATCTTTAGCAAAATTTAATTTATTTAAATTAGCTTTTAATGACCAAAATACAAATTCTTCAGATATATCTCTATTTGTTAAAAATAAAGGTTTATTCTTGTTTATTTCTTGTAGATCTCTAACACTCTTGTGTGGGTTAGAATTAAAATCATATAAATATACTTTATTATGTTCTAATACTTTACCATATATATAATCATTATTTTTTTCTATCCTTACATAATCTCCAACTTTTGCTTTTTCGCTATCTTCAAAAGCTGACATAGTAGATGAGCTTCTTCCAATATTGCCATATTCGGTAATTAAATCAGAAACCTCTTCTCCTGTTAATTCTCCATAAGTGTCTTTTAAAGATTGCTGACCTTCTTTATCTACAGCTTTGACAATGTATCCACTTTTAGAATCTGGTAAAGCATATCATAATTTATCAGCGCTTGTTAATAGCACTCGTTTATGTAAAATTTTACCATTTTTTGCTTTTATAATAAGATAGTCTCCTTCTGTTATATCATTAGAATTTTTTATTAAAGTCATGTATTTAGGATTTATAGAATCTTCACTATCTATTTCTGCTTTTAATAATGCAGATTTAAAACTTTTTATACGTGAATATTCATTATCCTCAACGACCTTATTTTTAGAAGTTACTAATTTTACATATCCAGGATGAACCCCTATTACTAATTTTCCAGAGACTTTATCTCCTCTTCTTACGTATCTTTTTATTACTTCTTGAGGAATATCTTCTGTTGATATTAACATGTATCCATCTTGTTCAACAACAGTGTCCTCTGCATTATAAGGATCTATTGGGGCTTCCCTCTTTCTAAAGATTAGCTCTTTTTTAAATACCTCCTTAAACATTTTTAGCTCTCCATCACTATCTAATCTTGCTCCTATAATATACACTCCATCTGCATGTGGGTATATTTTAGTAGGAGTAACAAAAATACTATTACCAGTTGTAGTAGTAAATAATACTATGTCTCTTCCTAACTGTATTTGATTTTGAGCATTTTCATATAAATTTTCAGTTATAGTTATACGTTTTCCAAAGTTATTATTTCTCTCTTCTCTACTTTGAGGAACAATAATAGAAGTGAGTCTTTTGTTTTTATAATCAATCTCATCTTTATACTCACGTTCCATTCTTTGTTGCATAAACATTTGTTCTTGCAATTTATTTTTTCCATAAGATTCTGGAGACAGAGATCAAAATAATTTTCTTGTTGCTAAATATAAATTTTTATCATTAATATCTATAGTATCAGTTACTAACTTTATTATTTTATTTATTTGTGCTTCAATATTCTTATCTTTGCCTTTTTCTAGTAAAGTTTCAAATATTGATTCATTTATTACACCATTTTTTAATACTCCATTAAAAAACTCAAATATATCAAATTTAGAAAGATCAAGTTCACCATCTGAATTTACTGGCAAGTTAATACTCCCATATTTTTTAAATTTTACTATTTTATTTATTTCTTGAAGAATAGGAATTAATTCTTGAGGATCCACATTTAATGCTTCTCTTTTAAAAAGTCCTAAAAATAAAGATAAATCATCATCTTTAGAAAATATGACTACTCCTTCATCTGTAACTCATGCATTACCTATAAAAGGATTACTTGTTCCATATAGTTTTTTAGCAAACTTATCTTCTTTCTGTCTTCCTGTAACATCATTAACTCTAGTGATAGCATTCATGAATGTGGATAAATTGCTAGGAACAACATTTGTAAACTCGTAGTTCATATTCTCTACACTATTAACTTTAATCCTATCCTTTTCTTGTTTTAATGAAGTGGCACTTACTACTCCACTTATTCCAAAATTAGAAAAATAATCTGCTTTAATAGGTTCCTTTAATTTTTTTAATAGATTTTCAGCACTATACTCTGCTTTTTCTCCATTTCATTTTTTATTACCTTTTAAATAATTAAATATAGCATTGTCTATATTTTCATAATTTCCTAATGCTTCTATTCTATCATTAATTATAGTTATTAATTCATCTATATTACTGGAAGAATTAACTAGACTTCTAAGCGTATTTTTATTACGTAATAGAGTCGGTACTATTTTTTGTAAACTATCAAGTAACGCCTCATCATTTTCAAGTTTTAAGTAAGTATCATACTCTTTTACAAGTATATCAGACTTTTCTATGGTTGAAAACCCGGCGGAAAGAATTATTTCCTTCCCGCCTGGTAATTTTATAATATATCTACAATTTGCCATATTTTAACATTCAAATTTAACTATGAATCCATTATTTTTAATCAATCTTTTAATTTCATGTAATTCTAATCATTGTTTTTTAATATCCTCTGTTTCATTTATAGAAGTTATTACCACAAAATTAGGATTTTGAACAGAAAACTTTTTTGTATCATTACTACTATTATATATATAAAATAAACCCCTTTCATTAAACGTATAAAATAGTATATCATTTTCAATTTCCTTCTTTATTCGAAGTCTTAAATCTTCTAATTCTTTTGGTTGTAAATCATCGCTATATAAAGGATGATTTCTTACTTCCTCTTCTAAATTAAATAATCTTATTTCATGACTATCTAATTTTGATGCATAAGAAATAAATTTATTACCCAAAGAATTTTTTTCTTTTAAGTAATCTTGAAATAAAGGAGTTAATCTTAAATTTCCATATTTTTCATTATTTACAAGTAAATTATATACATAAAATAAATCTCTTCATTTTAATGGTACATTATTTGTATTTTTTACAATATGGTCTTTTGTCTCTACAATATCTAAATCATTAAAAGCCTTTAACAATCTTTTAGACAAAGCTAAACTATAGGGAGTAGATATGTCTGATAAAGGGAAGGTAGATTCTATAGAAGAACCTCTTATTCCTAATATATTATTTACAGTTCTAACCGCTAAAGATTCCGAAATTATATTTGACTTACTCTTTACAATAGGTAGTAATAATTCTTCCATCAATCTTTTAAAATTAGCAATACCGTAATTGGTAGATAAAGTTATTATAGTGTCAGATTCATTAGAAGGAGTATTCAGATTAACTTTAGTTATAAATTTACTATTAGTTTTTTCTAGCTCTTTGTCTGCTAAACCCATAGCTTCATCAGAATTATAAACATAAAAACTGTCTATTTTTTCATCCTCTGGTAATAAATTATTTACTTGTTTTAAAATTTGATTAACATTGAATGTCAGTTGTTCAGTATCTTTAGATTTTAATCATTTAGACTTTAATCTCATATCAATTCCTAACATAAATTTAGAAATATTACTTTCTTTTAGTGCAGGCATAAATGATTTATTACCCATATAATTTGTTATACTTTCATTATTATTAAAATCAATTCTATGCCATGATTCTTTTAAATAATCTAATAAGACAGTGTGAACAGAATTATATTTTACAGAAGATGCTGCTAATATATTATGAGACATATTTAATCCTTGAATCATTTGTTTAAAATGAGGAACTTCATCAATAACATCGAATATATTAAAAGTTCCTTTAATTAAATTATAATATTCTTTTGTAATTCTTTTATAATCTTCATTAATATCTAACATAAGATATCTATAATCAAATTGTCCTCCTAATAAACTTACAGTTCTTTTTTCAATTACTCCAGCTTCGTTAATAACTTTTACACTAATACTTGATGCATCAATTAAAACTTTCTTAACATAACTCCTATCTAAAGCTCTATTTAAATGAGGACTATTGCCTAATATTTTTTCTACAACTTTATTAATATTTGCTTCTGCTGCTTTTGCCTTTAAAGGATCTTCAGAATTTCTAAATTCTTCTCAATTTTTAAGTAATTCTATATCTTTTCCTAATACGTAATGTTCTCTTGTTAATACTGCTGTATTTAAAGTATTTAAATAATTATATAATTCTTCTGTATTAGC
>Ga0172378_10004776_pt1 | contig 12667 bp, 7 predicted proteins | sample GrowelOW332metaG_FD_119755 | JGI IMG/M metagenome (GOLD analysis project Ga0172378, IMG submission 119755) | Groundwater microbial communities from an aquifer near a municipal landfill in Southern Ontario, Canada - Pumphouse #3_1 metaG | ecosystem: Environmental > Aquatic > Deep subsurface >...
ACCACTATTTTTCTTATTTTACATATAAATTTATTAAGAAAAGTTCGTTATTGAAAAGTATATTCATTTTCATTAATATAGATTTATGATTAAAATTGCGATTGTCGAAGACAACAAAGACGATCAACAAAAATTAATAAAACGAATCAATGATTACGAGCTCAAAAGAAATGTTCTTTTTACTAAAAAGACTTTTGATAATGGTATTCAATTTTTGGAGAACGATTTAATTAATTATGAGATCGTATTTTTGGATATCGAAATGCCTTATATGGACGGAATCACTTTGGGTTCAAAAATTAAGCAAATAAATCCTTCAGCAATAATTATTATTGTTTCTAATTCCAACCAATACGCAATAAAAGGTTATTCAATAAATGCAATTGGTTATATTACAAAACCAATTCATGGATATAGTTTTGATAATATTTTTGATAAAGCTTTAGAAAAAATTAAATTATCTAATGCTAGTTTTATATTATTAACGACTGATGACATAACCTGCAAAGTTTCTTTAATGGATATAATGTATATTGAGGTTTTTGACCATTATTTATATTTTAATCTTTTTAATAAAGTTATAAAAGTGAGGGACTCTTTAAGCAAATTTGAAAACTTACTTAAAGACAAGAATTTTTATAAACCAATCAGAAGCACTTTAATCAATCTTTATTATGTTGAAGAGATTAGAGGGAATAATATCGTATTATCCAATCAAAAGGAATTTCCGATTGCTCGAGGCAAAAAAGCCGAATTTGAAAAACTTTATGCAAAATATATAGGAGATAATTTTTAATGCTTGGTTATATTTTATACACGTTATTGCGTTTTGAATTACCGCTATATATCGCGATAATGATTTTTGGTTTTCATCTTAAAAAAAGAGACCATTTCTGGATTCGTTTTGCTATTGGCACATTGTGTTATATCGGATTTTGTATAGGTCTTGCAGCAATAAGTAAAGTACATTCGTTAAGAATTGGTTGGTTTAGTTTTACTTTTCTTTTAGTATTTTTGACGGTTGTTCCGACTTTTTATATTTGTTTTGAAGTAAATTTACGTTGTACTTTGTTTTATGCTTTTGCCGCTTATGCCGTACAAAATTTAGCCGATTATATTTATTTTTTTATAATGATGAATGGAAGTTCTCTTCATATAGGAATTCAAGCCCTTGTTTATGCTTCGGTATATCTAGTAATTTATGTTGTATATTATTTAATTTTTGTTAGAAAAGTAAATTATGAATATTTAAAAACTTTAAATAATCGAGCAGTGTATGTGATTTTAGTAATAACTCTTGGAATTGTTTATGTTTTATCGATGTATGGTCAAGACGTTTCTTATAATTCTGGGCTAGAAAATGTTAAAATCGCTTTATCGATTTATGCAGCTACATGTTGCTTGCTTTTGTTATCTTTTCAATATTTCGTTTTTGCAAAACACGAAGTTGAAGATCGTCAAGCAATACTTGAAAAAATAGTTCATGACGAAAAACAACAATATGCTGATACTTTAAAAAATATTGATCTCATCAATATGAGGTGTCACGATATCAAGCATCAAATCGAAGATTTAAGAAAAATTAATGTCGATTCAAATCAAGCAAAACTTCTTGATGAACTTGAAAAAAATGTTTTTATTTATGACACAACCATACATTCGGGCAACAATACAATTGATACAATCTTAAGTGAAAAATCACTTTTTTGTTTTCAAAATAAAATAACATTTTCTTCAATGCTTGACGGAACTCAATTAAATTTTATGGAAGATACCGATTTATATTCTCTCTTTGATAATATAATTGATAACGCAATTGAAGGTGTCGAAAACCTTAAAGAAAATAAAAGAATTATTATTTTAAATGTTAAAGCTGTAAATAATAATGTTGTAATACATGAAGAAAATTATTGCCTCGATGATTTAACTTTTAAAGATGGCATGCCAGTGACTACAAAAAATAATCCTGCTCTTCATGGTTTTGGAACAAAATCTATCGAATATGTCGTTAAAAAATATAAAGGAACATTTGCTTTTGAGAAAAAAGAAAACAAATTCTCTTTAAATATAATGTTTAAAATTAGACAAAAAAACAAATAATCTTTCGCGACTAGATTTTTACAACTCACGACCTATTTCTCACAAAAACATACATAAATGTAATAATGAAACCGCTTACAATATACGTTTTTACGTATTATTCAAATAGGAGGTTTTATGAAAAAAACTAAGAATGTAAGAATTTTGTTTTGTGCTTGTTCTCTTTTAGCTCTTGCCGGAGTAATTGGAGTTGGTGCAAAAGATTCGTTAGGATCATTTACAAAAGTAATGAATCCACTCGCTGCCGCTAGTGATAATACCTATTATTCTGGTTTCGACAGTGTTAATGATGTAAAAAAGGCTGGAGAAGAATTAAACAAAGAAATTTGTGCTGAATCCTTTGTTTTAATGAAAAACAAAGATAATACTCTTCCTTTAGAAGGCGTTAAAAATGTTTCTGTCTTCGGAAAAGGATCGGTCGCTCCTGCTACAACTGGTGGAGGATCCGGTAGCGGAAATTCCTCAAGTGAAAGCATTTTAATTTATGATTCGTTAGAAAATGCTGGTTTTAATGTCAATAAGAGTTTACAAAGCTTTTATGCTGATGATACCCGCAGTGGAAAACCTGGTTCAACAACTGGTATGAACTTTGGTGGTCCATCAGTTAGTGAATCAACAATTGGTGAAACAGCACTTGCTGATTATGATAAAACTGTAAGAGCATCTTTTAATAATTTTAATGATGCTGCTATCATCGTTTTAAGAAGAAGTGGAAGTGAAGGCGCTGATACTCCTAGAAATAACGTTAAAGATCATGTCGAAGATACTGCTGATGTCAATCAAAGTTATCTTGAATTATCCAAAAACGAAAAGGATATGATCAATTTAGTTAAAACAAGTGGTTTTAAAAAGATTGTCGTTTTAGTTAATACACCTTCTACTCTTGAAATGAGTGAATTACAAAATGATGATGCTATCGGTGGAATTTTATGGGTTGGTGTTCCTGGAAGTAACGGATTTGATGCATTAGGAAAAATTTTAAATGGTTCAGTAAACCCAAGCGGAAGATTAGTTGATACATGGGCTACAAATTTAGAAGATGGTCCAACCTATTATAATTTTGGTAATGGATCTCAAGGCTCAGCTGATGGAAAAACTTCGCTATATTCATTCGATAATGGAAACAGTAAATTATCAAACAATAAATTTGTTAGATATGAAGAAGGCATTTATGTTGGTTATAAATATTACGAAACCAAAGCTGCCGATATGGATAAAGCAAGTGCAGGAACAGGGGAAACTTGGTTTGATCAAAGTGTTACTTACCCATTTGGTTATGGATTAAGCTACACAAGTTTTACACAAACTATTGAAAGTGCAACACCTGCTGCTGGTGCATTTACCGAAGATAATTTAGATTTTGTTGTTAAAGTTAGAGTTAAAAATACAGGAACTGTTGCTGGTAAAGAAGTAGTTCAAGCTTATTGGAAAGCTCCTTATATTGATGGTCAAATTGAAAAATCTGATCGTTTAATGGCGGGATTTGCCAAGACAAGTTTATTAGCTCCAGGTGCTGAAGAAGTAGTTGAAATCAAATTCAATGCTCAAGATTTAGCTTCCTATGATTATAATGATGCTAATAACAACGAACATAAAGGTTATGAATTAGATGCTGGTGCTTATAAAGTTACAATTAATGATGATTCTCACGAAGAAATCGCATCAATTAACTACACTTTAGCTGAAGGTATTAAGTTTACAACAAACAGACATACTGGTGCTACTGTTGAAAATCAATTCAGTAATAGAGAAAATAATTCTTTACCAAATACTGATAGTGGTTTCGGAATGGAATTAATGACAAGAGCTTCTGCAAATGCTTTTGTTCAACCAAATGCTCCAACTACTGATGATATGTCAATTCCTGCTGATGGTGAAATTACAAAACGTATCAGTTATGTTATGGATTTAACTGAATTAGAAAGTGACAACACATATTATAAATCAATTTATAATGTCACTGATCCAAGAAGAAAAACAGCGACTGATTGTGCTGATTTTGAACAAGTTGCTGAAAGTAGTACAAGAACTGAAACCGAAATTTCCTTTGCTGATATTTCAGGAATTACACTTGATGACGAAAGATGGGACACCATATTAGATGATTTAAAATGGAGTGAAATGACCACATTAGTATCTGATGGTGGATGGCATAACCCAGGATTAGCTGCAATGGGCAAACCTCAAGGTATCGATATTGATGGTCCTAGTGGAACAGGTCTTGTTTCGTATGCTTCTGAAATTATGATCGCTTCTACTTGGAATGTTGAATTAACCGACAAATTTGGAGAATTAGTTGGTGAAGAGTGCTTATGGCTTAAACATAATGGTTGGTATGCTCCAGCTATTAACTGCCATCGTAGCCCATTTGCTGGACGTAACTTTGAATATTATTCAGAAGATCCAACAATGAGTGGAATTATGGGTACTCATACTGTTCAAAAAGTCCAAGAAAAAGGCGTTTATGCTTACACAAAACACTTCGCAATGAATGATCAAGAAACTGATAGAGGTGGTCTTGCAACATTTGCTAGTGAACAAACTGTTCGTGAAGTTTATTTAAAGGCTTATGAACCAGTATTCACAGTTGCTCATTCGATGGGCATGATGGGTGGAATGAATAAGATTGGTTTAGTTGATAATTATGCTGATATGAATTTAATGATTAATGTTTTAAGAAAAGAGTGGGGATTCAAAGGTTTAGCTGAAACTGACGCATACTTCGGTGGAAGTTATAAAACAACAACTTATGGAAACCCAGCTGCTCTTGCTGTCAGCGGAATTAATATGACTTTAGGAAGTGTTTCTGATCGTACATTCTATGGAGAATATGATGCAACAACTAATAAAGTTATGATTAAAGATAAAACTGGAACTTCAACTGCTGTTCCAGGCTACTCTGTTTGGAGTGCAGTACGTGAAAGCACAAAACAAATTCTTTATACAATTGCTAATTCAAATCAACAAAACAATAATTTAAAATTAAGTTTGTTTGCTAGTAAAGAATTTACTGCTCCTGTCAATATTGCTTATACTGGCTCAATTGCTATCGATAGAACCGAACTTGGAACAAAGAACGTTACTTATTCTTTAGATAGTGGATCTTTACCAACTGGATTAAGTTTAGCAAGTGACGGAACAATCAGTGGAACACCAACTGAATCAGGTACATTTGAATTTGATACTACAATTCATGCTGATGGATGGGTCACAAAGACTGTTACCAACAAGATTGTTATTACAGACTTAATGAAAATTAGCGCTGCAACCGACAATATTGCTATCGGAAGCGCTGTAAATATTCAAATTTCTACTGAACATTTAAATGCTGCGGATTATGACGAAGGTGGATTAACTTATAGAGTTGGTTTAGGAAGCACTCTTCCAGCTGGATTAAATATTGATTCAAACGGATTGATTACTGGAACTCCAACTGAACTTGGCGAAACCACAACTAACATTCAAATTGTTACTAAAAAGACAACTCAAGGATGGTGGGGACCATCAGTTACAACAAAAGTTTATAGTCAAAATGTTACTTTTAATGTTACTGGTTCAATTAAAAAGACAATTATCATCAATAATGGTACTGGAACCACTACAGTCGATGTAGTTGAAGGACAAACTTTAGCAATTCCAGAAACTCCAACTCGTGAAGGTTATGAATTTACTGGTTGGTATAGAGACGAGGCTTGTACTGCTACTTATAACTTCAATGACGCTGTTACTGAAAATACAACCATCTATGCTGGTTGGAAAGCAGTAGTTGCCGAAGTTAAAGAAAACGATCCAGTCGCTGTTTCATCCTTAGTAGTTGGAATAGTCGCTGTTGTCGGTGTCTTAGGTCTTGCTGTTTTAAGTCTTCTTGGCAAGAAGAAAGCTAAATAATAGCTGATTAATGACTTAAACCTTGGATTTTCCAAGGTTTAAGTCTATTTAAAAAAAGGAGAAAATATGAAAAATAAATTATTGAAAGCTATTCCAATTTTATTGATGGGAGTAGTATTAGCAGGATGCGCAACCGAGCAAAATAATGGTGGAGATGGTGATAAAACTAAATTTAATGTCACTTTTGATTACAATTATGAAGGCGCTCCAGCTAACGTTGTTAAAGAAGTAGAAGAAGGTGCAAAAGTAGATAAAATTACTGATCCAACTCGTGAATCTTACGTATTTGATGGTTGGTTTATTAATGAGACTACTTTTACTACAGAAAATAAATTTGATTTTGAAACTACAATAAGTAAAGATACAACTCTTTATGCTGGCTGGACTAGTTTAAATGCCAACAAAGATTTTGTAATTGAAGCTGAATATTGCCCAGTAATTGATGATATTACTGGTAATGGATTCTCTGGAACTGCAACAGGCAGTGCAATGATTTTAAATGATACAGATGATAAATATCTTGAAGCAAGCAATGGTAAATTTGTTTCTTTCTTATATAAACCAAATTTACAATTAGATTACATCATTAATAGTGATGTTGCTGTTAGTGGTGCTGTTTTCAAATTTAGAATTTCTTGTGAGTTCTATGATGTAAATGTTAATAGCACTGACTACACAATTAATGTAAACGGATCTCCTCTTGCTTATGAAGCAATTTCCTTAAAGAAAGACAGCAAAAGCCCATATTCTGGACAAATGGGAAAATTTAAAGATTATTCTTTAGATTATTGCGATCTTGTTGCTGGACAAAATACCATATCTTTTATTACAACAAATACCAAAATAATGGGTGGGACAATGACTGCTACTGCTCCTGTATTTGATGCATTTAAAATCACTGCAAAAGCTTCTACAAATTTAACATTAGTAACTGATCCAAATGAGTATTAATTATGAAAGTAAAGAACTTTAAAAAAAGAACAATAGTATGGGGAGCCGTAACTGCTGCTTCTATCGCATTAATGGTTACAGTGGGAGTTTTAACACAAGATGCAATATTTGGAGAGGTTTTTAATATTGTTCTTGGTGGCGAAAGAGCACAAGTCTCGGACGCGGAAGAAATTTATAAAAAAGAAACAACTTCTAAAGAAGAAGCAACTGCAAAAGCTGATGAAGTTAATATAAAATTAAATGAAGAAGGTATCACTTTATTAAAGAATAAGAATCATGCTTTACCTTTAGCAAGCACCTCAAAAATTTCTGTTTTTGGTAAAAATTCAGTAAATTTAATGTATGGTGGCTCTGGATCGAGTGGTGGTAGTAGTGGTTCAGGAAAAACCTTATTTGATAGTTTAGGTGATGCTGGTTTTTCAGTTAACCCATCGCTTAAGAGTTTTTATGAAGATAACACAAAATCTGGCGAAGGAAGACCCGGAAATCCTAGTATTGAAGGAAACGATCCAAATGCAGCAATTGATATTGGTGAAACTCCTCTAACAAGCTACGATAGTACTTTAACTTCGAGTTATAGTAATTATAAAGATGCTGCTTTAATTGTTTTTTCTCGAATTGGTGGAGAAGGTTTTGATTTACCAAGAAAAAATGATTCGACAGGTAAACATTATTTACAATTAAACGACAACGAAAAAGATTTGATTAATCATGTTTGTAGTCAGGGTTTTAATAAAGTTATTATTTTAATCAATTCCAATAATCCACTTGAATTGGGATTCTTAGATGATCCAACACATTATGCATATAATGAAAAAATTGATGCATGTTTGTGGAGCGGTGGTTATGGGAATAGTGGGGTTATGGCTGTCGGAAAAATATTAAATGGCGAAGTAAATCCAAGCGGGCATTTAACAGATACTTATTCTCGTGATTTTAAAAAAGACCCATCATGGAAAAATTTTGGTGCCAACGGTACTGAAGATGGTGATCGATATGTTTTAAATGGACGAGCAAAACAATATTATTTTGTTGAATATGAAGAAGGTAATTATGTTGGTTATCGTTATTATGAAACAGTTGCTTATGATTTAGAGTCAAAAAGTGCTGGAGCTGGCGAAGATTGGTATAAGGAAAATGTTGTTTATCCAATGGGGTATGGTTTATCTTACACAACTTTCAGTAAAGAAATCGTCAATAAAACAGCTTTAACGAACATTGTAAAAGGTGAAAAATTAACCATTCAAGTTAAGGTAACGAATACCGGTACAGTTATTGGTAAAGATGTTGCTCAAATTTATGGAGCAGCTCCATATACTACTAACGGAATTGAAAAACCATATGAAATCCTATGTGGATTTGGAAAAACAAAACTTCTTGAACCTGGAGAGTCACAAACTTTATCTATCGAAGTAGATCCTTATTATGTTGCTTCATACGACTACAATGATAAAAATAATAATGATTTTAAAGGTTATGAATTAGAAAAAGGTAGTTATGATTTTAGTGTCAACAGTGATGCTCATGCTATCGATGACCATGTCTCAATTTCTTTGGCTGAAGACATTAAATATAAAAAAGATACAACTACTGGATACGAAGTTAAAAATAGGTTTGAAGAAGCTGATGATACTATCGAAACCTTTATGTCTCGTAGTGATATTGAAGGAACTTTTCCAACTACTCCAACTGATGAAGAGAGAAATGTTACCTCTGAATTCTTAACAAAACTTCAATCTACTGAAACGACTAATCCTATTTCTGAAACGGTAATTTCAGTGACTGGCAAAAACAATGGTATGTCTTTATATGATTTAGTCGGAAAAGAATACGATGATCCTTTATGGGAAAGATTATTAGAACAACCATCAACTGATGAAATGCTCAATATGTACAATAAAGGAGCTTTTAAAACTGAAAAGATAACCAGCATTGATAAACCTATAACAAATGATGCAGATGGTCCTCAAGGATTTGCCGGAAACTTTATGGCAGTAGTTGGTGATTATGCAATTGTTTATGGAACTTGTAAATATGCAAGTGAACCAGTAATTGGCGCTACATGGAACAAAGAATTATTAAGCGATATGGGAAAAGCCCTTGGTGAGGAGGGTTTATGGGGAAATGTTAGAGGTGATGGTTTAGCATATACCGGAATCTATGCCCCTGGACTTAACATACATCGTTCGCAATTTGGTGGAAGAAATGGTGAATATTATTCAGAAGATGGATATTTAAATGGTGTTCTAGGCGCCGCTTTTACAAAAGGCGCTGCTTCAAAAGGTGTTTATACCTATGCCAAGCATTTTGCTTTAAATGAACAAGAAACTCATCGTGCTGTTAATGGTGATTGCACTTGGGCTAACGAACAATCGATTCGTGAAATCTATCTTAGACCATTTGAAATTATAGTAAAAGAAGGTGGTACAACTGGAATCATGTCTTCATTTAATAGAATTGGTTATACATGGACTGGTGGAGATTATAATTTATGCACTGAAGTATTAAGAAATGAATGGGGATTTAAAGGATCTGTCATTTGTGATTTTAATACAAATCCAAATTATATGAACGCTCGACAAATGGCTTATGCTGGCGGAGATTTAAATTTATGTACTCAATCAACTTCGTATTGGGCAGATTTCGATAAAAATAATGCTAATGATGTCGCAATTTTAAAGAATGCAACACACAATACTCTTTATAGTGTTGCTAATTCTAATGCTATGAATAAATTTATTTCTGGCTATAGTATGGCAGTTTGGAGAATTGTTATGTATTGTGTATTTGGCGCAATATCTGCTGGACTAGCAGTATGGGGTGGTTTTACAATTTTCGGATTAATTAAATCTAAAAAGAAGGTAAATTAAAATTTGTTTCTCCTTTTTCTTGATTAAACTGCTCGGTTTTCAAGGAATGATGAAAAATAAAAGGCATGTGAAAACATGTCTTTTATTTTGGTTATTTTTAATATCCTTTGCAAATACCCTTTATTTTCTTGCTAAATATTTTCATTAAAAATTTTTATGTTTAAATTGATAGACTAAAACTGTTGTTTAAATTATTATTATTGAAGAGCGATAATGCTTTTTAGGAGGTTAATATATGAAGAAAAAATTTTTGTATTAGGATTCTCAGTTGCGTTAGTCTTAACATTAACAGCTTGTAAAAATCACAAATCCTTTGACGTTACTTTTGATACAAATGGTGGATCTTCCGTTGATAGTTACACTATTAAAGAAGGTGAAAAACTTCTAGAACCTACTGATCCAACAAAAGATAACATGAATTTTGATGGATGGTATATTGACGATGATTTTGAAACAAAATATTCTTTTTCATCAACTGTAACTAATGATATAACGCTATATGCAAAATGGGTTGGAGACTTCGATTATTATAAAAGTAAAACCTATGATGGGTTTGAAATTTCAGCAATTAACACGGGATTGGCAGGGGATATTGTAATTCCTTCCACTTACGAAGGCAAAAAAATTGTAGCAATTAGTTAGTCTGGTTTTAGCAAAACAAAGATTACTTCAGCTCGAATCGAAAGCGGAATTGAATATATTGGTGATGATGCTTTTAATGGTTGTGAAGAAATGGTGGCTGTTGATTTAGGTAGTGTAAAAAGTATTGGAAATAATGCTTTTGAAAATGTTCCAATGACTTTTGCTACAATTCCATCGTCTGTAACCTCAATCGGTAATAAAGCTTTCTACTTTTTAAAAGAGGAAACCTCTACTGATAGCATTGAATACGTTTTCACATCTTCAACAAATCCAACAATAGAGAATAGTGCTTTCTTACCAAAAAGTGATTTTATAACTCCTAAAGATGCAACTGATTTAAATGCTACTTTAACTAGAGTTGCAACAGGCACAATGTATGAATTAAGCGAAGAAACAGCATCATATGCGGGTGTTTATCATAATGATGATCGTTTGGTATTCGTAAGCGGATCACTAAATGCTGTTTATATCGATTTTGATACCATTTCAAAATTCACTATGGCAAGCGACAACCAATTTATGGTTGAAATTAATAAAGTTGGTAATGTTGGTTTATTAAATAAAGAAAATAAAACTGTTGAGTATTTAACACCTGATAAAAATGGCTTTATTATTAAGGATAATGTTCTTTATGATTATGTAGGAACAAGCAATATTGTTTATATCCATGAAGGGATAACCACAATCGGAGAAGAGTGTGGTGCCGGAAACACAAATACAAGATTAATTGTTGTTCCTGATTCAGTAACAACAATTAAAGATTATGCATTCTTCTATAATTCTTATCTTCAATGTGTATGGATTGGAACTGGAATTAAGACAATTGGAGATTATGCTTTTGCTGGTTCAAGTTATTTAGGAGAAGTTAAATTTGAATATTCCATCAATAATTGGGTTGATGATTTCGCCGGATTAACAAGTGTTGGAAAAGGTGCTTTTTATAGACAAAATGGTGCTTTATTTGTTCCTTCAACTATTGATTTTGGTGGATATTTAAGCTTTTATTGCGCTAAATATGATAAATATGATTATAGACCTATATTAAATGAAAATAACAAAGCTATAAGCACTTCAACTGGTGAACTAGTTGGCGTATATGAAAGTAGTGATTTTATAACAATATCCGATTTAGGAATTTCTTCAGATGAGGGAGTAGATTCTTATAAAGGTGTAACTTATAAAGTTTCGGAAACTGAAACATTGTTACTTGGTCGAGGAATGTTTGGTATTTATACTGTAAAAGATGATAAAGGAAATATTACTAAACAACATATGGAACCTATTCTTACACTGATGAAAATAATGTGACCGTTAAATTTACTGCAATTACTCCAGGAGAAGATAATGTTGTATTTACTGGTCGTTTCGATGTAAGTAACAAGAGTTTTAAGTCTGTTGATGAAGTAATAGGAACATTTAAAGACAGCAATATAATCATTACTTTTGACGGATATGGAAAAGCACAAATTACATTTAATGGTGTTCTCAGTAATGATGTTGAATATTCAGTTAAAGATGGAGCAATAACTTTTGTTGGATTTGATAACATTTCTAATGTGAAGTTTGTAGATGGAAAGATCACATTTAAAGATAAGTCCAATACTTCTTATTCTTTAACAAAAGTTGGTCAAGAAGCCGGAATTTATTATGATCTTACATATAGTTCATCAATTGATTTGGATGGAAACGGAAACGCAATTGTTGTTTATGAAAGTGTTACGTATAAAGTTAAATATGTTATAGATGGTTCTTCTGTTGAGTTGACAATTGGTGAAGACACGCTTAATTTAACTTATGATTCAAAAACCCACAAATTGAGTGGATATTTAAATGATGATTATAATAATCCAAGTATGAGTTATTCTTTTGCTTCTATTGGTAATGAAGCTGGAGAATATAAAGATGGTAATATAACTGTAAATTTAGATGGTTTCTTTACGGCCACTATTACAACCGAAGAAACTGTAACAATGAATTACTTTAAAGTTAGTGAGAACTCATTTATTTTATACGATGCAGACTTTAATTTAGAATTCATTTCGATATTTGGTTCAACTCTATCGTTTACTACAAAAGTTGGTGATTTAACTGGCATTTATTATTCGGCTGGTAGCAAAAATACTAAATGGGATTCATGGATATTTACACCAGACGGTTATATAGTTTATAAATTTAAAGAGATTGGCACATATACTTATGAAAGCAATGTATTAAAA
>Ga0172378_10004779_pt1 | contig 12665 bp, 6 predicted proteins | sample GrowelOW332metaG_FD_119755 | JGI IMG/M metagenome (GOLD analysis project Ga0172378, IMG submission 119755) | Groundwater microbial communities from an aquifer near a municipal landfill in Southern Ontario, Canada - Pumphouse #3_1 metaG | ecosystem: Environmental > Aquatic > Deep subsurface >...
TCGCGATTTTTATTATCTGCGCTGGTCGGCTTACTGGAAGACACTGCAGGATGTGCTTGACGGCAAGCCTATGGTAAAGCTTGATTATTATGCCATGGAAGAACCCTGGACGAAACAGACCGGTTATTATTCTGCCGATCCCCAAGGCGATTGCGTAACCGTGGCCCGGGAAGTGTTTGACAAGGCTTTTGGAAAATGAAAAGAAAAGAAGAAAAGAGAAGAAAACAAAAAAAGGAAAGGATATGGAACAGAAAACAGAAAAACAGCGGTTAGTATCTCTTGATGTGCTTCGTGGACTAACGATTGCTGGTATGATTTTGGTAAACAACGGTCACGGTCCATCCACCTTTGCTCCATTGCAGCATTCTCTTTGGAACGGATTGTCTATTGCAGATGTAGTCTTTCCTTTCTTTCTATTTATGGTTGGAATCTCCACCTATATCTCATTGCGTAAGTATCGGTTTTGCCGGTCGGCTCCGGTAGGGAAGAAAATATTGAAGCGAACCATTCTTATCCTGCTCATCGGTTGGGGTATTTACTGGTTTGAAGGTTGTTGTGCAGGTGATTTTTTGCCTTTCGGGCATCTCCGTATTCCCGGGGTGTTGCAGCGTATCGCATTATGCTACGGCATCGTGTCGGTAATCGCCATTACGGTCAGTCACAAGGTTATCCCCTGGATTATTGGTGGCTTACTTGTGGCTTATGCCTTAATTTTGTCTATTGGCAACGGATATGATTGCCACGGGAGCAATGTTCTTGCTGTTGTAGACCGTTATCTGTTCGGTGCCTCTCATCTTTATCACAAGAGTCCTGTTGATCCTGAAGGCGTACTGGGCATCATTCCGTCAGTGGCCCATACGTTGCTGGGCTTTTGGTGCGGAAAGTTGATCATGGAGTCAAAAGAACTACGCGATAAGATGCTCCACCTGATGCTTTTCGGTTTCGTACTTATGATGGGCGGATTATTGTTGAATTACGGTATTCCTTTCAACAAGCGCATCTGGTCGCCTTCATTTGTGCTGTTTACCTGCGGAACAGCTTCCTGTTTGCTGGCGTTTCTCATGTATGTCATCGATGAAAAGGGGAGCAAGCGATGGACACCGTTTTTCGTTTCTTTCGGCATGAATCCGTTATTTCTTTATGTCTTCAGCGAATTGTTGTCGATTATTTTTCATGATTTCGGTATCGGCAATGTTATTTATACGGGTATTGCCGCTGTCATAGCGGATGCTTTTCTGGCATCCCTCGTTTATGCGGTTGTCTTTGTTATGATTTGTTGGCTTGTCAGCTATCCGCTTTTTAAAAGAAAAATTTATATAAAAATATAAAAAAGTTTAAGAACCTGAATTATATGCGATACAGGTGGGAAGGTGAATATAGCCGTATGTCTGTTGTTGAAGTTCAAGATAATAAGTATATTTGTATCATTTAATATAGACGTATGATACAAAAACACCATGGCTTGCTAATGTTTTGCAATATAAGATTATTTTTAATCATGTTGCTGCTTATACCGTCTTTTTGTAGGGCAACAGATGTTACTTTGCAAAAGATTATGGACCAGTATATTTTTTCTGCAATTACTATTAATGAAGGATTGCCGCATAATTTTATCAATCATATTTATAAAGATAGCCAGGGATTTTTGTGGCTTTCTACTCATAACGGATTGTCCCGCTATGATGGATATAGTTTTGTTAATTATAATATTTCTTCTACTGATGTTACGTTGCGTGCCAATTTTGTTAATCAGGTTTGTGAAGATCAATTAAACCGACTTTGGATAGCTTCAGAGGCTGGACTTGATTTGCTTGATTTACGATCAAATCGACTTGTGAAAATTGATTATTCTATTTTTAAAAGCGAAGATCTTCATCAAGAGCCCGTTTTTTATATTCTTCGAGACGATCGGAATGCTATTTGGCTTGCTACGCAAACAAATCTTTATTGTCTTAGCTTTGATAATAATGGTCGTATTCTTGGTTGTAATTTTTTGTTTTCCACTTATGATAAACATCCTATTCCCATAACTTCACTCAATCTTGTAGGGGGAGAAGTTATTATAGGATATGGTCACCATATATATAAGGTGGAATCTTCAGGGAAATCAAGACTTCTGTTACAGCGGGTATTCGATCGTCCCATTTTTGATGCGCAGACACAAGTGCATGGGGTCGTAAAATATCGTGGTGATTTCTGGATAGGTACCAGTAATGGTCTCTATCGCTATAATCCGGTTACGCACGCTTATAAATGTTATCGCTCTAATGATGAATATACAAATACACTTACGGCCAATAATATTACCGATTTGACAGTTATTTCTAACAATACACTTGTTGTGTCTACTCTTCGGGGATTGAATTTTTATGATTATTCTGCCGATGATTTTGTTCGCCTTGAGCATTCGAGACCGGTCTCCGGTAGGATTATTAATAATAATTTTATCAATTGTCTTTATAGTGATGGTCAAATATTGTGGATTGGTACCGAGATTGGCGGACTCAATAAAATGGTGCGTCGTCACCTTAGTTTGCAACTTTTCACTTTTGATAAAGATGATATTTATAGTTTGCCTGATAATCCGGTGAATTGTATTTATGATGATCCTTCAGGCAATCTGTGGGTGGGTAATGTGGATAATGGACTTAGTTTTCGCAAGCGCGGAAGCGGTGCATTTGTCCACTTCCGATACGATGCTAGAAATCCACATAGTTTGAGTAATAATTCCGTGAGTAGTATTATTAGTGATGGTCGTGGTTGGCTTTGGGTTGCCACTCTCGGTGGTGGGCTTAATTGTACCACTATAAAAGGTTCAGGTTCTGCCGATTTCACTCATTTTACAACAACAAATAGTCCTTTAAAAAGCAATTCTATCGGTTCACTTTGCCTTGATATTTTTAATGGTGGTATTTGGATCGGCTCATCAGCGGGAGTTTCTTTTTATGATTTGAATCGACACACTTTTACCAATCTTGCTTTGCCTACAGATGAGGTTCCCAACAATATCCTGCTCGGTATGCTTATTGACCGTAAAAAACGTCTTTGGATAGGTACGCAGCATGGGCTTATTGTTATTGATCTTTATTCTTTTGCTTTGAATAGGATGAACGTGAGTTATCGATACATGAAATATAAACTCAATAATCCGGATAGTCGTTTGATAGAAAAGATTAATTGCGTGTTTGAAGATTCAAAAGGTACTATTTGGGTGGGAAGTAACGGCTACGGGCTCTATCGTCTTGTCGGCGAGAAAGAAAATCGTTTTATTTTTAGAAATTATACGATGAAAGATGGCTTGCCGGATAATACAATTTATGGTATTGTGGAAGATCGTCAGGGACGTCTTTGGCTTAGCACGAATAATGGGCTTTCTTGCTATACTTCTTACCTAAAGAATTTTACCAATTATTTTGAATCTGACGGATTGCTTTCCGACCAATTTTATCCTAATGCTTATTGTCGTTCTACGGACGGGACACTCTATTTTGGTTGCATTAATGGTATGATTGGAGTGAATGATGGTAATCAATCTGTTGTCAAACACGCAAAAAAGGTGGTATTGACTCGCCTATTTGTATCGAATAACGCCGTTACACAAGGACAGAGCCGATTCTCGAAACAGGGTATTTCGTGGACGAAACAGCTGTCTTTGCGTGAAAGCGATAAGTCTTTTTCTGTGGATTTCTCGGCACTTGATTTTGAAAATGCTGAGAATGTGAAGTACGTTTATCGTCTGAAGAATTTTGATGAAACCTGGATTGAATGTACGTCGGGACGTCATTTCGCAAGTTATACGAATTTAAGACCGGGGCATTATGTGTTTCAGGTTAAAGAGAAAAATTCTGCGAATAAGCATTCGGGGCAAGTGACAGAGTTAGCCATTATTGTATCACCTTATTTTTATAAGACGTGGTGGTTTTATTCTCTGATGATTCTTTTGGTTGGTATAGCAACGTATTATTTTTATCAGTGGCGTATTGCCATGTATAAGGAGCAGAAACGTGTGTTGACAGAAAAGGTGAAAGAGCGAACGTTGGCGCTGGAAGAAAAAATGGATGTACTTTCGCATCAGAATGATTTGCTTACGCAGCAAAAGCGCCAACTAATCGATCTTTCAAAAAAAATCCAGGAGGTGACAGCGGATAAAATTTCTTTTTTTACCAATATAACGCACGAATTTCGTACTCCTATCACGCTCATCATGGGGCCGGTAGATAGAGCGTTGCGTATAAGTCATAATCCGAAAGTTATGGAGCAATTGAATATTGTGCAACGAAATTGCAAATCACTATTGTCGCTTGTCAATCAGCTACTTGACTTCAGAAAAGTGGAGTCGGGTAAAGTGATCATAAAAAAAGAGCGTAACAATCTGCGGACTTTTGTAAGAGATGTATTGTTGCCTTTTGAGGCATATGCCAAAGATCGGCATATTGAAGTGATTAGTTACATTCATCTCAAAAATACATACTATTTTTATGATGAAGAGTGGATGCAAAAAGTATTGGTTAATCTCTTGTCAAATGCTATTAAGTTTACTCCGAATGGAGGAAAGATAAAATTCTATTTGTATGTATATATTAACGATCGAGGGCAATCCCAACTTTATCTGTCTGTATTGGATACTGGCGTGGGAATACTTCCGAAGGACTTGGATTTGATTTTTGATCGATTTTATCAATCGCGGAAAACTGTGAAATATCCAATGGTGGGTCAAAGTGGTACGGGTATAGGTTTATATGTATGTAAGCGGATTGTAAATGAGCACGGCGGACGTATTTATGCGGTGAATAATCGTTGTCTAGGAGCGTCGTTCCGCCTATTGATGCCGTTGGATCCCGCGGATGAACAACCATCAACATTACCATTATTTGTTCCTCCGCAGTCACTTTCGTTAAAGCCTACTAAGGAATCAGCGTCTCATCAGCCTACTGTGGAATTATCTTCAGCATGCGTTCCCGAAAAATCGGATAAAGTATCGTCAAAACTTACTATTCTTATTGTGGATGATAATCCGGATATGCGGTTGTATATTCGTTCTATCTTATCGGCTGAGTATAATGTGGTTGAGGCCGGTGACGGTGAGCAGGCCCTTGAGTTGCTAAAAGCGGTGCCGGTAGATTTCATCATTAGTGATTTGATGATGCCCGTAATGGATGGTATAGAGTTGTCTCGGCGTATAAAGTCCGATTTTTCTATTTCGCATATTCCGATATTAATACTTACTGCTAAGGTTTCCGAAGAGGTACGTATAGATAGTTTCCGTATTGGGGTGGATGAATATATCCAAAAGCCCTTTAGTGAGGAGCTTTTATTAGTCCGCATTTATAATATTTTGAATAATCGGAAAAATAGCCAGAAGCGGTTTGCCTTGCATATGGACCCGCAGTTGTTAGAGATTAATGAAGAATCATGTGATAATAAGTTTTTCAAAAATGTGATGCAAGTAGTTGAACTATGTTATAAAGATTCAGATTTTGATGTAAATATCTTTGCTGGCAAGATGTGTATTAGCAAGACATTGCTTAATCAGAAACTGCAGGGAGTTGTAGGACAGTCTACTGCGAAGTTTATCGGTAATTATCGGTTACAAAAGGCATATGAGCTTATCCTTATTAATAAGCAGACCAAGAATATGAATATTTCCGAGATAGCTTACGAAGTGGGATTCAATGATCCAAAGTACTTTACTCGCTGTTTTCAGAAGAAATTTGGAGTACTGCCAAGTACAATATAGAAATATTTGCTACGATAGTGTTAAAGATAGAAGGTTCTGTTCAAAAATGCACCTTTTATTTTTGATTTTCACCCTATTCTACCAAGCAAATATTTACATTCGCCTACAATAAATCGTTTTTATTAACCTTTTAATTATCATGTTATGCGAAAAACTTTTTTTTTTAATCTATTCGTCTTTCTGATGACTAGTATTTCCGCTTTTGCTCAAACCAGCATATCCGGTAAAGTAAAAGACGAGAAAGGAGAACCACTCGTTGGTGTGAATGTTCTCGTGAAAGGGACAACCATTGGTACAATTACTAATATAGATGGTTTGTTCAATATCAAAGCTCCTTCTGGAAAGATTCTTGCATTTACTTATATTGGGTATATCTCCCAAGAAGTAAAGCTCACGAATCAATCCTCTATTACTATCGTGTTGAAAGAAGACAACAAAACGTTGGATGAAGTGGTAGTGGTAGGCTACGGCAGTATGACCCGTAAGGATGTCACCAGTTCTATTACTACAGTGAAAGCTGACAAACTGAATACCGGTGTGTATACCGATCCCGGACAGTTGTTGCAAGGCAAGGTCCCTGGATTAACGGTCGTTCAGAGTAGTGACCCTACAGCAGGAACAACTTCCATCTCTCTGCGTGGTGCATCTTCTCTGCGTACAGGTGAAGCGATGGAACCCTATTATGTTATTGACGGTATTCCAGGTATGTCTTTGAATCTTATAGCTCCAGAGGACATTGAATCAATTGATGTACTTCGTGACGCATCTGCAACTGCTATTTACGGTTCTAAGGCTGCCAATGGTGTGATTGTTATCACGACAAAGAAAGGAAGCAAAACGGATCGTTCATCTGTTTCATATAGTGGTTATGTTGGATTTGATAACATTGCCAAACGTCTTGATATGATGTCAGCCAGCGATTTGCATTCTTATGCATTGGCTAACGATATTACACTTCCTAATGATGAGGGTTACAATACGAATTGGAATAATGAAGTGCTTCGTACGGCAGTCAGCCACAGTCATAATGTTTCTATTAACGGAGGAAATGAACGTTCCAGCTACAATGCCAGCTTGAGTTATTTGAATAAGGAAGGTATTGTGCTCGGTACTGAATTTGAACGTATTTCAGGTCGTGCTTATGCACAGACAAAATGTTTGAATGATCGTCTGACTCTGGCTTTCAATGTTAATGCGGTACAGAGTAAAGGTAAGACTGTTTCATCAAGTAAAGATGGTCAAAGTGTGTTTGATGCCATGAACTATTATTCACCTTTACTTCCTACAAAAAAAGAAGATGGAACGTGGTATAATTACACATCAGTAAGTCAATATTACAACCCGCTATCCATGATCTATGAGGACACTTACGAAACGATTAAGAAAGTTCTTCAGGGAACGGGTAAGGCCACTCTGCGAATCAATAAGGATTTAGTTTGGAACTTGAATTTTTCTTATGAAAACGAGCAAATCAACTATAATAATTACAATACGACACTGTCTCAGATCGTTACTACCAATGGACAGGCTTATCGTGGAACTCTTGAAAATAAAAAGAAAGTGCTGGAAACTTATTTCAATTATGATCATACATTTGCTAAAGTTCATAAATTAGGTTTGATGGCCGGTTATTCTTATGAGCAAAAGGACAATAATGATGGTTTTGGCCTGACTGTTTATGATTTCTATAGCGATGCTACTTCATACTATAACCTTGCTTTTGCTAACAAAATGGATATGAGTGGTATAACTGCCTATGCATTGGAAACACTCCGTATGATTTCTTTCTATGGTCGTTTGAATTATTCCTATAATAGCAAATATATGCTTCAGGCTACTGTTCGCCGTGATGGTTCTTCTGCTTTCGGTGCGAACAATCGTTGGGGAACATTCCCTTCTGTATCTCTTGCATGGCGTTTGAGTGAAGAGAAATTCATCAAAGATTTGAACGTGTTTGATGATTTGAAATTCCGTGTAGGTTATGGTGTCAGCGGTAACTCTTTGGGATTTGGCGCTTTCCAGGCAATTCAGACTTATGGTCCTTCCGGATGGTTTAACTATACGGACGCTAACGGAAATTCCAGTCTTTACCGTACAATCGCTGCTCAGTCAAATGCAAATCCTAATTTGAAATGGGAACGAACTGCAATGCTCAATGTAGGCCTTGATTTTACTTTCTTTGGAGGGCGTCTAGGTGGTACAATCGAATATTATGATAAACGTACAAGCGATTTGATTTATTCATATAATGTATCAACAAACCGCTATCCTTATGGTACTATGTATGCAAATGTAGGTGATATTAACAATAAAGGTATTGAACTTACAATCAATGCAACCCCTATTAGTACAAAGAAATTCACTTGGGATACAAGCTTGAACCTTTCACACAATAAAAATAATGTGAAGAGTATTTCCAACAGTGATTATTCTGTAGATTATATTGCAACAGGTGATCCTGAAATTGCAGGTTATTCTTCAAATGCACAAGTAGAGCGTATTATGGAAGGTCATCCACTTGGAACTTTCTATACTTATGAATGGGCTGGTTATAACTCAGACGGCGTATCAGTATTCTACAAACATGATCCGGAAACTGGTAAACGCACCGGTGAAACGACAAAAGACCCGGTTGATACGGACCGTACTATTACAGGTTGTGCGCAGCCTAAGTTGAATTTGGGTTGGACAAACAACTTCAAATATAAGAATTGGAGTTTGAACCTGTTCTTTACAGGCGTTTTTGGCAATAAAATTTATAATGCAACTCGCGAACAATATAGTAACGTAGCTTTCGTTACCGAAGGTAGAAATGTATTGAAATCAGTAGCTACAGAACAAAAGGCTACAGATGTTCAGTCGCAAGCTCCTTCTGATCGTTGGTTAGAGAATGGAGACTATTTCCGTTTGTCAACCCTCTCTTTGGGTTACTCTTTCGGAAATATGGGTAATTGGGTTAATTCACTCAAGGTATATGCAACCTGCAATAACCTGTTTACAATTACTGGCTATTCCGGTCGTGATCCTGAAATAAATCTTGGCGGCTTGGAACCGGGAATGGATAGACGTACTAACTATTATCCTCGTACTCGTACATTTATGTTAGGTGTAAATATTAATTTCTAATCATCTAAAAATTGAACTTACAATGAAAAGTTATATTAAAAATACCTTATTTGCAGGTTTGCTGTTATCATCAGCAACGGCCTGTACCGATTTGGATGTAGATATCAAGTCTACCTATACTTCTTATCCGAGTAGCGAAATTGCAACCGAGGCAAAGATGGCGGATTTATACTATGGATTCCGTGGTGCTTTAGGACGTCGTTATGTTGAAGCCGCATGTTTATCTTCCGATGAATTTATGGCAGTTACTTATGGTGGTAACTGGTATGACGGTGGTAATTATGTTCACGCTTCGCTTCACATGACTAATCCGGATGATGCACATATCGATTGGCTTGGTGATATCACCGGAGCCATTACCAAGTGTAATCAGGTTATTGTAGACCTTGGAGGCAAGGATGCAACTGATAAGTCTATCGCAAAAGCCTTGACAATGCGTGCTTTCTATCATTTCATCTTTATGGATATGTTTGGCGATGCTCCTATGTTGGATCATGTTATTGGAGATGCTGAGGCAATTGATCGTTCTCCACGTGCTGATGTAGCAGCCTTTATAGAGGACGATCTACTCCGTGCCATTAATTCTGGCGGCTTGTCCGAAGATGTTGATGCTTCGACTTATGGAAAACCGACTAAATGGATGGCTGAAGCTCTTCTCGTAAAACTTTACCTGAATTGGGCTGTTTACACTTCTAGTGATGTTGCTAATTATGATCCCACTTTGACAAACTCCAAACTGAATGATGCAGTGAAATACTGTGATGAACTAATTAATAGCGGTAAGTTTAATCTGAGCGATAGTTATCGCAAGAAGTTCATGCCAAATAATGGTTACCTGATTAAGGATTTCATCTATGCAATGCCTTATGATAATGCAACAGCACAAGGTATGACATACGCCCGATTCCAATTCTGGCCTAAATTCAATAATGATGGAGCAAGTGGTACTGGTTTGCTCGGTGTAACACTCTCTAAGAACGCCGGTGGTATTTTCACAGTTACACCTGAAGCAGCCGATCGTTTCAATCTGGAAGGAGACGAACGTAATGATATCATTTTGAAAGGCTCGCTTTATACATATAATATTTCAACCTTTGCTAAAACCACAACACCTTATATGTATAACGGACAGCGTGTAGTGCTTACCAAAAACGTTACTTTACTTACACCAGATGATACCTCTTTGAATGTAGGTAATGATTTCAATGGTTGGAATCAGGGTTACCGTTGTATCAAGTGGAGTATTCAGGCTGCCGACTATGACACCTATGGTCGTAACCAAAGTAACGATGTGCCTATTTTCCGTTATGCAGACATTCTACTGATGAAAGCTGAAGCTATTCTCCGCGGTGCAACAGCTACCAATAACGATACTCCTATGAGTTTGTTCAACCAGATTCGCAGTTATGTAAAAGCTCCTACAATAACTGCATCTCCTACTTTGCAAGATATTCTTGACGAACGTGGACGTGAGTTCTTTAGTGAGATGTGGCGTCGCAATGACTTGATCCGTTTTGGTCAATACGAAAGCGATTGGGGGTTGAAACATGTTGTAAATTCAGCTGCCAAGACTCAGAAATGGCGTCGTATATTCCCGATTCCTACAAGTGTTATGAATTCTAATACCAACTGGACACAGAATACTGGATACTAATAAAATAAAGACAAGGCCATAAGGTTGATCTTATGGCCTTTAAAGCCATCATTGTGTCTAGGCCCTTTATGTCGGGCAATAAACAGTAAAATACAATATTTATGAGAAAGAAGAATACACTCCTCTTATTACTACTAGTTGGAGTCTTAGTATCCTGTCAAAGCAATAAATCGTCTGATAGAGTCTTTAATATAGTCGATTATGGAGCTAAAGGAGATAGTTTAACCGATAATGTTGAAGCCATTCAGAAAGCGATTGATGCCTGCAACAAAGCGGGTGGCGGACAAGTGGTAGTTCCATCCGGTGGTGTCTATATGACAAGTCCTATCACTCTTGCTTCCTTTGTCGATTTACATGTTGAGGCTAATGCTAAGTTGCTAGCTAACCCAAAGGAAAGTGTATACACTAAGAGTGCTTTCAAAGACAATCGTGGCGAAGGAATGATGTGGATCAGCGGTGAGAATATTAAAGATGTCAGTATTTCTGGCAAAGGAGAAATTAATGGCAATGGTGTCGCTTTTATGGGCAAAGAGTTAGAAGATTCTTATGAGTTGAAACCCGTTCATGAATTTGATCCACGTCCGCATTTATTAACACTTATCAATGGGAAAAATATACAAATAAAGGATGTGATTATTAGTAATTCGGCCTATTGGGGCATTCATCTGGTAGGTTGTAATAATGTAACGATAGACGGAATAAATCTTCTTAACAACTTGAAAATACGTAATGGTGATGGCATTGATGTGGATCATTCAACGAATGTACGTATCAGTAATTGTTATATTAAATCCGGTGATGATTGCATTTGCTTGAAAAATCGTCGTGAATATGCAGAACTTGGGCCATGTGAGAATATAGCTGTGACTAATTGTATTATGACCTCTCGTTCTTGTGCCATCAAAATCGGTTCTGAAAATATGGATAAGATAAGTCACGTGGTTTTTGATAATTGTATTATTAGAGATAGTAACCGCGGTATAGGTATCCAAAATCGTGATGAGGGAACGGTTGAAGATGTGATGTTTTCAAATATACAAGTGGATTGCAAACTTTTTTCGGATGTTTGGTGGGGTAAATCCGAGCCAATTTATGTGACAGCCTATACGCGTAAGGCCGGAGATCACAAAGATGCCGGGTGGCGTTTTCCTAAGGGAATGGTCGATTATAGTGTAGGCGTTGTGACTAATATCTACTTTAGCAATATAAAATGTGTAGGTGAGAATGGTGTATTTGTTGGTGCTGATACAAAAGACAAATTGCAGAATCTCTATTTTGATCAGGTGGATTTGTTGATTAGCAAGCGTACAAATTTCAAGGGTGGTATTTACGACAAGCGTCCTTGTAAGGGAGATTTATTCATCAAGGGTAAAACTTATGGTTTTTGTCTGAATAATGCATTGAATGTAACTATTCGCAATTGTTCCGTTCGTTGGGGCGACACTCGCCCATCTTATTTTGCCGATGTGCTTCAAGAACAAAAAGTAGATGATCTTAAAGTAATTAATCTTGCGGGAAAGGCTGCTCATTGATTGTTGTTTTCATTCTATCTATGTCTAAAAGATAATATTTTTATTCCGTATGATATTAGCGTTTGTGTGATTCATTTTTAAAACTAAAGGGGTTTCATGAAGAATTACATTACGTGTAAGAGCCTCTGAAAGATTAACTTTTAGAGGCTCTTTTTGTATAATGGTATTTCTCTTGTTGTGTATTTATATCACTATTGTTTTATAAAATCTTTATTTGTCCAGTCTTCTATAAGAGCTTTTGCATCATTTGTAGCCGTTGTTTCATCCACATCATAATTACCAAGCAAGTAGGTTACGATATCTTCGACAGTAAAATTTTTATTTGCAACTTCGTTCCAAACCTCAGCCGATATATCGTCAAGAGTGATAATACGGTTAATATTAATGTCTTTGTCGTCTGTGCAAATTATAAAATGTTCTTGCTTTATATCATGCAATACAAATTTTCTATTGATTTTCATATGATTTGAATTATAATAATTGAGTTTTATTTGTTTTCAGAAGCAGATTCTATTTGTCCGGTAGTTCTGTTTAATTCGGAGCCGCCCAGACTATGGGGAACACAAAAAATTCCGAATAAAACAAGTATGGCAGCAATTACTATTCCTCTGTTCCA
>Ga0172378_10004780_pt1 | contig 12664 bp, 23 predicted proteins | sample GrowelOW332metaG_FD_119755 | JGI IMG/M metagenome (GOLD analysis project Ga0172378, IMG submission 119755) | Groundwater microbial communities from an aquifer near a municipal landfill in Southern Ontario, Canada - Pumphouse #3_1 metaG | ecosystem: Environmental > Aquatic > Deep subsurface >...
AAGCATTGGTATGACGGGATTGTTGGTTTCTTCAAGTCGATTGCTGATTGGTTCGTAAACGGCTTCCATCGTCTTGTGAATTGGTTCCGTGGCGTTTTCACCAGGTTCAAATTCGATTGCTTCATCACCAATGATGAGTGGAACACTCGTTTCTCGGCTTAGTCCTATTGAAAGGCGGGGTTTCTTGATCGCCCTGCCTTTCTTTTCTTATTCTTATTGAAAGGGTTGATTCATGAAGAATTTTATTTTAGGTTCTATCGCTCTTGGCTTGATGGTTGGCGCTCCGCTTAATGCCAGTATCAGCGTGTCTTCCTCAGATGATTCATTGGCTGAGGCTTATTCACGGAGTGGGCTTTCCATTGATGGTGTTTCATCCAATGGGCTTGTCGGCTTGCTTCCGACTAATGATGTCTCTTCTGATTCTATTGATGAAGATTCGGTATCTGAATAATTGATGCAAGGCTAGGCAGTTGCTTTGCCTAGCCTTTTCCTCATGGAGGTTATTATGAAAAAGAAGATGATTGTTGCTTTGCTTCCGCTTCTGTTCCTTGCTTCATCATGTTCTATTAATCCGACTGACTGGATTACTAAAACTGTCGATTTTTCAAAGCTCTATATAGGTGGATACCCAACTATTTCTTCAAAAGATGATTCATCTGAAATTCATGATTATTTTTTATATGTTTCATTTGAAAATTCTAGTGTTTCTTTCAAAAAAGAAGTCACTGATTATAGCTATGATGTCGAAATCAATTTGAATTCCGGATCTTTGAAAAGTTATGGCCAAAAAGGAGATGATGGCAATCCTGTTTTCTATGATGTCGGGTCTTATTTCTCCGATTCGGGATCCTTCTTCAATTACAGCAGCTTGAAATCCTATTTTGCCGAAGGAAATTATTGCACTGTTTTTTCTTCCGTTGGAAGATTAGTCAAAGGAAATCCTAGTGAGAGTCCATATGTTTCTTCTAAGGCAAGAATTGGAGCATCCGGTCAGATGATTTGCGTTAATACAATATCTGCTCCAGATGAGCAGCTGACTTATTCAGTATCGTCTGTCTACAAAGAAGAATTTGTGTTTGGAGGAAAATAGAATGAATATCAGACTTCTGATGTTATCCTTGATGACTGGATTAACAATTGGCAACGGAGTTTCAAAAACTCTGTACGAAAATAGTGAATCTCCGAATGACCCTTGCAAATTCAACGCTTATTATGATTTGGCTTGTCTTTATGGTGACTCAAACGGTGACAATGTTTTAACTGATGATGAATATTTGAAATTTGATATTAATTCCTTGGCTCCTAAAAAAGAGTTGATGGAAGATACTGACTTTAAATTTTTGGGATTCAATCCTTTTGATGAGAAAGACATGGGCTTCTATGTTTTTACAGATGCAAGTTTAAGCCAATATGATTCGGTTTATTTGAACTATGTAAATGGAGTTACAATTTCCACGAGTTCTGAGGAATCTAAAAAATACAGTGATGATGTTGTCGTTATTTCAAATGCAAAATTTGTGAATGAATATCATGGATCCAGCGGTTATTTTTCTAAATTCAATATAACTGACTATACTCCAAAGATACTTGAAGGCAACATGAGAATTGCTGCTAAGAATATTTCTTGCTATGTGGGAAGTGAAAAGAAAGAAGAATTTGACATAAAGGCTGGCGGGGAACTTCTTTATAACTCTTCTGCCTATTACACTGCTGATCAGACTACTAACCCTATATCATTGTATTTTGGGACAAAAACATACTCTATAACCGGTGACTGTTATGAAATGCTGGCCAAACTTGAAGAAAAAACAAGTCCCAGTGGAAATGTATTTTTTATTCCAACAGGAACTAATGCTTTTGTTACGAAAGCTAAAGAGATATTTTATTATTTCTTTTCTTTTGATGATGCTTCTTTTAATCCAGATAATATTACTTCTGTGTCTTATTCTTGCCAGCTTATTAACTTTGAACAGACTTCCTATTATGGAAAATATGATTTGCCTACTGCTAGTTCGGGATCCAATGAGCCTAGAATCTATTCCGGACTGTATAAAGATGCAGATTCGGGGCATTTAAATGTCCCACTATCTAAATATGAAAGCAAACAATACAATTATTTTTCAAAACTAAAGTCAAAAGAACCCTTTTCGGCAACAACCACTCAGAGAACTGAAGAATATACTCAGACTGATACTGAGGCTTCAATTATTCCTTGGAATAAATATCAGCCGATTATTAGAAAATATAAGACCTCAACTATTTTCAGCACTTCTGATTATGAAAATCAATTTAGCGGTGATGACTACTCTAATTTCAGAACTTTTATTTCCAACAGCATATCTTCAGGAGCTGAAGATAATCATCAATACAAGTGGGCTTATGCAGTTGAAAACGAGGATTGGATTAGAGAGGTTTCTTCTCAAAATAGTAACTATTGGACTGGAGCCGCATACCAAGGCGGAAGATATCCAACTGAAACAGTATCTGAAACGGTCACTAATTGTCATGAAATTGATCAGCTGGTGACTTTGATGATGCACACAGTCACGGATGGAGTTGGATGTGATATCAAGGTTTTCAACAATCCAGCATCTGTTAAAAAAGTATTCATGGTAGGTTATCCAGCTCCTTCTTTGATGGATTTTTTAATCAATGATATCTCTACATGGCTGAAAAATAATCAATGGATTTGGATTGCTGTTGCTGGTATTGCTTTACTTCTTTTAATTGTTCTAAGCATTGTCTTCCCACCTGTTTTCAAGGCTATTGCAGCAGTCTTGAAGGTCATCATCAATGTTCTCTATCTCCTTCTTGTTTGGTGGTGGCTTGCAACTATCTGCAAATTAACTGGAAATCCTATTCCAAGCATTAATTTGTTTGGAAAAAGAAGGTAAAAATGCAGCCATGGATAATTATTGTCCTGATTTTAATTGCTTTGATTGTATTAGGCATGATTTCCTCGTTTTTTGGCTCACTGGCTAAAGGAATTAAAGCTTTCCTGATAATTAGTCTATGGCTTTTCAAATTGGCCTTAGAGGCCTTGTATCTAATTCTTGTCTATTGGTGGCTATATCTGATCAGGAAGGAACGTGGAGAGACTCTTCCTAATGCTTGGATGTTTTCAAAGAAGAATGATGATCAATAAAAAAGAGGTATTGAAAATGAATAATGCTGGTATCGCCGTTTTAGTTATTGCTCTGATTATTTTAGGATTAATGGTTCTGAGCGTTTGGTTTCCAAAAATTGGAACCATATTGAAATGGATCATTAGATTATTTTTTGAAGTGTTTTACTTAGTATTCTTCTGGTGGTGGTTTGCAACTATTCAAAAAGTTAGACATAAGAAATATCCAGATATTTTATGGTGGATGATTAGGAGACAAAAATGAAATTTATACCTTTGATTGTTTTTATTTTGATATTTTTGATTTGCCTAATAATAGTTTTTTCTATAAAAAAGCATAATCAAAAAATGAGTGATCATAAGAAATACAAGTTTAATCCTGAAAAAGCTTCTTTTAGATTTGGACCAGCTAAAGGAAGCAATAGATATCATCCACATGCAACTCAATCATTAAAAGGAGGCTTCTTTGAATCAATTACTATTACTCATAAGAAAGTAAAAGGAAAACATAATTACAGACTAAAGAAGAACATAGATGGGAGCGATAAGAAAAGTTATATTCCAAAGGAATATTATTTAATGAGACGAAAAAAATATGATAATAAAGTAAATCCAAATTTTAAATTTGATAAAGCTGATTACAATACGGTCAAAAACGCATTTGCTGAAGCCAAAGGGGAAAATTTAAGAAAAGCATTAAAAGAAATCAAAAGGCAACGCAAAAGAAGTAACAAAAAAAGAAGCTGAGCCGGACGTGGGTTGCCCCAGTTTTCTCCAGAACACTCAGCTTCTTTATAATATTGTATGCAGTATTAATGGCAAAGTCAAATGCGAAGGGACTTGTGATTGTAACAGTTTGTCGTGCCATTGTCGTGCCAAGGGCTTTAAATGATGTCTAATTGAACTGCTAAAAGTTATTAATTATTACCTAAAATTACTTACTTTAAGCCAAAAATAAACGATAGTAATTATTTTCAATTATTTCTTTGCTTCTCTTCTGCTCCGCCAAAAAAATAAAGAATGCCCTAGAAATAGGGCTTTTTTTATTTTCTAATTCTCTTCGTGCCAGCTTTAGTGCCCGTTTTCTTAATGATTTGTTCCAATTGGTCTATGGCTGAGTTAGCTGTATTAGGCATCAGATGTCCATAAATGGAATAAGTAATTTGCGGAGAAGAATGTCCAGCCAATTTGGCAATGACCGTAATAGGAACATTGGCTTCTATCAGCATTGAAACATAGGAATGTCTGAAATCATGAACTCTGATGTGTGGCAGTCCACATTCCTTTTCTACTTTGACCTTGATGTTGTCAACCGTTGTTGAGGATACTGGGAAAGGGCCACCACAAAGGTAAAAGGAATTGGAAAAGCTGTATTCCTTTTTAAGAACACTGTTAATGTGATCTCTGATTTCATCAGCTAATATTTTCGGAATGGGAATATCTCTGATAGAGGATCTATTTTTAGGATTTGTTTCCAAAAAGTGACCTAGACCCAGCTTTTCGGTCACTGATCTTCTTATTCTCAAAAAAGGATGTTCTTCATCATGAAAGTCTTCGACTTTAAGACCATTGGCTTCTCCTCTTCTAGTTCCAGCATAAAAGCAAATCATCAAAAGACATTTGGCATCATCATGAATTACTTTATCTGATTCATCTTTGATTTGCTTTGAATCATGATCATACTGTTTAATGAATTTTTGAAATTGAATATTAGTCCAAAAATGAAGCACTCTTTCAGGAGTGACTTCATTAGGATCTCTATGGAATCCACCAACACGATCCATAGAGACATTTATTATTCCGTAGGAATCTTTGGCTTCCGTCATGATCAGATGAAGTACTTTCCAGCAGTGGCCTAGATAAACAAAGGAATATTTCCTTTTTGAGCAAGAAGAGACCTTGTTTTGCATGAGAGTCTTCCATTTTTCAATATCTGACTGGGTCAGCTCTCTGATGTTCTTATCCTTGAAGTATGGAAGAATATGAAGCCTAACTATTTTTTCATAATGCTTAAAAGTGCTGAATCTTTTTGTCTTCTTAACGGACTCCAAGAATTCCTTAGTGATGGCTTCAAAGGAGACCTTGTCAGGTGAATATCCGCTTTCTATCTTGGCTCTCAGAAGAGGCTCCTTCTCATAAGCCTCTCTACGGGTCTTAAAGTCTCTTCTAAGCCTTCCTGAGCTTCCGTCCGGCTTCTTATAGCTGATGGATAATTGAAACATCCCTGTATCTCTTCTTTTGTGTATTGCCATCAGTTTTAATATTCTCCTTTATCTCTTTTTGATTGTTCCTTAGCCTCTTTTTCTTCTAAGTCTTTAAGAAATTTTTTGGAATTCGCTTCTGATGTTTCCTTATGCTGCTTGATGGCGGCAATGAATTCATCTTTGAAGTCTTCCCAGTCCATGTAGTTATTTGGTAAACAAGCATCCCATCTGTCGGTTTCAGACTTTGTCTTCTTGTTGATGAATTCTAATGTTGCTTCATATGGATCTTTTCTCATTTTTCAGTCCTCTTTTCCTTCAAGCCATCTGATGGCTTTTAATTTTGTATCAAATTCTTCCACCCAGCAGTCACCGCTAGTATCATCAATGGCAACATATTTATCTCCTTCTTTGCATAAGCAAAGAGGATCTTCTTCCCTGGGCTTTCCTTTGCAGTATTCATCAACCATGTTATTTATTACTTCCTTGCTGGCTTCTTGGATGCCTAATTGTTCTTCCTCAGCTTCCAAAGTCTGCATCAATTTGAAGTTACTTTTTTCATCCATTTGATTTAGTTTTCTTCCTGATCGGATGTTCTTAGTATTCCGCCTTTGTCATAAAGTTTTAAAAAATCTTCGACATAGCAATCCAATCTTTGATTCGCCACTTCCTGAGCATTGTTTCCCATATCCTGAATAGATTTAATTTGATCATTTAGATTAGCCAGACATTCATCAAGGCATTTCTTTTGGCTTCCATCTCTCAGATAATGGCCATCAATCATCAATGGGCTGTTTCTTTTAATCAAATAGGTTAAGTCATCAGCCAGTTTGAATATTTGTCCAGCTTCTTTGTAATAATCAGGAATGGTTAAGGCAAATCTAACTAATATTTTGTCAGGATATTCACATATGATTGGCTTTGTTAAAGGCCCGAATCCATCATTGCTGTAAATTGCTAATCTAAGCGGATAATGATTAAATCGGAAGTCACGAAGATACTGTTTAATGAATATTCTTCTCAATTTCTGATATTTTGAGTCAATGTCTTTTCCTTGAAGAATTCCAGAAGAATTAATTTGATACCAGTAGGGTTGATATTCCTTTCCATCCATTGGACTGATTGATGTTTTTGTTTCAACAAGGATGTTATATAAATTTTTTTCATTTACTAAGCTTGATAACACTGTTTTCATATGCGTTTTCCTTTTCCTGATCCAGTGAGACTTTCACCGGAGATTTTCTTCTGAACTTTCGATTAATCATCTTCTTCAATCTTGGAGTAATGTCAGCGGTCATTCCGTACATATCCATTATGTATAATTCTTTTACTTTTCCTTTGAGTCGGTCAATGATTATGACCTGACCATCTGGAGAATATCTTGCGGAGAGAGAAGTGGCTATTCCAGCTGCAAATTGAACAGCATCATGGAAGAATGTGAATAGCCGTTCATCCAGGTAATTTCCTTCGACTGATGCAGTTACGAAATATCTTTTTTTCATCTTATTGACTCTCCCTTTCTTTTCTTTCTTAATGTGGTTTTCCAATAGCCATAGAAATTTCCCAAGTAATCTCTGAACTGTTCCAGTGCATCTTCATAAGAAGCTGCACAGAAGAGCATCTTTTTCTTTGCACCGCCATTTAAGAAGATGGTTCCTATATAGCTATTCATGAGAGATTTCTTGTGAATGATCCAAGATGCAGAAGAATTCACGAGTTATATATTTGATTTCATAGCATTTAGGTTCATTCTTCGATTTGGCTGTTTCCTTGAATTTTTTGTAGTAAACATACATTGAAGACCATCTCATCATTTCAATCATTGGCTTTCCATCTGAGCTTATTGGAATGATCATCATGGAATAACGCTTGGAGCATTCAACCGGGTCAACCAAAGTCTTAGTCTCTGATTCAACAATGGATCTTAATGTTCTGTACATTTTTAAATTTCTTTCTATATGTCGAATAAATCGACAGGGAGTTTGTTTTGTTTAAGCAAGTAAGCCAAATCAGCTTTCAGCTGATTCCAACTGGAGAAGGATATGGGAACGGTAGATATGATATGAGCTTTTCCGTTAACGAAAACAAAGGGATATTCATTCTTCTCATTCTTCGGGTATCGTTTAAGAGTGATATGCTTTCTGGCAGCAAACTTCTCAATCTTCCTGATTTTGTAAGGAGCTACTTTGAATGGCTTGTATTGGTCAGATTCAAAGATGAATTCCCAATCGAAGGATGTGGTAATTATCTGATTATTATTTCCATAATCCATTTTCATTTTCCTCTTTTCCTGATTTGGTCATCCGCAATAAGTGAGTTGTAATAGTATTTAGGATCTAATTTGCTTCTCAATTTGAATCTAGTATGGTCAAGAACAAGAATCTCCTGTTTAATAACTGATTCCATTGTCTGCTGTTTTTCTTTTGATGCTATCTTTAGTTTTTCTTCATCATTCAGGCATTCATCAGTCAAGGCATTAAGCATCAGAAGAAGTTCATATTCAGTTACCCTGATTTTCAATTCCTCTGTTGTCATTTGATTGTTCTCCAATCATGGTTGTTGAATAGGTCTCTCATTTCTTCACGTTTCTTTGTTTCTTCAAGAGTGGGTGCTTTGTTTCCATCGGGGTTGATTGCCTCCATTACTGATTGCTGGTGGACTTCGTTGACCATGTCTCTGATCTTGTGGGGATTTGCTGAAGGAAGGTTGCCGTATTTCTCCATCTGCTTATGCTGCAAATCAATGAAGTAATCAGTTGTGTTCTTGACAGCTTCCTCAATCTTCTTTGTATTCGCTTTGTAATAGGTTGACTTGCCAGCATCCTTTTTAATATCTATTAAGTCTTTTTCTTTTAATAAGCCGGTCGCTCTCATAAAAGCCCATCTACTAATTCCTAAGAATTCTTTGAAATAACTAATCCGAATTCTCTTGAATGTATCGTCCTGAGTGAATCCATAGATGATGGAATAGACAGCCAGTTCATTTTTTTCCAAATTTAAGCCATGCGGATTGGTCATCCAGCCATAAATGTTGCAGATGCAGTTAGTTAAATCTTTCATTCTATTCTTCTTTCTTTTTATTGAAATAATCGGATGTTGAATTGATTGCTTTGCTTATCTTCTCAGCATTGACTTGATAAGAAGTTGGATTGCCCTTGTTGATTTTTGGAATGATTAGTTTCTTCTTCTTTAGATATTGAAGAGAATAAAGGGCTGACCTTCTGCTTATTCCTAGGAAATCAATCAGATGGCTGATTGGGAAGGAAATGAATTGTGGGTTGATTGATAGACCGTGTAGAAACGGTTGTTGAGTTATCGAATAAATCAAAGAATAGACTTCTAAGTTGGTTCCTTTAAGATTCATTCCCTTTGAATTAATCATCCAACTGGTTATTAATATTTCTTCTTTTGAGTAATCTCTCATTGTCTTTTGTTCCTCAAAGCATCAACCAGTAAGTGAGTAATCACCCAGTCATCATCCTTAGGAGGAAGCTGACCGGTAGCTAGGTAGTTCGTACAATAGAAAACTGATTGGCAAACCATGTATTTATTGATTCTTGACCTGTCAAAAGATCCTTTCTCTTCTTCTTCCAGAAATCGTTCAGCAATTACTTTGCACATTTGTGAATTCTCCAATTTGAACGCAAATATTTCTTATTCTTATGTCTTCTCTGTTTCCGTTGATGAAAATCACTCTGTAATTTGGCCCATAAGATCTCAAGTAGAATGAATAAAAGCCTTCGACTAGGAGATTAAGCACAGATAAATCTTTATTACCGATTCTTACCGATTTGATTCCTCTGTTGTTTCTTTCTCTAATCCACTTTCTGTAGGAACAATTAGACTTTGAGATTGACAGTACTTTTCCAGAGCAATGAATGTAGTATCTTCTCCTGGCTGTTTCGCCGATTAAGACATATCTAGGATTTCCATTAATCTGGTCAAGGATCATTGCACTTTTTCAACTAATTTAGACTTAATGACATCACTGGTCAGCCCTAAGGCATCAAAGTATTTTCTGACTAAGACAGTAGGGCAGGATCTGATTCCGATATCAACAAGATCCTTGCTCTTATAGAATTTTTTCTTGTCCTGATCAATTGAAGAATAAATCGTCTTAGCTGCTGGAGACCCAACGTTGAATAACATCAGAATGTTGACAACATCCTTCTTAGTCATGTAGGGTGATTCATAGTCTTTTAACAGCACTTCTTTTTCTAGCTTGTCCATTTATTGACTTTTCCTTTCTAAAATATCAAGAAGCTTGATAAACTAAAATAAATATACCAATAAAGATGATATTAGTCAATAGTATTATCGATTTTTTTGGTATTTCCGTTATAATAAAGCCATATGAACAGGATTAAAGAACTGCGCAAAGCAAAAGGACTTAGTCAAACTCAGTTAGCTGAATTACTTTTTGAAAAGCAGACCACCATCAGTAATTGGGAAAAAGGCGTATCAGAGCCTGATATTTCTTCTTTGATTAAATTATCTAAGGAATTAGATACGACCATTGATTATTTAGTCTGCAACAATACGGATGACCTGATTATCATCAATCGAAAAGAATTTGACGACCTCAGAAAAGCCAGAGATGCAATCAACAAAGCAGATTTGGCCTATGCTGCAGAACAAAGAGAAAAATTAAAAAAGAACGGCCAAAAGTAGGTCTTTTTTATGAACAAAAAAATGCACTACTTAGTTTTTTAGTAGTGCAAAAAGTAGTATTTTGGATGCCGACCAGTGTCAAAACTGCAACTGGGTAGTAGCAAAACTGCAACTAGTACCAGTAGCAAAACTGCAACTAGTACCAGTAGCAAAACTGCAACTACTCATCCTTATATTCTTATCAGTATATGTATCTGTATATTTATCTCTATATAAGAAGAATTACTTAGCGCGCGGGCGCGCACGCGCGAGAGCTCCCCTTTCGGGATCTTTTACAGATTGCAGAAACGAATAGGCAAAAAATAGGCAAGGATAGGCAGAGAAATAGGCAAAGGCTTATCAAGAGTCGCAAATAGGGGTGTAAAAATAAACTATTTTTGTCGATAGTAATCGCAATATTGTCTTCCTAATAGCTTTCAAATTACTAAATACTTGACTATTGATGGTAGATTTCACCTACGAGGTGAAACCATATGCCTATTGCTATTATTGTTTTCAGTTCTATTCTGATTTTAATAGGGATCGTATTAGATATTAAGAGCAAGCAAAAACAAAAAAGGCCAAAGATTAAGCAGGAACAAGCAAAATATGAAAAGTGGAAAATTGCAAGGTTTATGAATCATCCTGCCGTCATGATTGAAAAGGATAATAATGGAAAAATTTATTCTTTCAAGCTTCATTAGAAACGGATTTTTGAGCACAAAAAAGAAAGATTTATTCCACTTCATGATAACCCGAATCCGAAGAGCTTACGAAAGGGATATATTTATAAAGATGAATCGCATAGCAAAGAATCAAATTACTATAAAAATCAAATGTATGACACTTGGAATATTTCAGATGAAAACAAAAAAATAATGTCTGACAGGCATCAGGAAAGAATTGCTAACAAAGTTGCTCAAGAAAAGCAAAGAGCTATCAATGAAGAAAAAAGAAGACAAGCAAATAAAAAATAAAAAAAGAAGATTCTCATCTGCATCAGGAATTCACGCAACCTGACAGCAGAGCTTGGAGAATCTTCTATGCTTTCATTATAGCATCATTTTCTTCAAAATCAAGGCTTGAGGCCTGCCGTCAGTATCCTGACGGCTTTTTTAATGTGCTGAATAGGGGTGTAAAAATAAACTATTTTTGTCGATAGCTATCGCAATATTCAAGTTTTTATGGCCTCTATATTAGGGTTTTTCTTGACTTTTAAAAGAAAATATATGCTAGGGGGAAACCTAGCCTTGACACCTGGTCAAATCGTTCTGATCATATTGGCAGCAATCTTACTGATACCGTGGATCATCCAGCTTGTGTCGCTCATTTCTCTGAAGAGAAAAGCCAGAGCGACCGAGGCTTTTCTTTGCAAGAATCTTCGATATATCGTTTACATCACCGGTCAGGTTCGCTCCGGAAAGACTACTTTTCAGGCTGGCTACGCAAATATCAGAACAAAGGATTTAATCAGCAAAGCTCAGAGAAAGATTGACTTCATTTGCCTGGCATTCCCTGAAGTGCCTTTCGACTGTGTTGAGAAGAATCTACAGGAGGACTTTGAAAAGGGATCTATAAATTCCGATCAGGAAGCAAGAAAGCTGGTAGCGGATGGGATGATTCTATCCAAGTACCGGAATCTTTCCTACAACAACCGTGTATCAAGGAAGGAAGTTCCCTTCATTGAGATGCTATCCGATTACATTGATGCCAAATGGGCCCTCTATCGAAACAATTATGTCTATTACTATGGAAAAGCCTTTCATTCCATGGTCACTGACAATGATGCCATGGACTATGACCCCTCAATGCTGAATATCAAGGACATCAACATTGCTATGGGCAAGAAAGACAGTGAACGAAAGAATGACTACCATTTGCTTCCTTACTCAATCATTGCCGAGGATGAAAAGCAGATATCGGGGAAAGACAATACACGATTCATGAGTTATTCAAAGGCTGATACCGGTTCATCTGACTGCCTTCGACTTATTGGCCAGCTGGGTGAGGAAACTATCTTTTATTCGACAACCAACCAGTACTGGGGAACTGACATCAATAGGGAAAGGGAATTGGCCACTGAAATAGTATCCATGAGGAAATCTACAGCCATCAATCCATACTTCATGCCTATGTTCCTGATCAGATGCTGGGAGGCTCCAAAGAAATTCATCCTCAACTGGAAGAACAGCCACTGCCAGAAAGACATCAGACCGCTTCAGCGGAACAGCAAAATCAGGAATCAGCTATCCAATTCCATGTTCAAAAAGAAAGCCTTGGCATCCAAAGGATATGTGATCTTCAACGGACTCATTTACCACAACCCAGCCGATTACGGAAAGAGATCCAAATTCACCTTGTCAGGAGTAGACAACCTATTCGCTGTCATTCCCCTGAAATACTGCTACGGGTCAATCAACACATTCCAGTTCCATGCAATCCAGAAGGAGCTTATCTCTAAATCAAGATGGGAGCTGAGGGATGAGCCGAAAACTATTCAGGATGCCGAACTTGCAGATCGAGTGCTTTCAAAGAGGGCTGGCCAGATGAAAAAGACCGTACCGAAGACCGGCTAGCTCTACTCTTACTCTTTTAACTAAAGTTAAAAGAATAAAGTTGCCAAGAGTTATGAAAATCTCAAAAAAAGGGGGGATACCAAAATAATAACTGTATTTCTGTTCATGCTGATG
>Ga0172378_10004781_pt1 | contig 12662 bp, 2 predicted proteins | sample GrowelOW332metaG_FD_119755 | JGI IMG/M metagenome (GOLD analysis project Ga0172378, IMG submission 119755) | Groundwater microbial communities from an aquifer near a municipal landfill in Southern Ontario, Canada - Pumphouse #3_1 metaG | ecosystem: Environmental > Aquatic > Deep subsurface >...
AAATGCCTGTTCAGCTTCGGTATTGTAAACATCAGCCCCTGCCGCAAATTTTTCAGCCACTTCAGGTAAATATTCATTGAAAGCCTCTAAAATAGCGTCTAAATTCCACAAAAACATACCTGAGTTCCAATAAAATTCGCCACTTGACACGAAAATTTTAGCCATTTCAAGGTTTGGTTTTTCAGTAAAAGTTTTTACCTTACGTAGCAAACCACCTCCTTCATCAATTTGTATATAACCATAACCAGTTTCTGGTCGAGTAGGTTTCATTCCTAAAGTTAATAAGGCATTATTATTTTTTGCAAAAGTAAAACCTTCACGCAAAACGCGCACATACACTTCTTCATTAACAATAAGGTGATCAGAAGGAACCACTAAAATGGTGGCATTATCGGTGCGTGCTTTAATTTTATACACCGCATAAGCAATGCAAGGAGCCGTATTACGACGCAATGGTTCAAGTAGTACTTGCTCAGGCTTTAACTCCGGTAATTGTTCAAGAATAAGATCACGATAGGCTTGATTCGAAACAATGTAAATATTTTCAGTCGGAATCACACCACGAAAGCGTTCAAAGGTCATTTGTAACAAGGAACGACCAGTACCCAAAAAGTCTAAAAATTGTTTTGGTTTATCAGTGCGACTTAAAGGCCAAAAACGGCTTCCAACACCGCCTGCCATAATAATACAATAATTATTTTTCATGTCAAGATATTGAATTATAATTGATTACTTTCTAACAAATTACCGTGCTAAAATAGACATTTTTTTGCACTCACACAAGCTATTTATGTAAAACTCCACAAAAACCTTATTTGCAAAAAAATAAAAAAAATAGATACACAAAGTTTCTTAAATTAGTACTTCAAGATATAATTTCAAATACCCTATCTCAAAAAAAATACACCTTATTATATAAAATGTAAAAAAAACGCAAAAAAACGGATCAAAAAGCATAAGTTTTTACTCCTAAACAACCCTTTTATTACCCATGTTTTTACATTTATTAACAATATTAACAAGTACTAGTAATTGATTTATAACTATTTACAAAAAAAAATCAATAACCATTATTATATAAAAATAACGAATAAAAATAAAATGGTAACTTTGCACGATTATATGTTCTAACTTGAGTAAAAGTTTTAATTTATAAGAAAACAAAAATAACTATTTAACAATTAATAAGTTACAATAAATATGAATGCAAAAAAATTACATTCGCTATTTTCTTTGTGTGTTATAATATTTAGTACCAACATAGTTTGCGCACAGCAGATACCAAACAGTAATTTCAACACCAGTTTTGAAAATGCACTACATTCGGGGACACAACCTCCAGGATGGAAAGCTTCCAACGTAAGCCAAATGGGAGTAGATGGTGTCTTCATAAAACCAGCAGCAGGTGCCGGTAATGATGGCAGCTTGTGTGTAAGAATGGAGAATCTTTGGGTTGGCGCCTTAGGAATTGGTGCAAATGCCCCAGCCTATATGGCTCTGGGACAACCTTGGAGTTATATTAGTGGAACTAATTTAAGTTCTGCATCAGGAGGTACTGATGGTGGTTTAGCATTTACCTACCGCCCGGATTCTTTAGAAGTATGGGTAAAACGCACTTACTCATCCACAGAAACCGCACATGCTTTAGTCTATTTATGGAATGGCACATTCCACGGTCAAACTTACAAAAACAAAGGTGGAGGTTGCGGAGGTGACGCCCACACCAATGAAGAGTCGGATATCCGTGGAACGAATACATGTACAAGCACTCCTGGCACTGCGTCATTAATTGGACAAGGAGAATGGACTTCTAGTGCCCAAATTCCAAATTGGACATTAGTAAAAGCACCTATTACGTATCAAAACAATCTTGTACCACAATATATTAACGTTATCTTATCGTCAGCCGATTACCCTAATGGTAGAGATGCTTCAAAAGTACAAGCTGGCAGTATCTTATATGTTGACAATTTCAAACTTATCTATAGTTCAAAAATTCACGAACTTTATATTGCCAATAAAAAATGGGGAACGTTCAATTCTGATACCAAAGAATACACTTACGCTTTAGGAGTTGGCGCCACCGAAATACCAACCATAGAAGCCAGACGTAGTGGTAGAGTTCTTTCAGGCAGCGAAATTACTATCACTAACGGAACCGTAGGAGGTGCACCAACAACCATCACTGTAAGAGCAGAAGATGGTTCTTCGACCACGACTTACACGATCAATTTTGTAGCACAACAATCTACCAATTGTATGCCTTCAGGAATATCAGTTGGCGGAACTGCGATTGCTAATTTTAGCGGTTATGTGACATCGTATAATGTAGAATTACCGTATGGGACAACGGCTGTACCTGCAATTACCGTTGTAAAAGCAGAAGATGGTCAAACATATGCCATTACACCATGTGCTAACTTACCTGGAGCTGCTACCGTAACAATATATGCAGAAGATGCGAGCATTTCTAAAACATATACCATTAATCTGACCGTTGCCGCACTCACAGATAATACGTTACAAGAAATCTTAATTAATGGGAAATCTATTGCAGGTTTTTCACCCACAAAAACAACCTACACCGTAGAAATGCCATTAGGTACAACCACAGATCCAACTATTACGCCAATTTCAGCTTATGCGGCTGGTGAACAAGTGATTGTACTTACCAACAATGGTTTATCTGGAAAATCGACTATTACCGTGACTCCTAAAGGTGGTACAAACACAAGAACTTACAATATTTCATATAAAATCACAGCATCTACCTATTCTTACTTAAGCAATATATCAGTGGGTGGAACACCACTTACCTATTTTGTACCAGAAACGTTAAATTATAGCTATACGCTACCAATAGGAACAACCACATTGCCTGCTATTGTAGCCACTCCTGGTGATGATTATCAAACTATTACAAAGGAAGAGAATGGGGTAGATGGCGTTACTAAAATTACAGTTACAGCGGCTAGCGGTGCTGTTAGTATTTATCGTATCACGTTCAGCACACTAAAATCTAATATCTCCACATTAGGTGATTTAACTGTTGGCGGTACAACTATCTCAGGTTTTGATTCAAACACATTCGATTATACCTATACGCTACCTATTGGCACCACCACTCTGCCAGCTATAGCTTGGACTGCAGGAGATACTTACCAAACAATTTTAAAAACGGACGGTGGTATTAATGGCACAACACGCATTGTTGTACGCGCACAAGATGGCACAACTAACACCTATGCTATTACCTTTTCGGTATCTCAAGCTACCGTTTCGACTCTGCTCGATTTGCGTGTAGGCGGTGTAACCATAACTGATTTTGCACCAGAAACACTTTCATACACATATGTTTTACCACGCGGAACAGTTTCGCTACCAGAAATTAATTATACACCATACGATGCTTATCAAACCATTCGTAAAGTCGAGGGCGGCGTGAATGGCGAAACAAAAATTACAGTCAAATCACAAAGTGGTTCACAATCAATTTACACCATTACCTTTTCGGTAGAAAAATCAGCCGATGCCACCCTTTCGACTATTAAAATTGGCGGCATTGCATTAGCTGGTTTCCGTGCAGATTCATTGAACTACACTTACGAATTACCAAGTGGAACAATTGCATTACCACTCATTGAAAGTGTAAAAAACGATGATTACCAAACAATTTACACAACAAAAGGAGGCGTAGACGGAACCACCTATTTACGTGTAATTGCTGAAAACGGCGCTGAACAAACCTATAGCATTACTTTTTCTGTGCTAAAATCAGAAAATGCCTTTTTAAAGAATATCTTGATAGATGGCGCTAGTCTCGTGGGATTTGATCCGAACACGTTTGCTTACACCTATATTTTATCCGAAAGTGCCACTGTATGTCCTACCATTACAGTTGTGAAAGAAGAAGGACAAAGCGTAACCATAACATCCCCTAAATTAGTGGGAACTGCACGTATCGAAGTGATACCAGAAGAAGGTGCTAGTAATATTTACACCATCAAGTTTACATACGTTCAATCGACTAATAAGCAATTAAATGATTTACAAGTAAATGGTACAACGCTTACTGGTTTCTCTGGAACAACACTAGATTACACTTACGAACTTGCCAATGGAACAACCACTTTACCAACGATAACCTTTACAAAAGGTGATGCTTTGCAAACAGTGTTAGTTAACCCAAGTGATGTGAATGGAACAACAACCATTATCGTTAAAGCTGAAAATGGAGAGATTAACACCTATTCAATCGCATTTACAGTCACAAAATCGAATGACACTACCCTACAATCATTGAAAGTTGGAGGTGTCGAATTAGCAGGTTTTGATGCAAACGTGTTAACTTATAATTACACACTGGCTACTGGCACAAAAACTTGTCCTGAAATTACAGCCATTGGCAATCATCCAGCACAAGATATTCGTATCAATTCACCTTTTGTAAATGGTATAGCCACCATCACCGTAACGGCCGAAAATGGAGATAGCCAAGTATATACTATCAATTTAGCCTTCGAACCATTAACCAATACAACACTTGCCAATATAACTATCAATGGTACGCCATTAGCAACGTTTAATCCATCTGTACTTACCTATACCATTGATTTACCAAGTGATGCTACAGCACCACTTATCGACTTTGTAGCAACCGATACAACACAAACTATTGCTTTAACTAACAACGGTTTAAATGGGACTCAAATTTTAGTAGTTGCCGAAAATGGTGATCAACAACTATATACACTCACATACAACATTGCTAAAAATACCAATGCTTTATTAGCCGATTTACAACTTTATAATGGCTCACAATTTGTTTCTTTATCAACTTTTGCTCCAACAACATTCAACTATATTGATTCATTAGCTTGGCGTGCGGTTACCGTACCAGTTATAAATCCAGTTTTAGCTCATAAAGGACAAGTTATTACGATTGCTTACAGTGGCATTAACCACACAACTCGCATACACGTTGTAGCTGAAGATGGCGTAACTTCACAAGATTACACCATTGAATTTCCAGTCAAACAATCATCTGTTTGTAACTTGAACGATATCGCCGTTGAAAATGGACAATTTAGTCCTTCGTTTGATCCTGAAATCAATTTTTACACCGTCACTCTGCCTTATGGAACAACGAAAGTGCCTACTATTAGCTGGCTATTAGGTGAAGATGATGGAAAAACCGTCACAGAACAACGTATAGAGTTGACTGCTCCAAATTTACGTGACACAACCCTACTGACAGTTACAGCCGAAAATGGTAACACGAAAGAATATAAATTAGTGTTCACGGTAACAAGTAGTACAAATACAAATGTCTTAAATGGCATTTTAGTAGATGGCGTTGGTTATTTCGATTTGACAAGTACCAGCGAAACTTCGTTTGATGTCGCCTTACCATACGGAACCACCGTGATGCCAAACATTGTTTGTACAAAAAGTTATGAAGAACAAACCGTAGTAATAGACAAAGGAACCGTCAATTCTCAAACTATCATCACTGTAAAAGCCAACAAAGATAACTTGACCGACAAAGTGTACACACTAAATACGCAAGTCGCCAAATTACCAACAGCCGTATTAAGCGACATTAAAATTAATGGAACTTCCATTACTGGATTCAATCCTGGAAAAAGAAATTACGTCGTAGCCGTGACTGATGTTCCAACCATTGAATTTGTGGCTGTTAGTGGTGCCGATGCTTCTAATAGAACCATAGAAAATACAAAACAAATACAAGTAGAAGTTGCAGCAACCGATGTTAATGATACATACACAACCACCTACAATGTATTCTTCTACTATACCAATGACGTCATTCCAAATAGTGAATTTAATAGCTGGGGAACTGCGAAATACAATAGTGGAGCCAAACCAACTGGCTGGCAAGTTCCAGCTGATGGAGCAGAAAAATACTCAGTAACAGCCACCTACACAACTGGTCCAGAAGTTAATAAAGCAACTTCAGGTTCAGAAAATAGCGTACGTTTACGTACTTGGTCAAGCCATTACTCTATTTATGGGAGTATTCCTGGTTTAATGACACTCGGCAATTTAAATTTAACATTAGCGGCTAGTAACGGATCTACAATGTCCATATCGGGAGGTATTCCTTTCCGTAACACACCAGAATCTGTGCTGATGGACTACAAACCCGTATCAAAAACAGGCAATGTAAACAATATGAAGTTTACATATACCTTATCGGACGGGACTACCACGGTGAACAAAACATTTACCGATGCATCGTTTAATAACACTTTAAAAACGATGACATTGGATGTAAAATCAGCTATCACCATACCAACCACCATGAATATTATTGTTAACAGTGCTCATTCAGAAAATCCACAGGACATCAGTTATACAAGTGCAGGTGTAAACTTTTGGGCTGGCATGAAACAAGAGTCTGATATGTACGTTGACAAATTACGCTTTCAATACAGCTCAAAAGTCAATTCAATACTGATCAACGGTAGTGCTGTAAGCGGGTTCGATGGCAATGTCCCTTCTAATACAGTTACTGTAGATGCCGACTTCCAAGGGCTTCCATACGTAACACCTATAGGCGAAGTAGCTGATCAAGAATATACCATCACAATAGATGCTTTAGAAAATAGCGCGGGACCTACCAAAAAATCGCGTTATGTAGAACTAAAATCAAAAGCAGAAGATGGCACAATAACCACTTACAACCTCTACATTCAACGATTACTATCCACTAACAAAGCATTAGCAGGGTTGAGCGTAAATGGTACCGCCTTATCTGATTTTAATGCTGCCACTTACACTTATAATGTAACAGTAGCCAATGGCACTACCCTAACACCAGATATTACAGCGTTGCGTGGTAGCGAGCACCAAACTATTTCGTTTGTAACTGACGGCGTTAAACCAGCTATTGTAAGAGTCACAGCAGAAGATGGTACAACACAAGATTATACCATTAACTTTGTAGAAGAAAAATCAGCAAATGTAACCTTACAGAATATTGTAATCGAAACGAATCCTGCTGATTTCACATTCGAAGATTCAGAATATGGCTATTTAGTAACCTTACCATACGGAAGCACATTACCTGCGGTAAATTTCGAAAAAGTAAGCGATGGACAAACTGTTATCGTAAAAACAGCCGAAACAACAACACTAAAAGTAATAGCTGAAAACGGTATCGACGAAGCAACATATGCCATCAACTTTGTAAATAGTTCTGCGCCAACGACATCAGGCCAGTTGATTGCCATTGCTGCCAATGGTGTTGGTTTAACCGCATTCGATAAAGGAACTTATATTTACACGCAAACTAAAGACAATACCGAACCGATACAAACCCTATTTGTACGTGAAGCCACCACAGATAGTGTGGCACAAATCATCACGAACGATTCGATTATGTGGAACGTAATAGGTTCAAGTACCAATAACTACATTTTAAAATTCGATGAGATATTGTCTTCAAATGTAGATTTGGCTACCATCCTCATTGATAAGGATACGCTAGCAACATTCAATAGTGCTATTTTAGAATATACGATTAATACCAACAAGTCAGTATCAGTAGAAGCTCTGTGCAGCGAAATTGGTCAACAATTGACCATGACATACACAAGTGGAACTGTAGAACCGACAAAAGGTATCTTTGCGTTTACAGTCACCTCTACCGATAACTCGAAAACACAAAAAACAGAAATAATTTTGAATGATGTGTTATCAACTAACAGTAGTTTGAATGCTATCAAATTAGATGGAGAAATTATCCGTACAGCAGGAACAACTTATGTGTCTGACAACGATTTTGCCACAAGCACGCTGGTTTATAACATTACTTTACCATGTGCAAATCCAAAAGTTATAGAGCCAAGCATGCCTCACATCACTGTTCAAGCAGGTGCAATCGGGCAAACGATTGTTATTGAACAGAATGGTGTAAATGCAACTTCATTTATCACAGTTACTGCTGAAGATGGAACATCTGAATCGGTTTATGAGTTAGCTATTGCATCTGAAAAATCGAGCAATGCCACTTTAACCAATATCGCTGTGAACTATGTATCAGTTGATGCATTTGCAGCCATAAATAACACTTATGAAGTAACCTTACCAAACGGTTCAGATTTGCCTATTATCAGTTATAGTAGCGATGATAAATTCCAAAAAGTAGAAACAACCATCACAATGGATTCAGCCATATTAGTGGTCACTGCTGAAGATGGAACGATCAATCGTTACGTGGTAACATTCAACATTAATCGTTCTAACGATGCAAGTTTAGGTGGAATTTTAATTGATGGCACACCGTTAGATGGTTTCCGTAATGATTCTACCAACTACACCCTTACATTGCCAGTGGGTACAACATCATTACCAGAAATTTCAGCTATTAGTGGTGCTACTGGACAAACCATAAACATTGTCAACGAAGACATCGATGGAACAACTACTATTACAGTCACTGCCGAAGATGGAACGACCTCCATTTACACCATCGTATTTGATGTACAATTATCGCAAGATAATTTGCTCAACATGATTTATCTGAATGGTGATTCGTTGGCAGAATTTGTAGCTACAACACAATCGTATAACATGACATTACCAGTTGGTACACGTACGTTACCTATTATTACTTGGGATAAAGGTTTCAAACAAACAGCAGAAGGAAATACAACCCTAGCAAGTACCTACAATTATGTATACGAGATTGATGTTACCGCTGAAGATCCTACGTTCACAAGTAAATATACGCTAACCTTTTCAGTACTCAAATCAGAAGTCGATACATTAAAAGATTTGACTGTAAATGGTGAAACGTTAGCCCTTGTAAATAATGATTTTACGTCAGATTTAGAATTTGAATCAAATCAATTACGTTACCATTTGACATGGCCTGTGGGTTCAACCACATTACCAGTTATCAATTGGATTGCCGGTGATACATTGCAACACGTAGAATTAACAGAAACAGCCGCAACACTTAATGATTCGATTGTAATTACCGTAACTGCTGAAGATGGAATTCACAGTAAAACATACATCATTTACAACCAGCTATTACTTTCAACAGTTGACACCTTGCAAACCATTTTAATTGATGGCTTACCACTTGTTAATTTTGAAGCAGATACGTTGACCTATGATTACGTATTACCTTATGGCACTACCACACTACCAACTATCAATTGGGAAGCTGGCGATAGCTACCAACAAGTTGATACATTATCGCACGGTGTCAATGGAACATTTACATTAACTGTAACAGCGCAAAATGGAGATTTTACAACATATACCATTAATTTTAGTGTTGAAAAATCTCATAATGCCTTGTTAAATGATCTATTGGTAAATAATACATCTCTTGTTGGTTTTGATGGAGAAGTATTCAACTATCTAGTCAAATTACCTTACGGTACAACAGAGCTACCTACTATAACCTATTTAAAAGGAGAAGAAAGCCAAGGAATAGAACAAACGGATGCGATTACATTAAACGACACAACCTATATCAAAGTTACTGCCGAAGATGGTACAACCACGAACAAATACGCTATTTACTATGATGTTTTATTGTCAAATAACGCGCTCTTACAAACTATTTCTATCGGTGGGGAATTAATATCTAAAGATGCAATTGGCTTTACAACTACCGACAATTTTGATCCAGAATCATTTGAATACACCATTGGATTACCATTCGGTACTACCACTCTACCAACCATCACTTGGGAGGGACAAGTCGCCGATTATAACTCCATATCGATTGAGACAAATGGAATTTCGGGCACAAGTATCATCACGGTAGTTTCACAAGATGAATCGAACAGTAACACCTACAATTTAACATTCAATGTAGCTAAATCAAGTAATAATAAGCTAGCTGATTTGTTAGTAAATGAAATCACCATCGACGGTTTTAATCCTGATACACTCAATTACACCATCGTTTATCCTATTGGGACCGATTCAGCAACACTCATTACTGCCGCAGCCATAACCTATATTGCTGGCGATATGGCACAAACCGTAGTCGTTTCGCAATTAGAGCCAACCGTTATTTTAGTAACTGTCACAGCCGAAAATGGAGCAACTCAAGTGTATGTCATTCAATTAGAAATTGCACTATCAAACAACTCTTTATTACAAGACATTAAGCTTGATGGTGTTTCATTAAAAGATTTTGAATCGACGATCTTTGAATACACGTTCTTATTATTTAACGGAAGAACCATTCCTGAGATTGAAGCAGTGAAAAGTGAAGAATCACAAACAACTCAAATAACCATAAACCCAGTTGGTGAGATCACCTACATCTTCGTAACAGCTGAAGATGGTTCGGAATCAGTCTATACCATTAATTTCAAATATTCAAACGAAAATCCAGGAGATGTTCCAACCAAAGATGATGTGTATTGGATGCCACTTGGTAATGGAGCATTCAAAGCGAGCACCTCGCGTAACAACGTAAAAGTGGCACTCTTCGATCCGTCAGGTCGATTAATAACCATGCGCGACGTACCGGTGGCTGATCCAAACGACGATATCAAAGACGAAGGCTCAATGGGGACAATATTTCACTTCAATAAAGTGGGAAAAGTTTTCATCTATGTTTTCTACTGTAACGATAAAAATATTGTGACTCAAGGAAAATTCATCTATTGATACTATTTCCTTATCAAAAAGGTCGGAGTGTGTACTCCGACCTTTTTTTGTCATCATACTAGAATAAAAGTCACAACTTTTTGTTATCTTTGCAACGCTAAAAAACCACATAAAATATAAGACTATAAGATGTTTGAAAGTTTAAGTGAACGCCTCGAACGCTCGTTCAAAATACTGAAAGGAGAAGGTAAAATTACCGAAATCAATGTCGCTGAAACATTGAAAGATGTACGCAAAGCATTGTTAGATGCTGATGTTAACTATAAAGTAGCCAAAACTTTTACGGATGATGTAAAGGTAAAGGCACTTGGTCAAAACGTACTACTCGCTGTCAAACCAAATGAATTGATGGTTAAAATAGTTCACGATGAGTTAGCACAACTCATGGGTGGCGAAAATGTAGACATCAATACCAAAAATAATCCAACGGTTATTTTAATGTCTGGGTTACAAGGTTCTGGTAAAACAACATTCTCGGGTAAATTAGCAAATATGCTAAAACACAAACGTGGTAAAAATCCACTTTTGGTTGCTTGTGACGTTTACCGACCTGCTGCTATCGAACAATTACGTATCGTAGGTTCACAAATTGGTGTACCAGTATATAGCGAACTAGACAGCAAAAGTCCTATCGAAATAGCCAAAAATGCTATTAAACAGGCCAAAAAAGATGGTCACGATGTGGTTATTATCGATACCGCGGGTCGTTTGGCAGTAGACGAACAGATGATGAACGAAATTGCCGCTATCAAAGCTGCTGTTTCGCCACACGAAATTTTGTTCGTCGTGGATGCCATGACTGGACAAGATGCCGTAAATACCGCTAAAGAATTCAACGAACGTTTGAATTTCGATGGTGTGGTGCTTACCAAACTCGATGGTGACACACGTGGTGGTGCCGCTTTATCCATTCGTTCGGTAGTCGACAAGCCAATCAAGTTCGTTGGTACTGGCGAAAAAATGGAAGCCATTGACCTCTTCCACCCTACTCGTATGGCCGACCGTATTTTGGGCATGGGCGATATCGTGTCGTTGGTAGAACGCGCACAAGAACAGTTCGACGAAGAAGAAGCGCGCAAACTCTCGAAGAAAATTGCTAAAAACCAATTCGACTTCAACGATTTCATGGGACAAATCCAACAAATCAAGAAAATGGGAAATCTCAAAGATTTAGCTTCCATGATTCCTGGCGTTGGAAAAGCCATCAAAGATGTCGACTTGGACGATAAATCATTTGCTGGTATCGAAGCCATCATTCAATCGATGACACCCTACGAACGCGAAAATCCAACATCACTCAATAGCAGTCGCAAAAACCGTATTGTAAAAGGATCAGGACGCGATATTCAAGAAGTCAATCGCTTATTGAAACAATTCAGCGACATGCAGAAAATGATGCGTATGGTTCAAAAACAAAAGTTACCTAACATCAAACGCTAACCACCATGCAACTGATTGACGGAAAAAAAATAGCGAACGAACTCAAGCAAGAAATTGCCTTGGAAGTTCAACAAATGCGTGCCGAAGGCAAAAAAGTACCGCATTTGGCTACTATTCTCGTAGGTCACGATGGCGGCAGCGAAACCTATGTAGCTGGCAAACTCAAAGATTGCGCCGAATGTGGTTTTAAATCGACGCTCATTCGTTACGAAAACGACGTAACAGAAGCCGAATTACTCGCCCAAGTACACGCTCTGAATGAAGACGACGACGTGGATGGGTTTATCGTACAACTGCCTCTACCCGCTCATATTTCAGAATCAAATATTATTGAAGCCATCGATTATCGTAAAGATGTAGATGGTTTTCATCCCATCAACGTAGGTCGCATGGCTATTGGGCTGCCTTGTTATATTTCCGCCACGCCCAACGGTATTTTGGAACTTTTCAGACGTTATCACATCGAAACGTCTGGCAAAAAATGTGTGGTGCTAGGCCGCAGCAACATTGTGGGCAAACCGATGGCTATTTTGATGATGCAAAAAACCTATCCA
>Ga0172378_10004782_pt1 | contig 12662 bp, 11 predicted proteins | sample GrowelOW332metaG_FD_119755 | JGI IMG/M metagenome (GOLD analysis project Ga0172378, IMG submission 119755) | Groundwater microbial communities from an aquifer near a municipal landfill in Southern Ontario, Canada - Pumphouse #3_1 metaG | ecosystem: Environmental > Aquatic > Deep subsurface >...
ACTTAATAGGAATAATTCCAAAGAAGTATAGCCATTGCCATCTCCATAAGGAGGAATATAATCTATTAAAACAGGTTGATTGGTTTCAACTTCGCCCTTGAAGTTTATTTTGTCATTTATCAGCTCAATTGAAGAAATGACCTCTTTTGATTTGTCTATATTACTCATATTTTTAGTCTATATTTAATTTATAAATACGTTTTAATTCATTTTATTAATTATTCATTACATACAAGAATCAAGTTTATCATTATAATATCTTTGAAAAGAATGCTTCGATTTTGTTTTTGCCCAATTTTCCAAGCCCATTTTTTTAATCATACATAAATTATAAACCTTAAGATTGTGAGGAAATCTTTCTGCCCTATCTGCCAATGGATGTAATAAATCACATGGAAAATCAGAACAATAACTACAAAACTCTACATTTTTAGTACATACACATTGATAAATTTTACAACTTCCTGAAAACCCATAGTTTTTGAGAGTCTTACATTCTCCTTTTATATTTCTACATCCATTGCATAAAACCTTTTCGGGTTCTAAGCCTAATTTCTGCGAAAGTACTTCTTTACACTTTTCATCTTTTGTAGCTAAATAGAAATAGCAATTAAAGCAATCTCTTCCACATGGGGCAGTTAAATTTTGATAATCCATAATTAATCATTTTTTAAATTCATACTCCTATTTAGTGTAACATTTGATTAATCTGTGACAATTTTCAAATAAATTGTTCCCAATAATTTTTTCTTGGGAATTCTTCGTCAAACTTTTTTAAAATTGTAACCATATTTGCTATATTCGCCAATTTAGCATATTCTTTTTTTAAATCCACAGATATTACATGCTTTTGAATTCTGCACTTACAATTAGAATTTAAAGTATATAGTATGCAATTTCTATTTATAAAATTTTTAACTTTAGCTCTTGAACGTGATACGATTTTCCTAACATTTTCTTCTTTCATTTCCATAATAATACAAATTTCAAAATAGGATAATTCAGCAATATCATGAAACAAAAATATTAATCTTGATTCATTATTAAGACAATGGCAGAAAGCAGTTAAGCATTCATCGCATTTTTCTTTTACCCATTGTTTTTTATCCTTTTCTAATCCGTTATATTCAATCGGGTCAAGATCACAATACCAATTAATCTCATGTCCACTATAAACTCTTTCCGAATTAGCATATTTTAGAATAGTTCTTTTAGCAATTGTATATATCCAAGTTGAAATATTTGAATTACCTTTAAAACTATGTATACTTTTAAGAATTTCTACCCAAACCTCTTGAGCCGCCTCCTTAGCCAAATCATTATTTTTTATCATTCTGTGAGCTAACCTTGATATCTTAATTCCAAACTGCTCAACCAATTGATTGTTATCAATATTTATATTGTTAATTATTTTATTCATGTTAGTTTAAAGTATCAAAACCATGTATCAATCGCAGATATTTTTAATATCTCTTCAAAATATATTAATTAAAATCATAACTTATTTCTACTTAATTATCTTTATTTTCTACTTCAATTATTTAAAATCAATATTTAAATATTCTGCTAATTCTATTTTTGTTTATCTAAATTTATTTTCTTGTCCAACTTGAATGCATTATTGGATTATTATTTGAATCAAATTTAATATTTGCATTCCATAAATAACTTGATGGCCATTTTTTGAATATTTTTACCATGAAGAATAGTATTTTAAGAATCCATCTATCTTCATTTGGTATCCACCCATAAGTTGGAGAAAAATTTAGAAATATCTCATTCTCTTTGGTATGAAGACTATAATCTCCTTTAATTAATCCTTTCGTATTATCAGTAGTAATTAAAAATTTACCATTAATAATTTTATCTAATTCAAGCCTAATACAAGCAATATCAGGAAATGGAGGAGTAAAGTTTATATTAATTTGATGTTTAATATTACTAATACTCATTCTTTTTATTTCTAAGTGGTCACTATTATTTTCAATTTCATATAAAGTTCTATTGTCATAGATTATATTATTATTATGATATTCTAAAGGTAATAATGGACCATTCTTATTTTTATTCCAGTCTATATTAAAAGTGTCTGCAGAGTATCTAGTAAAATAATTTTTTGAGTAATTTATTGGTAGAGGAAAAGTATCTGGTTTGTGTTTAATATTATTAATTTCTATATCAATATGAGTGAATTTTCTTTTTAAAAATGACATTTTGTATAAAGAATAAATTGGTAATGAGATAGGTTTATTTGAAGCTACCCCGACTGGAGCCAAGAGAAAGAAGGGTTTTTTCTTTGATATATTGGTTTCAGAAACTTCAACTTTGATGTGTCGTCCATACTTATCTTCCAAAACAAAAAAGACTTCCAGATTATCTGAGCTAATTTCAAATTTTGCATTTTTTAAAGTACGAATAAACAATTTAACACTATTTAAAATATTACCCTGATTACCAAAAGGATAAGAATCTTGATAATAAATATCTACAGAACCATCTTTTTGATATGCAACTAACAGTAACCTACTATTGTTGTTTTCATCATATGCTTTCTGTAATTCAAAAACATTATAATAGGAGTCTGGATCTTTTTCAAAATTAATTAGTATTAGATGTTCCATTCTATCAATACAAAAATTAAATGGAGAATAAAAAGTCCCATTTGTTTTTTTTGAATATAGTTCTAAGCTATTCATACATATATTAATTTCAATTTTATAATTTTCTTGTTTTTAAAATATACAACTAAATATTTTTTTGATTAAATATTTTTATTTTGGATATAATCTATTTCTAACATTACTTTTTCTGCCCTTTTTATTGCTTCATTAATCTTATTAATATTAGGTTCAATCAAAAGAATTTCAATTTTTTCTAATTCATAATATTGTACATCTGTTAACTTAGTACGATATTTTTTCTTTACATGATCAATTGCTTTTCTAATATGAGAAGAAACTTCATTTACATTCTTAACATGCTTATCTAATAATTTCTTGATATTTTGATTAGAGTTACTTATTATACCGGTTTTAATAGCTTCTTTATCTGCGTTAGCAAAAAGAATAACATCATACTTAAGTCTACGAAAAATATCTGCATCTGCTCCTTTTCTACCATAACATCCACACTGATGAGCGCGACGGATTAAATACTCATAACTTAATGCATAGCCATCCATAATGTAAAAGTTTTTTTGTTAATAATTAATTATATATCTCTATAGATTATAAACCTTCTGTCTTTAAATTTCTATTACAAAAATTGTTCGGCAAAATTAATTTTTTTTTTAATCTTTTTGTTATTTTTTGGCAAATATATTTTTTAATTTACAAAAAATATATTTTCCTCTTAGTATATTGATTTTCAAAAATATGATTTTGTATTTATTTTAATAGGAATTGTGAATGCAATAAGATCCCTAAACTCATTTTCTTTAAGATTTTTTATGAATTTATCCTTTGAATTTTATGAATTTTTATGTTTATGTTTTACATATTAAGATGCGATAAATTGCGTCTCTAAGGGTTTTTTTTGGGATTTTGGTTAAAAGATGGGGGTTATTTTAGGATTTTTTTTGATAGGGACTAAAAAAGTACTGTTAAGGTTTAAAATTTTTCTATTAAGGATTGAATTTCTGCTGTTAAGGACTAAAAAAATTCTGTTACCTGATAGAAATTATTCTGTAGCCTTACAAAAATTATTCTGTTACCTTACAGAATTTATTTTGTAAGGTAACAGAAATTGCATTATCAACTAAAAAAGACCGTCTGTTTAGGACGGTCTCTCTTTTTTTAGGGCTTCTGAGATTGGAGTTTATCTCTTGTTCCCCTTCAAATTTTGTTTTGTTTTGTTTCGCTCCTTATGCAAAACTATTATTGGTCTTTTACTAGGTTTAGGTTTTTATTTCTAAACTATAAACTTTGAAACTTCAATCTTAAATTCTTTTAAGATTTTGGTTATTCATTATTTTGAAGTCCTTTAATATCTAAATCTACTATGTGGGTCTTGGTATCTTTCAGCCGTTTGCTAAATGCTACCTATGGTCGGAAGTTTATCCATACTCTCTTGATAGTGCTGGCTTTCACTTCTTCCTTGGTAGCGCACGCTGTTGCATTAATTATGGCAGAAAATGTGCCCAAAGCGCCCAATTTGACAGTGGTTCCATCGAGAATATGTAACATTATTACTTTTTCAAGTTGACGTAATACTCCCATTACATCACCTGAACTCATGGTTGAATTTTCAGAAATTTCTTCTGCAATTCTTTCGAAATCTACTGGCTCGTTTCTAAAAATTCTAGCTAAGAATTTCATACCTGGTGTAAGTCCTACGACTATCATCCTTTGAACAATCACGAATCTCATAATATTAAGATTTAATTGTTTTGAAACTAAATGAAGTAATTAAACGATTTCCCTTGCAAGTTTTGTTCGTTTTCATTCTAACGTAAAAGGAAATTCAAAAAGTATGTAATTATGAAAATTTATTTTACTACTTTGAAAAATATTAGAGAAAATATTTCATTTATTTTTCTTAAGTTATGATTTATACTATTTTAAGAGCAAAGAAAAAAGATTAAAAATAAAAAATAAAGGAGTTTAGTTGTGATTAACTAAACTCCTTCTTTGAATTGGTATTGCAAGTTTCTATCTCTTTATTTCAAGTTGGAAACTTCGTGTTTTGATTCGTTGATTGTTTCTTTGTCTGTCTCTTCTTCTGGTGGTCGGTTGTAGTTTATGTATGCTTCCCACTTTTCTTTTACCAATAACATATCTTCTGGTAATTTGCTATCGAAAAACATATTTTTTCGGGTTGTTGGGTGAACAAAACCAAGTGTTGTTGCGTGTAGTGCTTGACGGGGAAGTAGCTTGAAGCAATTCTGCACAAATTGTTTGTATTTGGAATAGGTTGTGCCTTTTATGATTTGGTTTCCTCCATAGGTTTCGTCGTTGAAGAGTGGATGTCCTACATATTTTAGGTGCGTTCTAATTTGATGTGTTCGTCCTGTTTCCAATTTGCATTGGATTAGTGTTACATATCCAAATCGGAATAATACTTTCCAATGGGTTATTGCATGTTTGCCATATTCTCCTGTTGGAAATACTTGCATTACTTTTCTGTCCTTTATTGAGCGCCCAATATGTCCTTCTATTGTTCCTTCCATTTGGTCAAAATCGCCCCAAACCAAAGCCGTGTAAACTCTCTCAACTGTATGGTCGTAGAATTGTTTTGCCAAATAGGTTTGAGCTACTTCGTTCTTCGCAATTAGAAGTAATCCTGTGGTGTTTTTATCAATACGATGTACCATTAGTGGTCTAACTGGGTTTCCTTCCTTGTCAACTTTTCCTTGGAAATGGAATGTTAGTGCGTTTAGGAGGGTTCCTGTATAGTTTCCATATCCTGGATGTACAACCATTTCGGATTGTTTATTTACAACAATAACATCATCATCTTCGTAAACTATGTTTATAGGTATATCTTGTGGGATAATTTCTATTTCACGAGGTGCTGTTGGAAGAAATATTTGGACTATATCTCCTGGGTGAACTCTATAATTAGATTTTACTGGTTTGTTGTTTACTCTTATACAATCGGCCTTTGCTGCCTGTTGTATTTTGTTTCTTGAAGTTTGCTCGAGCCTATCTATTAGGAATTTATCAATTCTTAATAGACTTTGACCTTTATCTACCTCAATGCGATAATTCTCAAATAATTCAATCTCGTCTTCCTGTACTATGTCTATTTCTTCTTCTATCATTTTTGAATAATTAATTTCTCTTGGTTGGTCTGTTTTGTTTCTTTATTAATAATATAAAGTATGTATACGCCACTTGTTAGGTTTGAGACGTTTATTTGATTCTTAAAGCCTGATTGATAAACTTCCTTTCCCAACATATTTACTATTCTTAGGTTATAATTGGAATTGGAATATGTATTTTCTCCTAAATCTATATTTAGTGTTGAATTGGTTGGATTAGGATAAATTCTTAGGTTAATATCTTCCTTTTCAATGGTTGGCAGTCCTATAACAGATTTATAGCCAAAATAAGGTCTAATCATTAAAGAGCCTTTGAAAAGAGTGTTGGGTTCCCAAGAGTTTGCCCAATTACCAAACATTTTTGAAGAGCAATCAGTGTTTCTGTCAAATCCAATATTTAGATAATCGTTATATTTAGTTTGAAGTGAAACAAAGAATTCCCCCTCTGGAATAACTAATGGTGAGTTTAAATAGTAGCGAGTATATTGGTTTAATCCTTCTGTTTTTGGAGTAAAGTAGGTATTTGAACGATATATGCTGTCATTAGGTTTTCCGCCCAAACTATTCCAAACACATAGGTAGAAAGGTTTTTGATTGGCATCGTGATATGTTGAATTAAAATAAATATCCACTGCTGTAAGTGTATCTGGAACTTTAAGATTAAAGCCAAGAGCTAAATTTGAAACTCCAATTGGTTGTATTCCAAATCCATTTTCTGCACTTGCATCATCGTAAGCAAAATAGTTTTCAAAAACTTGCTTGAAACGAATTGTATCATTTGAAGTTCGACTATCTTGTCCAACTCCTTCTTTAACAATATGAACTACATCAAAAGTTTCCCATTGATTTGGATCTATAGAGTAGGAGAAATTGGTTGGAGGGTTAGCATGATTGGGTGAGGTTTGGAAGTTTTTGGTTTGAATGTAAGGATAAATGTTTTCAAAACCACCATTATAAGAGGCTACCTCTGTTCCAAAACTATTGAAAACATAGTAGTTGTATTGTGAGCTTAAAGCAATATCTGAAAGATTAATAATTTTAATATCAAGACTATCTCCCATATCTTCTTCCCTAAACTGAATAGCTGGGATTGCTTGATATTCTTTTAAAAGAGAGCGAGCAGGATTAACAAAAGCTATATCTCTAATGGCTCTGTCATCATATCTTCTATCTTTATTCAAATATACATAATCTAAGTGCCAATGATCGCAATTATCCACATAGGCATAAGATGGATTATTGGCTAAGGATGCAAAATTGAGAAAACGGAAGCGAAATTCAGAATTAAAATATATTGTATCTACTATTGGAATATTTACAAAAAGCCAATAAGTGCTGTCTTTTGCAAAAATACTATCAACTCTTAAACCTTCTGTTTTCCATACATTATGCCAAGTGTTATGACTAAAACTATAAAATTGAAGAACTAAAGAATCTCTCTTAGCTGGTGTTGCTCCAATATTATCCCAAATCTCTCCAATCCCTCCTCCTGGTTGAACATAGAAACTAAGATAAATGCTATCTTGAGGAGTTAGTTTGGTTAGTGTTGGAAGCAAGGTTGAATCTAAACGAATCTTGTATGAAGTGAGTGTATCTGCAGGAAATCCTGTTGTGTTTGCATGAGGATAGAGCTGACCTTCAAAATCTAATGCATCAAGTGTTACTACTCCTACTGTTGGAGCAAGAAAAGGATAATCAGTATTTACCCAAGCTCCTTTATTCTCCCATAAATCTATATTAGGGATATTTAAATAATTTGAAAAGTCATCAATAAATGGGAGGGTTATCCTATTGATGCTTTTTGATTTATTATTTGTTATTTTGCTTTTTGTTTGTGAGGCTTGAGTCAATTTAAACTGACTCTTTCCTTCTATGGGGGAAAAAGCAAAGAAAATAATTAATACTATCCAAAATTTAAAAACTTTCTTCAAATTCATCTATTATTTGATTTGTAGGAGATTCTTCCTCAACAATTGGTGCAGACATTTTAAACCCTTTTATTTTTTCTTTATACCTTGGTTTAGTGTCATTCATAAATATAATGCTTATGGTTGTTCCTTTTGTTATGCTACTATTGTTTGGAGAGAATGAAATAACTTTTGAATGAACAATGTCTTTCTTTCCCTCATATTGCTTTTTCCCAACATTTAAGGATGCTTCCCAAAGTTTCTTTTCAGCCTCTGGTTCTGTAAGCCCTATAATGTTTGGCATGTCGGTTGTATATCTTTCTTGGTTCATTTCAACAACTAAATCAACCTCTTCTCCTCTTTGTATTTCAGAACCTTCTTCAATTGGGTTGCCCTTGTATCTTTGTCCAACAACAACATTATTAAAGTCCCCAATATTGAAAATGAACTTACCAACTCTCAATCCAACATTTGTTAGTTGGTTGACTGCCGAACGAACACTCTGATCCTTACAGTTTGGCATAGGTATGTTCTCTCCTTTTGAAGAAGTTACTACAACATAAATTTTCCTGCCTTTCTTTATCTTCGCTTCTGCTTTTGGGTCTTGTGAAATAATTTTCCCTGCATGTTCTCCTGGGGTGTAGATTGAATCCATTACAATTAATTCAAAGTTATCCATCTCAGGCATCTGATCTATCTGATCAACAAAACTACCTTCAATATTAGGCATTATGTATTCAGATGAATGACGGGTGTAGAAGTTTAGACCAATAAAGGCAATTATTAGAATTCCAGTGAAAACTAATGCCATTAAACCAATATTTTTCCAAAAAACTTTGCTCTTAACAAATTCAATTAACGACATCTAAGCTTTTTTTTATTAATCTCTACGTCCCAAATAAATTGCAATATAATATAGTAGGGTTGCAAGGGACGAAAGTGCTGCAACAACATAAGTGTAAGCTGCCGATTTTAATGCATCTTTTGCTTTTGGCTGGGAAAATGAAGAAGTAACTGAATGATTTTCTAACCAAACAAGGGCTCTTTGAGAAGCATTTATTTCAACAGGAAGTGTTACAAAACTGAAAAGTGTTGTCAGTCCAAATAAAACAATTCCTACTAAAAGCAATTGAGGAAAGGTATTAACCATAAACATTCCTCCAAGAATTACCCACATAACCCATTTTGAAGCAAAACTAACAACAGGCACAAGTCTTGAACGCATCATAAGCCAAGTGTAGGCAGTTGCATGTTGAACAGCATGTCCACATTCGTGAGCTGCAACAGCTGCTGAAGCAACATTTGCTCCATAATAAACATCACGACTAAGGTTTACAACCTTTGTTTGGGGATTGTAATGGTCAGTAAGTTGCCCCTCAACACATTCGACCTTTACATCATATATATCTTGATCGTGAAGCATTTTTTCTGCAACTTCTTTTCCGGTTAATCCTCTTTCTGTTGGTATTTTTGAATATTCAGCAAACTTTCTTTTGAGGTTTGCACTAACAAGCCAGCTAATAAGGGCAATTCCAATAAATAATACCCAATAAATCATTGTTCCACTCATCATTGTGGTTTCTGGTTCCATAATTTCTCTTTATTTTTTATTAAAATTCAATTCTATTTTTTCTTTGCTATTACACAATTAATTGGCAAAATTAGTCATTTTTCACCACTATTATGATATGTAAAGTAAATAAAAACAATATTCTTAACGTAAAATTAAGGTTTTTATGTATCTTTGTGAGCTATTTTGTCGTATTTTAGGAATATTTTTTAAATAGAACACTCAAAATAATGATTTTTGAACTAATAAGAAGCGTATGATTAAATCAATGACAGGCTATGGGAAAGCCTCTACAATTTTTAACAACAAGACTTTAACTATTGAAATCAAAACTCTTAACAGCAAACAGGCAGATATAAATCTTAAGATTCCTTGTCTGTATAGGAGTAAGGAGATTACACTTAGAAATCAAATTTCAAATTTCTTGGAAAGAGGGAAAATTGATTGTTATGTGAGTGTAGAATATAATGGAGAGTGCCCAAACATCAATATTAACTCTAATCTTTTTATTAGCTACTACAATCAAATTGAACAGTTGGCTAAAAAGGTTAATGCCTCAAAGGAAGATATTTTCCGCTATGTGCTACAAATTCCTGAAATCAATCATTGTTCAAATGAAGAACTTATGGAAGAAGAAATGGATGTGGTGACTAATTTAATAAAGGAAGCTCTTAAAAAAACTGATGATTATAGAATTTGCGAAGGGAAAACATTAGAAAATGACCTTCTACATAGAGTTAATCTAATTAGGGGAAAACTTCTTCAAATTGATAATTTCGAAAAAGCAAGAACTATACAAATTAGAGAAAAACTACTCTCTAAACTTAACGAACTAAAAAGTGAGTCAATTGACAAAAATCGTTTCGAGCAAGAAATAATCTACTATCTTGAGAAGTTAGACATCACAGAGGAGAAAATAAGGCTAAAACAACATCTCGATTATTTCGTTAATACAATGAAAATTGATAAGTCGGAAGGGAAAAAATTAGGATTCATAACTCAAGAAATGGGAAGAGAGATAAACACACTTGGCTCAAAATCACAAGAAGCAAATATGCAGAAGATAGTTGTTGAAATGAAAGACGAGCTTGAAAAAATAAAAGAACAAGTATTAAATGTTTTATAATGAGGAATTGATTGTGGGGAGAATAATATATTTGAGAAAGAATTTTAAATCTTACTCTATATTTCTATTTTTTACCATTCTTTTTTCACTCCTAAGTTCTAGCTCCTTTTCGCAAGATAGCCCTGAAAAAAAGTTTTTTTACACAGAAGGATTGAAAAACAAAATTGATTTGTATGAAGATTTGATTGAAAAAAAATTTCTTCAAGAATATTATGAAAATCTCCTAAGTCTTTACTCGCAAACCGAGCAAAACTCCAAAGCAGAGAAATTGATTAAGAAAACAATTAAGCAATTCCCTCAAAACTCAATCTATATTGCTGACTTAGGAACATACTATATTAATTTGGGAGAAAAAGAAAAGGCAGAAAAACAATTTGAAAAAGCAATAGAAAATCTTCAAGCCAATCAAAACTCCATCTCTCAACTTGCCAACTATTTTAGTGTTCAAAATAATATTGATTATTCAATAAAAACCTTTCAAAAAGGGAGGGAATTGTTTAATGACAAATATCGTTTTATCTACGAAATATCCTCACTTTATCAAAGACAAGGCAGATATGAAGAAATGACAACAGAATACCTCAACCTTCTGGATGAGAATCAAGCTATGCTCAATCAAATAAAAATATACCTTGGAAGCATAATTCAACAAGACACGGATAAAAAATTTATAGATCATTTCAGGACAGCAATTTTAAAAAAAACACAAAAAGAACAAAACAACTCAAGCATAGCCCAACTCTATGTTTGGATTCTTCTCCAACAAAAAAACTACTCCTTGGCATTCACTCAAGCCAAATCAATTGACAAAAGATTTGAGAATCATACAGGACAAACTGTTTACGAAATAGCAAACATAGCACTTAATAATCAAGACTATCAAGTTGCAAAAGAAGCTTTCACTTATCTTATTGGAAAAGGGAAAGAAAGCACTTACTATATGGTGAGTAGATTGGGACTCCTTAGCTCTCTCTACTATCCTTTCATCAACACAATCAGCCACACAAACAAAGCAACTCTAACTCTTAAATCAGAATATCTTACAACCCTTTCAGAACTGGGAAAAAGCCCTGCCACAATTCCAATTATGCAACAATATGCATACCTTCTAGCTTACTACCTAACTGCTTCACAAGAAGCAGTTGACATTCTCGACCAAACTCTTGCTATGCCTCAAATAAAAAATAGCGAAAAAGCTCAAAGTAAGCTAATGAGAGCAGATATATATCTTATGGAAAACGATATTTGGGAAGCATCACTAACCTATTCTCAGGTAGAAAAAGAATTTAAAAACGATGTTATAGGTTCGGAAGCAAAATTCAAAAATGCCATGCTATCCTACTATAATGGAGATTTTGACTGGGCAATATCACAATTTGACGTTCTTCGTTCCTCCACAACCAAACTAATAGCTAATGATGCAATGGAATACTCATTATTGATTTCTGACAATATTGACCAAGACTCATCCTACAAAGGACTATCTCTCTACTCCAAAGCCGAATTTGCTCTCTACCAACATAATTATAACAAAGCTCTCCAATTGCTCGATACCCTTAACCAAAACTATCTCTCACACCCTCTTTTCGACGAAGTTATGTATAAAAGAGCAGAAATTGCCATACAACAAAACCAGTACCAAAAGGCAGACAGTCTTCTAAACCAAATTCTATTGAAATACCCATCAGATTTGATGGCAGATGACGCACTTTATCTTTTAGCTCAATTAAATGAAACCCACCTCAACTCAACTCAAAAAGCAAAAGAATACTACGAAAGAATAATTTTAGAATATCCTAATTCACTTTACGTAACTGAAGCAAGAAAACGTTACAACCAATATAATGTACCCAAATAAAAAAGCCCCTCGTACTCTATTTATTCTCCATAGACATTTTTATAAGTTGATTAAGTACTGTTATATCAAGAGATTCGAGCTTATTGAAATTAATACAGCCTCTTCCAATCTTAACCTTTCCCAATTCTTTTGCTATAGATTGAATGTTTTGTTCCCTTAAATCGAGATTGAGGTATAGGGAAATATAGTTTTTTCTTGGGGAAAAGCCAATCCTAAACCACTCAACATTTCGTCCAGAAGGAGAAGAAACAACAAATTTCATAAATCCAATAATACTATCGCCCCACATCTTACCCTCCTGTTTTGCATGACTTAGCATAAGACTATATAGTTCTTTTGAATCATTCCTCTTAGTTTCATTCTCAATAGCATTAAGAAATTCCATAACAGAAACTTCATTCACCTTTGTCTTAATTTCAGTAAGTTTTGCCATAATAATA
>Ga0172378_10004783_pt1 | contig 12661 bp, 11 predicted proteins | sample GrowelOW332metaG_FD_119755 | JGI IMG/M metagenome (GOLD analysis project Ga0172378, IMG submission 119755) | Groundwater microbial communities from an aquifer near a municipal landfill in Southern Ontario, Canada - Pumphouse #3_1 metaG | ecosystem: Environmental > Aquatic > Deep subsurface >...
AAGAAGTAATTCCAACAGATAATCCAACAGTACCTAATGCACTTGTCATCTCAAAAAATGCATCACCAAAACTATATCCAGCAAATGAAATAATGGTTGAGCCAATAAAAAGGAGAAATAAATAAATTATAATAAAAATATAAGAATCATTAACAACTTCACTAGTTAGAATCTCTTTATCACCAAACTTGTTATAATACTTCGTTGAAATAACATTTTCACCTTTATTTTTAGTGGAAAAATAATTCAAAATTCCTTTAAAAGCTAAACCTATTCTTCCTTGCTTAATACCTCCCGATGTAGAACCACATTGTCCACCAATAATCATTAACATAATAATTAAAAGCTGTGTACTACCACTTGTTTTGCTATAGTCTGGAATTATTTGAAATCCAGTTGTGGTTAGTGCGCTAAAGAATTCAAAAACGCCATATCTACAAGATGTCAAAAAATCATAACCTGAATTAAAAAAAGAAAGAATTAAGAGCGGGAGAGCAATGCAGAATAGGACGCCTAAAACTTCAAACTCAAAGTGGTGAAAAATTTTTTTAAATTTCCTTTTTATTAAAAAGTAATGAATAATAAAATTTGTAGATCCTAAAATCATTAGAAAAACAGTAACTATTTCTATCCAAATATTATTATAACCACCAATACTATTTAAATTAGTTGAAAAACCTCCAGTCGATAAAGCGGCCATTGAATGATTTATCGCATCAAATAAATTCATTCCAGCTAATAAATATAAACAAACTCCTAAAACAACATATCCAAAGTAAATCGATAGAATTAACCTTGACGACTTAATAAGATTGGGTAAAAGTTTATCATTATGGCCTTCAATCAAATATATATTCATACTACGACTATCGCTTGTTGCTGATGTTAAAATCAAAACAAGACCAATACCACCAACAAAAAGCATAAATGATCGGTAGAATAAAAAAATGTGTGGTGTACTGCTTACGTCAACTACTGATAAACCAGTGGTTGTGTAAGCAGAAGTTGTTTCAAAAAAAGCTTGAGTAAAATCATATTTACCAGTAAGCATAAAAGGAAACGCAGAAATAGTAATCGCTAATAACCAAATAACTAATACAAGCGCAACATCGCTACCTTTACCAAGATTTTGCCTATCTTTTTTAAAAACAAACAGAAATAAAAAAAAGCCTACAAAAATAGAAGAAACTCCGGGTATCAAAAAATCTTTGGCATATTGCAAATCTTCATGATAAAAAATTATTACTAGTAAAGGAACTAGAAGAATTATTCCTATTAGCATCATAAAAAGACCTACATAACCCAAAAATAATTTTTTACCACTAACTTTTTCAATCATGTTTGCCCTTTCTAATGAAGGAAATTATCTCTTCTTCACTTGATGCTTCCGAAACAATGACTAAAGTATCGTTAGAATTAATAACTGTGTCTCCGTGAGGAATAATTACATTTGGGTCACGAAAAATACATGATATCGATCCTGATGTTGGGAAACTCAAGTCTTTAATCATTTTGCTAACGCAATCAAAATTACTTTTTATTTCGACTTCAATAATTGAAATTTTTTCGTTTTCTAAAGAAAGAGTCTTAACAATTGAATCAAGATCGAGTTCGCCTTTAATCATTTCGGTTAAATTTCTACTAGCACTAATCGGAGCATCGATTCCTAACGATAAGAAAACACTGACCATTGCTGGATCGGAAACTAGGCATATCGTTTTTCGAATATGAAAAACTTGTTTTGCTATTTGGCAAATTAAGAAATTGCGAACATCACTATCACTTAGTGCGATTACAAAATCAAAATCATATATCTGCGCATTCTCTAATGCAAATTCCTTGGTTGGATCATTGTTAATGACATCAATAGCATTTTGTTCACTCAAAAACTGCGAAATACTATAATCGTTATTGATAACTACTATATTATGATTTAGTCTTTTAAATTCTTTAATAATATAGTTCGCTTCTTTATTTCCTTCACATATTAATATATTCATTTTTTACGCTCCTCAAGATATTGGTTAAAACTATAAATTGAAGGACAAATTGTAGTAATATTTTCATTTTTAGGCAATATTTTAATTTTCTTTTCATCATTTAACCGAACAATTATTCTTTTGTCAGAATAATTATGGTTTATTAAAAAAGTTAAAAAAACATTTGTTGCATCGTCATTAGTGACAATGCATATTTCAGTTGCTTCTTCAATATGAGCTTTTCTGAGTGTTGAAAAATCAAGAGCATTTCCAATAATTTTATATCCGCTGAAACGCTCATCCAACTTTCTAAATGCCGTATTATTTAAATCAATAATAGAAATATCAACACCATTAAAAGATTCGTAATTGGCTATTTCGGCCCCTAATTTAGAGACTCCAATAACTAGTACATTTCGTTTTTTGTTTTTTAACATAATTAATCCTCATTATTTTTTATTGGTTGAAGGGTTTTGATATAACGTTTATTAACAATAATATCTCCATAAACATCTGCTTTAAAAAAATAAAAATCATCTTCAACTTTTCTTAAAACCCCATTAAAAGAATATAAACCACCGTTACAATAAAGATTAACATAAAATTTTTGATTAATTAAAGATTCCATAATTTGCCTCTTTTTTATTAAAATAAAAAAAGTATAAAGATTCTATTTATATGACCCTAAATTATATAAAGATTATATAAAGATTATAAAAAATAAAAAAACTTCTAATTTTTTCCTATAACAAATAAAAAAACACCGATTATTCGGTGTTAAATTTTAGTTGGTGGGTGTTATAGGGATCGAACCTATGACCTTCTGTACGTCAAACAGATGCTCTCCCAGCTGAGCTAAGCACCCAACTAATGCTTCATTAATATACTATAAAACTCTCGTGCTTTCAAGAAAGATTTATAGTTTTTCCAATTAAACTGTTTTAAATAAATAAATTAAAGGAAGAACACCTAAAACTGCATCAGCGAAAAAGCCAATACCAACAAGCGGAATGTATTGATCATTCACGGCACGAATCATCTCAGCAGTACCGCCAAGAATTAGACCAATAATTGAAATAATCATCGATACAAAGGCAAAAATAGAAGCAAACTTTAGAATATTTCGATAAAAATAAATAATGCCTAATATTGCACAAGCCATTGCTCCTAAACAAATCACGAATTGAATATAATCATAGAAATTTGCTTGACCTTTAAAAGTATAAGAAATTCCCATCCAACAGCAAGGAATCGCATATATTAAAATCAAATATAATAAAGAAATAAAAGTACTATCTTGATCGCGACGGATAATCAAATAAGCACTTAAGCAGTACCCAGCAATAAAGAAACAACTCATAAGTCCGCCATAGAAAGTGCCGATGTATTTAGCGCTAATACCAAAGAAGACTAAATTAGTTAAATAAAGAAAAGTCATAATGATATAACAAAGTCTTACAAGTTTATTGTTATTTGCTTGCATACTTGCATTATTCACATTTATTTTAATTTCTTCGCTATCAATTTTTTTCATACTAAAACCTCTTAAATCACATTTATAATATCATATTTTTGTATTTTTTGATATTTAATTTAGCGTATTTAAATATTTATCAAAAGTCATTTGATATATAAAGTATTTTTCGTTTTCGCGAACTTTCTCATAACGCAAATGTTCGAAAAGATAAACTGAACGAAGATTTAGTTTATCAATCTTTACATTAAGCTTTTCAATACGCCACTTGAAGAAAACTTCTCGCATACAGATTACTAATGCTTCTTTACCATATTTATGACCCCAATTTTCTGGGTCACCAATAACAATAATTACTTCATATTCTTTATTTTTTCTAACCGTAAAAAGATTTAAAAATCCGATTGATTCATGATTTTTATCAATTAAAAAGAAACGACCATCTTGATTTAATCTATATTGAAGCAATTCAGTTTCATTGTTTTGAATTAAATCCGCAAGTGAATAAATCTGATCTTTATCTTCATTTAAAAACTTGCTTACTTCTTTATTACCAAGCCATGCTATTATTTTACTAGCATCTTTAAATTTAATCTCAAGTCGTAACGAAATCTCTTTTGGCTCCATACCCTTACCTCACGATAAATTAATGAAAAGCCTTTCAAGACAATGTTGACGGTTCTTTTACTTAAGATTTTATAACACCAATATTCCCTTAAATCAAGTTTTAACCTAAAAAATACAAAAAATGAATTCGTTTTTTATAAGTAAATATAAAATTTATTTTAGTAAAATAATTATTTACTAATAAATACAATTATTTAATTTCGATTAAATCGTAATCTTTAGAGCCAACACCAAGTTTAGCAGCCCAATCAATTGTATGTAACCCATTACGAGTATTAACTCTTTCAAGAAAATGCTCTTTACCTAAATCATTATTATTTTTTACGGCGTCAATACAGGCTTCATCAATCGCCACTGGATCTAAAGAAGCAAAGATACCAATATCTTTCATGCATGGGTCTTCAGCAACTGCACAACAATCACAGTCAACCGAAAGATTACAAGCAAGACTAAGATAAGCAATCTGTCCTTTAAAGTGATCATTAACAGCACTAGCCGCTTCAGCCATTGATTCAAGAAAACTATCTTGATCCGTTGTCCAAATCTTACTTAAATCATCTCCGCCAGCACAATGAATATAAGCTTTACCATGTGATGAGGCAAAACCAATCGATAATTGTTTTAAAGCACCACCAAAACCACCCATTGGATGGCCTTTAAAGTGACTTAAAACAAGACATGAATCATAATTTAAAAGATTCTTGCCAACATAATCACATTTTAAGTGACCTGGATGGGCAATTTTAAGTATCGTTTCGCTGGTTGCGTCCATAATATCAATAGGAGCGATCTTATCAAACCCGTGACGTTTAATAGTTTCAACGTGTTTACTTGTTTCATTACGACTGCCTTCATAAGCTGTATTACACTCAACAATTGTTGGTTTTAATAAATTAACAATAGGAATCATATATTTTGGTGTTAAATAGTTTTGGTTTCCTTCTTCACCACTATGAATTTTCATCGCTACCTTGCCTTTTAAAGTAATTCCAAGAGCTTTATAAATTTTAACAACGTTATCTGGAGTAATATCTTTAATAAAATAAACTTTAGATTTCATAAGAAACCTCCTTTAACTACACTTAAAATATAACACTTTGAGTTCACTCAATGTCAACAAAATTAAAAAACAATTAATAATAACTTAAAAACCTATATAATATAAACGAGGTGTTAATTATATGAATAAAAGCATGTTAGAAGCAATGCGATTAAACAAGGGTTTTATTGCCGCTCTTGATCAATCGGGAGGTTCAACTCCTAAAGCTTTATATATTTATGGCGTTGAAGAAGGAATGTATAAAGATGAAGAAGAGATGTTTAATATGATTCACGGGATGCGCACTCGTGTTATTACTTCTCCATCGTTTAGTAATGAGCGTATAATCGGAACTATTTTATTTAAAAAAACAATGGAAAGTAAAATCGAAGGTCACTATAGCGCCGATTTTCTTTGGAAAGTTAAAGGAATCGTCCCTTTCTTAAAAATTGATTTAGGGCTTGCTGAAGAAGTAAATGATGTTCGTTTAATGCGGCCAATGCCAGATCTTGCTGAATTGCTTAAAAGAGCAAATAGACGTCATATTTTTGGGACAAAAGCGAGATCAGTAATTAATAAAGCAAATAAAACTGGCATCCGTGAATTAGTTTCTCAACAATTTGAAATCGCTCATCAAGTAATTGATGCTGGCCTCGTTCCAATTATCGAACCTGAAGTTAATATTTATATTCCAGATAAAAAAGAAGCAGAGGCAATCTTAAAAGAGGAAATTATTACAAACTTAAATAAACTTCGACCAAATGACTTAATTATTTTAAAACTTTCTCTTCCATCAATTGACAATTTCTATAATGAAATTGCAAGCGACCCACATGTTGTTCGTATTGCTGCTTTAAGTGGCGGATATACAAGGAAAGAAGCCGACGAATTACTTAAACATAATAAATGTATGATCGCTAGCTTTTCTCGTGCTTTATTAGAGAAATTAAAGTATCAACAAACACCTGATGAATTTAACGCTACTCTAAAAGAAGCTATTGAAGAAATTTATAATGCTTCAGTATACAAATACTAAATTAAAAAGAGAGACGCTCGTCTCTCTTTTTAATATTCAACCTTTAATAAGTGAGTCTTATTATCGCTAAAGCGTGAAACAATCTCGCTACTACTTCTACCATCTAAAGTATATTTTTTCTCAGTTAATTCAGCATAACTAGTTTCTTTTTTAAATATATCAATAACTAATGTAGAATTCTCAAGTCGTAAACTCACTTTAAGATGATTCATCTCTTTTGGCAATACTGGATTAATTACAAGTGATTGTTCTTTGAATCTTACACCGATTATTTCGTATATTGCTAAGGTTAACCAGGTTGCAGTACCACTTAAGATAGGACCAATATTTTCAAAACTTATTGAATTATTATATTGTGTACAAAATCTTGGGTTTCCTTTTAGCGCATAAGGATTTTCTAAAGTCTTATATGGAAGAACAAGATTAATCATATAAAAAGCATCGTCAAGCATATGCTCTTTTATTTCTTTATTTTTAACATCTTTTGCTTTCTTTAAAAGAGCAACAGCAAACATCATCGTCGCATGTTTAAAGACTCCACCATTTTCACGGTCACCAACAAAATAATGATCAGTTGAGGCTTGTTTCGACCCAGCGATACTTAAGTCATGTTTTGAGCAAAGCATAAATCCAGCATTAGTTTTTAAATATTTATCTACTTTATCAAGCATAATACGAATTTCTTCTTCACTAGCTACATCACTAAGCAGGCTCCACGAAAAACTATTTAAATAATATGAACCATCAACTTTATCATCTATTGAAAGTCCATCGCCAGCACTACCAATATACTTAATGTTATTCTTATTTTCTTTATTAATAAGAACACGGACAAAATAGTTGTTGATGTAAGCATTTTTCTTTAAAGAAGATATTTGATTATTGATAGTTTGATTAATTTCTTTTTTATATTCCTCATCTTCAACTAACTCGATCATGTCTCTTTCAGCGACAAGAAGTAAAAAAGCATTCATAATTGATTCACTATAAGTCGATAAAAGTGGAACCCCATAAATTTGATGATTGTTTCTTAATTGATACTTGTAAGCCTTTTCTTTACTTGGTCCGTCAAGATAATCGCTATCGATTTTTAAGCAGTCATTCCAATCTGCACAATCAAGAAGCGGAAGCATGTGCTTACCAACAGATATTTTTGAACTGTATTGAATAATTGCTTTAAGTGTATCGCATATTTTACGCTTACGAACAGTTCCAGCCATTTTGATTTTTTCATCTAAAAAACTTCTATCACCTGTTAAATTAACGAAACGATATATCGCTTCGATTAACCAAATTTGATCATCACTACAAATGCCAGGTTCCTTCCCAGTAAAGTAAAAATTATGATTTGCATAACCAAAGGGATAAACATTCTCAATCCACTTTATTAAAAGTTTTTTAACCAACTTCTTTTTGCCCATTGAAACAAGGTAGTACATCGAAGCATAAATATCTTGAATTTCTCTAAAACCAATTTCACGATATCCTTTTTGTGTTTGAGCGAATGATCGAGAAATAAATGTTTGATAAAGAACTTGAAAAGGTAAGGTCTTATTTACATAGTTTTCGAAGAGTTTGTCATCTGATTCAATTTGAAGAAAACTAGCATAATTATGAAAATTATTTTTTACAAGTTCCAACTCATCTACTACTTTAGAATGTTTGTTAAATTTAATAAGTAGTTTATTCACTTGTTTATTAATTTCAGTATATATATCGGCATCTTTTTCGCTTGCACAACCACCAACAAAAAAATCAAAGTCTTCACTAGCATTTTTAGTTAAGACGAAATCTTTTTTAAGCGCAAAGAAACTTGCTCCAGATTTTTTAAGCGAATTTGAAAAATTATTAACACCTTCTGGATGATCAAACGAGCCATTTCCAATAAATTCAGTAGAATCTTGCGTAAAGGAATCAAGATATTTTCCATTAACATTTAAAATGGCAAAACGCATAAAATTTTTAAAATATCTTGGATAATAATCATCGATTAAACCAACAATATCATTATCTCTTTTTAAGAGTCGTGATTGAGTTATTATAGTTTGATAAATAATGTCAACTTGCTGACAATCTGGATTTGAAAGACCGAACATTCCCGTTCCAATAACGCTTAAATTTCTTTTTTTAGCAGTTAAATTTGTAACTTTAATTGTTTGACACTCGGTTGCAATTGGTAATCCTTTTTCTTGAGGAATAATAAATATAATACGTTCAATTTCTAAATCAACAGTCTTATAAATAATTTTTGTGTAATTAGAACTATGAATACACTTCGCTTCAAGTGAACTATTAGCTTCCCCACTATAAAATATTTGCTTCCCATCTTCTAAAAGATAAAACTGACGATTAAATGGGTTTCCATTTTCTTCTGGGCGAATGTCCCACCTAGTTGCGAGTACTTGATAATTGGCTGGACCTCTAAAACTTCCTCCACCAAAACTATTAACTACTGATTTAGGTGTAGTAAGCAAAGGCTCATCCTCGTTTGTTCTATCGCCAAGCAATAAATTAACATCATAATGTGGTCCGATTTTTTTACTTTTAAGATCTATTACTTCATTTCCGTCTGCATCTAAATAACCACCATAGTTTTTAAATGTATATAAAATGTGACTTATTTTTAATACTATTTTTTCTGGCAAAGCCACTTTTTTTAATTTTGAGGATAAAAGAATAAAAGACAGATCTTCATTAACAATTAACAAAAAAGAATCATTTAATTTCTTAATAAAATTAAAAACGCTAACATCATTTAGTAATTCCGAGCTAATAGGAAGAATGATGTTTTTATATGAAACAACTAATATTTCTTTTGATGAAACTGACAAAAATCGTGCATCCGTAATTTTATATGAATCGAATAAAAGTTTGGCTCGTGAAAAAGCATTTTCTTCATAATCTCGTGCCGAAATACTTGAAATATCCATGTATATCTCCTTAAAACAAAACAGTTGAACGAGCGTTCAACTGTTAATGTTATTAATTTTTAACCTTTAACCGCACCACTTGTTAAGCCCTTAATTATACTCTTAGAGAATATAAAGTAAACAACGATAAGTGGCAAAACTGCGATTGTCATTAAACAATAAATTTGGCCAAAATCAAAAGTTGAAGGATCGCTTGCTTTTAAGCTTGCAATCAAAATTGGTAAAGTATAATTACTCTTGCTAGATAAAATCATTGATGGTAAGAAATAATTGTTCCAACTATTCACAAACGCAAAGATAAATTGAACGGCTAATGCAGGTTTAATCATTGGAAGAACCATCTTGTGGAAAATTCCAAATTCACTACTGCCATCAACACGAGCAGCTTCAATAACTTCTGTAGGAAGAACTGAATCCATATATTGTTTTAAATAGAAATATGTTATTGGTGCACAAATTGATGGAAGAACAAGAGGAATAAACGTATCCATTAATCTAATACCAGTTTTAGCTTGAATATCATAAAGCATTAAAATTAAACCCAATGCTGAAACTTGTGTAGGAATCATCATGATGGCAATAATAAATGTTGAAACAAATTTTTTGCCTTTAAAATTATAAATATGTGTTGCATAAGCTGTTAATGCACTAAAGTAAACAGTTAAAGTAGCACAAACTAAAGCTAACCAAGCACTATTTAAAGTCGCAGAAGCGATTGGATAGTTCTTGTTTTTAAATAAATTTCTTAAATTGTTACTCAAATTTGTTCCGAACCATAAAGAAAATGATTTTTGAATATCGCTGTTCGCACGGGTGCAGTTTACAAGCATGATATAGAATGGGAACAAACATAAGAAAACCATTATAAGAAGGACCGCATAACAAATAATACGATAGACGTTTAGAGTAACTTTACTACTTTTATGTCCGTTTTTTCTACTTACTACTACTAGTTCTTGATTCATAAAGTGCTCCTTCCGCATAGCAACTATTGTTAAGTCTTAACCAAATATCGCGCTTCGTGTGAATACGCTTCTCTTGTTTGGCAATATTTTTACTTGGAATTAAAGTCTTAAAGACAAGAATTGAAAGAATACCGGTGATAATGAAGAGAATAACACTTAAAGCTCCACTAACACCATAGTTACGTGACCCATTAATTAAACTGCTTAAATACATAATAATCGTATATGAAGAAGCTTGAGGTCCGCCCATTGTTTGAGTATAAATTTGGGCAGCATCGAAGAGTTGAATACCACCAATCATTGAAGTAATAAAGACATAAACAAAGATTGGCATTAATAAAGGCATCGTCATACTTCTGAATGTTCTAAAACTACCTGATCCATCAATTCGTGCCGATTCAAAAATTGATTCATCAATTCCCATAATTCCAGACATTAATAAAATACAAGTGTTTCCAGTCCACATTAAGACATTAATAAACGCAATAACTATACGAACCCAAACTGCACTTTCTCTAAATGAAAACGTTTCACTAATGATTCCCAACTGTTGCAAGAGAACGCTGATTGGACCTGTCATACCAAGAAGCATAAAGAATAAATAACCAAAAGCCGTCGCCATAATCAAGTTTGGCATATAAACAATAGCCTTAAAAAATCCTTGGAATTTTAACTTTAATCTTGCGTCAGTAAACCAAACCGCGAAGAGTAAAGCAAAAATAAATTGAGGTATCGCACCCATTATCCAAATAACAAGGGTATTTCCTAAATATTTCCAGAACATTTCGCCAGTTAATAATTTAACGAAATTTTCAAAACCAACAAAATTAGGGCCAACTTGAGTTAAACCAAGTTTAAAGTAATATTCAAAAAATGAATAATAGATTGTTTGTCCAAGTGGAATTAATTGAAAGATAATAAAGATAACAAAAAAAGGTATAAGGAAAATATATCCCCATTTATTATAAGAAACGTTCTTTTTAACACGACGGATTGTTCCGTCTGGTAGAACAACTTCTTCTATTGAATGATTTGAATTTTTCTTCATACTTTTCTCCTTTTGTTATCCTACTATTAAGATAACCTCTAGGGACTCGAGATCCCTAGAGGCTAATTTTAGATAAAATAAATACTAGAAATCGTAAGTTAAATCAGTATAGAGAGCACTTAATGTTTGTTTGAAGTTAGCAAGTGCTTCAACATAAGTTGATGTACCAGCAAAATAATCGTGCATAGCATTTTGGAACTTTTCATTGCATCCTTGATCATATGCAGTCATATTCTTCATATTAATCTTATCGGCACTCTTTTCGAATAATGCGATGTGATTTTGTCCACCTAAGAAAGTTGATCCATAAGTTGCATCTGTTGCGATTCCGTGCATAGCAGTCTTATGGTTGGTGTAATCTTGAGTAATACGAGTAATTGATTCATCAATAGTACGCGTACAAGTTAAATCACGCATAATTTCGTAGATTTGTTGTTGGTTATCAGTGCCTTTACAAGCATTCATCCAAGTTCCACCCCAATACCAAGCATTTGGACCTTCGCAAACAGCATATTCACCATATAAACCATTGCCTGGAACTTGTGGTTTGCTTGAATCAGCACAGCTGTTTCCAGCAAGTGTAAAGTTAATACCCCAAGTACTATAGAAGAAACCTAATACATTTCCTTTAGGACCTTGATCAGTTCCCCAATCACCACTCCATAAGGTAGTCTTCCCACTATATCCACTATCAACATAAGTCTTAGTTTGATCAACCCATTTTTTCATTTGTGGATCGATAGAAACCTTACCATTAGCGTCAACCCATGGCTTATCCATATTATTTGAGAAAACACGGAATGCATCATCATAACCACTGAGCATCTTATAACCAGCAGCTTTTGCTTTTGCAGCAGAGGCGTTGAATTTATCCCAGTTGCTTAATTCAGCTTGAACTTTATTTGGATCATCAAAACCAAATACTTTCTTGGCTAAATCTCTACGATAGGCATAAAGACCTGGAGTAGCTTGCCATGAAACACCTTTTAAAACGCCATCACTTTCGGCGATTTGTTTTGTATAATCATATTGTTCGCCAAGATCAGCTTGACTTAAACCAATATCCTTTTCAACATCTAATGAATATGGAGAAGCAGTATATTTTAAGATATAATCAGCTTCAGTTAAGAACATATCAATCTTATCATCTGCAGCAGCATTATCTTGTTGCTTTAAAGCTTCATCAAGTGGAATTTGATAACCATTGTTATCGTTAGCATGAATTGTCCATTTGACAGTTGTGCCATCACTTAAGGTATCGCTACCATCAGCATTGGTTCTAACATACTTTGTGTAGAAACTTCTAAATCTACTTTGGAATTCGTAGTTCCAGGCCCAAATATTAAGGACTTTACCACCATTGGTAGCTTTACCACTTAATTTTACGCCACTATCACTAACATTGTCAGTGGTTGTTCCTGGACACTCTTTACAGACTGGGCATTCTTCACCACTTGTACCGCCACAACCTACAACACCAGCGAGCAATGCAATCGCTGCAAAACTCAAAACAGCCTTCATTGATTTCTTCATTATATTTTCCCTCCGAATAGATCAATAACC
>Ga0172378_10004784_pt1 | contig 12660 bp, 8 predicted proteins | sample GrowelOW332metaG_FD_119755 | JGI IMG/M metagenome (GOLD analysis project Ga0172378, IMG submission 119755) | Groundwater microbial communities from an aquifer near a municipal landfill in Southern Ontario, Canada - Pumphouse #3_1 metaG | ecosystem: Environmental > Aquatic > Deep subsurface >...
AAAAGAGGAATCCCACATAAAGAGGTAACCATTGAAAGCGGTATCTATGAAATTAGATACAAACCCAGCTTCTTTATTTGCTTTACGCAAATTTCCAAAAGCTATTTTCCAAACCTTGTTATAGCATGCTATAGCATCTTCATGCCCATCCCATATAGGTTGCGGTAATTTGCCCGCAATTTTATCATATTCGGGAAGTTCATTATCCCCAGGTTCTATTTTAAGAAAAATGTTGTTATTAACCTGTGGATTTTTCACATAAAAAAGATTATCATTGACTTTAAATAATTTACCCATTTGTTTACCTATCTGTACTTTCTATATTTTACTTTTTATATAAACAATTATATTATGCCGTTATAAGACGAATTTGTCAATAATATAGAGTTTGCAGTATGATATATTGCCATAAAAAGAGGCTTGTTTATTTGTTTTTGCCACATATAAATATTGTCTTGTATTTTTCTATTAAGTGTTATATAATAATTATAATAACTAAATGCAAAGGTATATTTTACACTTTTTCACGACCGTGTGATATAAAAGGCATCCAATAATTGAATTTTAACAAAGGAGATACTGGTTTATGTCTGAAGAAAAATATAAACAGCGGATTCCCGGGGGCGGTTGGCTATCATACGACGATCCTGATAAATTTCAAAAGGATGCGGTGTTTCGCAGCGATATAATAAAAAATTATGTTGCGTTTCCAAATATAAGTGTTTATCAGATAGGTTATTGTTATCAAAAAACCAACAAGCATTATTTCAATCATGTTACCAAGCATTTTAAGCTTGTATATGTACTTGAGGGTAGTGGTTGGTTCAACGGAATGCAAGTGAAGAGCGGGCAGGGCTTTCTTATGTGGGAAAATCATGTCAACAGTATATCGGCAGATGTAAAAACGCCGTGGGGTTATATTTATGTGTCTTTTATGGGTAGCATGGCGGAACAGCTTTTAAAGCATGCGGGCTTTCAACCATCCGATGAAATATTTGAAATCCTTGATATTGAAAAAATAAAAAAGCTTTGCTTTGATGTAATTTATGCAAAGCAACAGGATAAAATCACTGATATATATCTGATGAGTATTCTGCTTTATCTTATATCTCTAAATAAACAGCAATTTCTTGAGAATGAAAAGAAGCAGCAGGAACATATTTCATCTATGAAGGGATATGTTGTAAAAGCAATTGAATTTATGAGTAAACATTACAGACAGCAAATTAACATTCAAGATATTTCAAACGCTGTTTATGTTTCCGAAAAATATTTGCGTAAAATTTTCAAGGAGCAAACAGGAAAATCTATGCAGGAATATTTAACAGATCTGAGGCTTAATTCCTCTACAATGTTGCTTATGAATTCTCGTTATAATATAAGTGAAATTGCAAATCTGTCTGGTTATGATGAATATCGTAATTTTGTAAGGCTGTTTAAGAAAAAGTATAATATGACACCGACAGAATACCGTGATAAGGTAAATGCGATTACATGAATCGGTAGCTTTTTTGATATATTAAATTGGGTATAATCGAGTTAAAAAGGCATTTGTGGAATACAATAAGGTCAAAAATGACATTGCTTAAAAATATAAAAAGCCCCATAATATAAATAAACGTATGGCAACTCATGCGTATTAATTAACTATTATGGAGGAAACCCGATGAAAAAATTATTGTCTTTGATTATAAGCGTAATTCTTTGCTTGCTTATATGTATTCCGTCAGCTTCAGCTGTTATTGCACAATATACGCCGGATTTACTTAATGTTACTCCCACGTATAATCAGAATTCCATTGTATTTACTTTTGAAAAATTAACCATTGTTACAGCAGTTAAAATTTCCGCAACAACGGACACTCCGTTTACTGTAGAATATTCTGATGATGATATTACATGGTCAACCTATACGCTTTTTACTCAACTTGTATCGGGTTCCACAATTATTGAAAATCCTACAGCTAATGTTACAGAGGTTACATATGATACACGTTCAACCCATTCTGTAAAAACAATTACTATTAACACGGGTGATTTAAGTGCATCAGCAATTACTGTTAGCCTTATTGGCTATGAGCCGACATTAACGGCAGATAGTAAAATAGTTCCGTTTAATCTCGGAACAGATGACGCAAATGTATTCCATTCTGAAATTTATGTCAAATCAGAAACACAAACATACAATCCTGCAGCTGTTTTTAATTTTACAGTAGGTTCGGGTTATAGTACAGATCCCACAGGCGGTATTTTTGTTTCGGCCAATTCACTTAAGCAGTTTGTCGGAAGTATGCTTTCAGAAGATGTGATGATAACGGACATAACTTTTTCGGCAAGGTCAGATAAAGCCACAGCTAATTCAAGATTTGAGAACCATGTTTTCAAAGCTTCAGCCGTTGGAGACGTCAATGGAGACAATGTTATAGACGCCTCTGATATCCTGCAGTGGACCACCATTGCAGAGATTGATAGTGGATTTTCAACAGCTTCCAGTTTAAATAATGTGGTTTACAGTATAAATGTTGATGATACAAACGCATATAGATACGTAGCTTATTTTTGTGCAGACAGTGCTTATATCGATATTTCCACATTTGAGGTTTATGGGGTTGAAGCTGAGTTGATTCCTGAGACAACAGTTATCGATGAAACAACAGCGGAGCCAATTGATGAAACCACAGCACCCGTTGTAACCACAGTGCCTGTTGTAATAACCACAGCGCCAGTCGTTACCACAGTACCTGTGGACGCTCAAACATCTACTAGTACAAAGGTTACAGCATCCACGTCAGACGATTCAGAGGGCGGATGCAACTCTAACAGTTCAAGCATACTTATTTCTTTTGTAGCAATGATAAGTGGAGCGGCAGTGTTTATATTTACAAAGAAAAGATAAAAACAAATTTAAAGTTTAAAAAATAAAAAATCATATTCAGATCGTTTTTGAGGGGTAATTGTATTGATTATGCTCAATCTAATTCTCATTTAAAGCGGTCTGATTGATTAATAAGATTCTTTAATATTGATATTAAGTAAATAAACTATATTTATTATTTATAAGGAAAAGTCATGATAGAATTTAAAGTTACTAAAAGTTATTCGAAAATAAAAATATGCCTGTTCTGTGTAAGTGCAATGTTACTTGCTATGTTTATGCTTAGCTCATGTGACGACAAGACAATTAATGCTGGCACGACAGCTCCTGATTTAACTACTGTTACAGAGCCTGTGGAGACTGAGAAAGTAGATAAAACACTGTCTATGCTATTAAAGGATAATCAATCACAGTATGTAATTGTTGTTTCTGCGGATGCAGATGATTATACCAAAGATTCTGCAACCTCATTTAAAAATTATATTTCAGAGCTTTTCAAAGCAGAATTTATTATTCAAAGCGATGAAACAGAACAAAACGAAGAACAACTTGAAATATTATTTGGTTATACATCAAGAGAACAGGCTAAAAAAGCATATGAAAATCTTAGTTATAACGAGTACAGAATTAGTGTTGACGATAAGGGCAACATCAATATTGCAGCTTGGAGTGCAGCAACCTTAAAAAAAGCGTACAGCAAGCTGGCTATTGAAATGGAAAAAATGATTGATGAAGAGGGAAATTATGCGATTAAGGAATCCCTTGACTTTTCAGCTGTAGATACCTCAATGCTAAGCGATGATGTACCTGTTTTCTCGTCGGAAATTAGCCAAACCGTATATTATTGTCAGGGCTATAAAGGCGCATATGAAATATATATAAAAGACTGTGAGAAAAATGATTTTGACGTTTATTTATCTCAATTGGTGACTTGCGGTTATACTGAAGAGCAGAACTTTGAGAACGACGATTTCTGCTCGTCTGTTTATATGAATAATGATATAGAAATTACGGTGACATATTGGAAAACAACAGGGGAAATGCTTACTGTTGTTAACAAAATGACTTATGAGGCACCGTTGCAGAGTGTCGAAACACTTGCAGTGACTACTCCAAAGTTAATATCTGTCGGACTTGAATATGAAGGCGCTGAAAACGGAGAGTGCTATATAATACAGGCATCGGACGGCAGTTATATTATTGTTGATGGTGCCGAGGGAGAAGCTTTCTTGTTGGATCGTATTTATCAATTGCTATGCGATAATTTACCTACAGGGGAAACCAAACCGCATATTTGTGCATGGTTTCTTTCTCATCAGCACAGTGACCATATGAATGGAATAATAAATTTTGCAAAAAGTCAATATGCTTCTCTTGTGACGGTTGATGCTATTTACACAAACATGCCAGCCGCTGCCTATCAGACAGCATATTCTAATTATTCCACACGTTATAATTATATGACTAATGCGGCTGACCTTTTTGGGGCTGATTTTGTTATAGCAAGAACAGGGCAGACATATTATTTTGCCGATATTCAGGTGCTGATATTTGAAACTGCGGATGACATGATAGTTCCTTTATTTGACGATTTGGATAACACAAGCGTGATGATGTCTGTATCTGTCGGAGGCAAAAAGATGAATTTTTCTGGCGATGCAGGGCCTAATGAAATGAACAACTGGGTTTTGAAAAGATATACTGCAGCAACAATTAAATGCGATTATTGTCAAGCATCCTCACACGGGGAGGCAGCAGTGCCATCTGCATACTATGAGTTAGCTAACCCCTCATTTTATGTGTGGCCTGCAACGCTTGATTTTTATGGTAGACATACGCCGAGTTCATATATTTTAAATGATACGAATGCTCAGGTAGTAATGGCATATGACGGCACGAGAATTTTTAATCTTGTTCCATAAGCAACTATGAAAAGGATTTATATTTTAAATGAAAATACTGATTATAAGACACGCTGAACCTGATTATACAAACGATACAATCACAGAAAAAGGGAAAAGGGAGGCTTTACTTCTTGCAAAGCGGTTATCAGAACTTAATATAAGCGATGTTTATTGCTCACCTATGGGGAGAGCCAGAGATACCGCTCAGCCGACACTTGAGGCATTGGGAATGAGTGCTGAGATTTTACCGTGGTTACATGAATTTCGTGGCAAGGTGCAACATCCTAACGACAGTAAAATGCGAATACCTTGGAATTTGAAACCACAGTATTGGACTACGGAAGAAGAATTGTTTGATAAAGACAAATGGATTGAGCAGGAGTTGATGAGTTCTGGTAACGTGCGTGAGATTTATGAAGACACAATAAAAGGGCTTGACTTATTGCTTGAAAAGCATGGCTATTTCAGAGACGGATATATTTACCATTGTGATGAGAATACAGATAAAACAATTGTGTTTTTCTGTCATTTTGCTTTGGGTATGGTTCTTATATCTCATTTTACGGCCGTTGCGCCTACAATTTTGTGGCAGAGCTTTTTCCTTCCTACTTCCTCGGTGACAACTTTGATTACAGAGGAAAAGGTAAAGGGTGAGGTTTTCTTTAAATGTATGCAGCTTGGTGACACATCTCATTTATATGCAGGTGGAGAGCCGATTTCTCGTTCTGGTTTGGTAAGTGAATTATATAAAAGCAAAGAAATTTAAATAATGCTTACTGAATAATTTAACAAATTCTTATTTGCCGCCTACGGGCGGCAATTTAATTAATATAAAACTGCTTGAATGTAGAAACAAAAATTTAGAGCTTAATATGAAGACGCTTTTTCATATTAAGCCAAAAAATATATTTAGCCAAGTAGCGTTTTTGGTATAGATAGATGACATATATGTCATTGTGTCAAAATTAAATATATGATATATTTATTATGTAAAATGAATTGAATTGAAAGGTTGGATAATTTGTTCAACATATACAATTCGTATTAGTAATTATTAAATCTAGGAGGTTTTATTATGAAACTCAAGTTGTCAGGTTTGCTGATATTATTGTTGGCTGTACTTTTAATGTTTTCATCTGTTCTAACTTCATGCGCTGATACAAAAAACGTCAGTAATGATACAAAAGTAACGGAGGGCACAGAAAGCACGACGCAAGCTCCGATTGAAACAGAGAATTTGTATGACAGTAACGGTTATCTCAATGATAGCATTCCCGATGATGTTGACTTACGCGGTGAGAAAGTTACTATTCTCTATTGGGACAATGCAAAAAATCTTGAATTTGAAGTGGAAGGGATTAATGGGAGCATAATCAACGATTCTTTGTATAAAAGAAATACAATAGTTGAAGACAGATTGAATATCACCTTTGAATGGATAGGCGAAAACGGAGATTATGCTCAAAGAACTGATTTTAATAAAATTATAGCTGCGGATATTGCAGGCTCATGTGAATATGATATAATTTCTGCATACAGTACCACAATAGCAATGGCTACTACAAATGGTTATGCTTTGAATTTGCTTGATTACGATGAGCAAATTGACTTTGCAAAGCCATGGTGGGCTTCCGACCTTACCGATATGGCTACAATAAACAACAAGTTATATTTTGCCACAGGAGATATTTCAACAAATTATTTGCTTAGAATGTACGGGACGTTTTTCAATAAAAGCATTATTGAAGATTTAAATCTGAAAAGTCCTTATGATTATGTAAAAGAAAACAATTGGACGATTGATTCATTTATAACGGTAGCAACTGATTCTGCAACAAATCTTAATGGAACCGATATTTACGGATTTGTCAATGATAGTATTACAATTGAAGCGCTTTTCTATGGTGCGGGACTTTATTTTGTTGATAAAGATCAAAGCGACGAGCCGTTTTTATCAGACGCATGGCGCAACGATAAAGCAGAGACGTTTATTGATAAGGTTGCCGCATTTTGTTCGTCTGAGGCTACGCTTTTGAGTGGTAAAGATGAGACAACATTTACAGATGAAAATTCTACTTTTCTAGTATATTCGCTTGATTTTGCAATGAATTATCTTGCAGATGTTGATATCAATTTTGGTATAGTACCTATTCCGAAATATGATGCCGACCAGTCACAATATGAAACAACACTTAACTATAAATATTCACTCTATATGATTTCCACAGGTTCTGCTATACCTGAAGATGCAGCATACACCCTTGAGGCAATGGCATCGCAAAGTTACCGTACAGTTACGCCTGAGCTTTATGAAAACGTTATGAAAGTCAGATACTGCACAGACCAAACATCACAGATAATGATTGATTACATAAGAGATGGTGTTTCGTTTGAAATTGGAAGAACATTTACACATTCATTTAACTATGATACTTATCGTAGCATTAGAGCGGCTCTTGTAGGAAGTTCGGAGGTAGGATGGCAGACAACTGCGAGCTCTTTTAAAACAGTATTTGAAACACAGCTCCAGACGCTGTTAACTGTTTTTAAAGATTAATTTAGAATAGTGAAATGACAGTGTAAGCGTATAGAAATGGAACATCGTTTAATCCGACAAAGAATAATTTTTGTCTTGGAGATAAAAAACGGTGTTCCATTGTTTTTTTTGTTTGATTTTAAAGAGCATAATTATACAGCATATGATTTTGAACGTAATTGTTCATGGGCACAGTTTAGAAATATAAGCACAGGAACAACCTTTTATGTGTTTAATTCGCATTATACTGTAAATCCCGACAAGGGCGTGGCTATGATATGCGAACGTGCCAAACAGATTGCACAGGACAAACCGATTTATATTTTGGGTGATTTTTCATATGAAAGAAATATCCCATACAATCGTATTTTGAGTGAAGGATTTGCTGATGGTAAATACATTTCTCTTGACACAACGTTGACTGGGACATATAATAAGTGGGGTTCATATTATATAAACACTCGCATACCTACGGATTATTGTTTTGTCAGTCCCGAAACTGTTTGTATAAAGAAGTATTTTGTTGATACAAAATTGTATGATGGTTGTTTTGGTTCGGATCATTTTCCGCTTTTGTTTTATTCTGTAATAAAAAACACTGCAATTGATGAAATCAAACCTAAAGCAAATAATCAAGAGCTTTCTTTGACAGATACTGAAACTTTAAGTTTAGCTAGCGGAATGACAGCGGAGAAGCTTTCAAAATGCTTTGAAAATTCAGGGCGTATTGTCATTGTTGATGCAGACGGGTTGACGCTTGAAGCTGATAAATATGTAGGCACAGGCTGCTTTGTTCAGTTGGTATTTGGCGATGAAATATTTCATGAGGTACAAGTTGTTGCAGATAGTGATATTGAACTGATAAGGACGCTTTTGTCTATTAATTAATGAGGTGGAATATGTTGAAAAGAATTATTGTAATTGTTATTGGTTGTATATTGATGGTCAATATGCTTTCTGTTTCTGCTTTTGCGCAGGGAATTTCTGATAAGGTTGTTTACGATATTGATTTTGCCACAGGCGAGGCTGTTGATAAAACAGGGAATATGTTGGAGTTTGTAATTCCTGCCTCCCTTTGTGTTATAGATGAAACACTCAACAAAACAGTTTTGGAGCTTTGGCGTAGGGATTGCTGTCAAATCAAGGGCTATGATGTGGCAAAGCTCACCGCATGGACACTTGAAGTCTTTGTTAAAATCACGGCGGATGGAGATATTCATGTTCTTAATTTGACAAACGGAAATGCTAATATTGTCGCTTTGGCTGATTGCACATATTTTGGCTTTGGCTCGGACAGCAGTCGCGGTGATGCCGATGTTATCTATAATCAAAGCTTGCCGAGAAACGAATGGTTGCATATAGTTATGGTGAATACTGGCTCAGCACAAACTGTATATCTGAACAATGAGGTTATAGCTCAGGAGACATATAATACAACTTTCCCAGAGGGCGTTACCTCCACTATATATCTTGGCGAATGGTATCCAAGAAAGACTAGTATATATATTGACAGCTTAAGACTATATAGCGATGCGGCAACCGCTGTTGAGGTGGCGAATATGTATGAAACAGTGGTACAGGGTATAGATGACACCACTGCCACAGTAGAAAATCCTGTTTCTAAATTCAAACTTGTGGAATTGCCCACAGGGGGAGATTTTAAAATAGTTGCCGATGCAACACCTGCATTTAAAAGTAATGATAATGTTAAGATAAAGCTTTCGGTTAAGGAAATTTGTCAGGCTGGTCTTGATGGGCTTGATTTACGTCTTGTGTACAATTCCGAACTGCTGAGCTTTAATAAGGATAATATAGCAAGCTGTGCGAATGGACAAGATACAAACGGGGTTGATTGGTGGATGACTTCCTCACAAGGCTCGGTTGACCAGGGTGTTGGATATGTTGATATACATATGGGAAGCAACAAACAAGCAGGGGTCACAGCAGACGACATTCTGTGGGTAGAGTTGCCTTTTGTTGCTCTTTGCGATTCCACAACATTAAATAGTGAACTAATAGCTTATACTATGCCTGTATATGGGGCGCTAAATGATGATACTGTAAGTTTAGCATATGGTACGGGGATATCTATATATACGGATGTGTCCGGCATAATTTCCTCTGACACAACCGCACCTATAACTGAATCGCAAAATACGACAGATGAAAATGCATCGGGTGGTTTTCAAACGCCAATGATCATTGGCTTGTCTGCTTTGTTGCTTTTGTCGGTAGTTGTTGTTGCTTTGTTGTTTGTAAGGAAATCCAAGGTAAAGTAAATCGCTTTTTAAGTATTGAGGAATAAGAGGTGAAGCAAAATAGAAAGTAAAGTTATTCTTACGCAATTTGATGGATTGGATGATTTTGAAAGAATTTGTGCTGCGCTTGATTATATGAAACATAATCCTGGCACAACTCTTGAGATTCCGTCTGGAATATACGTAATTACCACTAAAGAAGCACGAGTTGCACAGAGTAATGTTATGTCAGGTTTGTATGGTAATAACCCCGAACCAGTTATGTTTAACCCGTTTTATAAATATTCGCGTGGTATGGACTTTGACGGGCATAACGGAAGCACTGTAATTGCATATGGCGTCACACTTATGATTGACGGGTTTATGGAGCCTGTCTCTATCAGAAACTGCCAAGACGTAACAATATACGGGTTGACAATAGACCATAAGCGCAAGCCATACAGCAAGGGTATAATAAATGATGTAAGGATTAATGATGACGGTGTGTCTGGAACGGTTTGTGCAAGCTTTGACGAGAGTTATCCAATATGCGAGAATATGCCTGCACCACGCTACTGCACCTACGACAAGACAGAAAACCGTTTTGATCTGTCAATGAAAATCAAGGGCAGGCGTATGGTGTCGCATCAAATGCTTGAGCTTGACTGTAAGCATATAAATAATAGCTTTGTGGGGCGAGAGCTATATCTGTGGCATACTTATCATTCAAGACCTGCTGTGCTTATATATAAGGCACAAAACACGGTTTTGAGGGATATCAAAATCCACAGCAATCCTGGTATGGGGATAACAGCACAGCAATCCGAAAATATTGATATTGAACGCCTTGAGGTTATTCCATCGGCAGGGGAGCATATGGCCACAAATACCGATGCGACGCATTTTGCATCTTGCCGTGGGAAGCTAAGGCTTGACGGGTGTATATTTGAAGGTCAGGGCGATGACTCGATAAACGTGCATACATATTATTATACTATTGAGAAAACAGGGGGAAACACCTGCCGTCTCACTGTAAAAGCACCAACAGGCACTCACGCACAAGCGCTTGATTATCCGCTTGTGGGAGATACGCTTGAGCTTACATATCGTGATTGTCTTTTGTGCAGTAAAAAGTATAAGGTTGTTCGCTCCGAGCCAAATTTTGAGGGAATGTATGTTGACGTGGTGCTTGATGACACTGTACCCGATTATACAGAAAAATATTTTTTTGCGGATTCTGATTCGCTCCCCGAGCTTGAATTTAGGAATTGTAGTTTGAGGAATCATTTTGCACGTGGTATTATGCTTAAATGCCGTCATGCCATTATAGATAACTGCATTATCATGGACAGTGTCAGAACGGCGATAAAAATAGCCGCTGAGGGCAGGTGGCATGAGGGAACTAATACAGAAGATGTTGTTATATCAAACTGTCACATAGTCAATTGCGGTATTGCGGAGAAAAACAATGCCGACGGCACAGGTGGGATAAGTGTCAGTGTGGATGCGGAGGAGCCAATGGGAAAACCGCACAGGAAAATTACAATTAAAGATAATATCATCGAATGTCCCGATGTCGAGCATTGTATAAGCATCTCGGGAGTTGAAGAATTGATAATTCAAAACAATAAGCTGATAAGCCACGGGGAAGGGGTTATTATAAAAGATTATCCAAACGGTGACTTATAAATTATATATGAAAAAACATTCGCCTTTTTTGGTGAATGTTTTTAGTTTGTGTAGATAAAACAATGTTGAAAATTATCAAATAAAAAATCATTTAAATAGTTGATAATATAAACATTATATGTTATTATATAACATGTAATATTTTATATTTTATGTATGACTTTGGAGGCGATGCTATATGATTGTATTATAATTCAATTAATAAAAATAAAATTATAGACATTAAAGGAGGAAATAAAATGAAAGATTTTGTAAAAAAGAAAATGAAGCACATTAAAAAAAGTATATGTTTATTATTAATGATTAATATAGTTGCTTTATCTTGTCTAATAAATGTATTTGCAACAGATATGATTGAAAAAAATTGTAATGATAAATATTATATGATGGCAAGTGATTATATAAATAAAGAGTATTTATTAGATGATAATATTGTCGATCAAAATAATATAAAATACACTAAATTAATTGAATTTTTAAAAGATGAAGCAACAGAAAATAATTCTATTTATCCTGAATATTATAGTGGTTCTTACGTAAATGATCAAAACGAATTAGTTGTATTAATAAATAAAAACACTGAAGAAATCGAAAATCAAATTTTAGGTATTACAGGTAAAAATAATGTTACTATTTTTACCACAAAATATTCGTATAATGAATTATATTCATTGAAAACATTTATATCAGATAAAATAAACGAGTTAAATAAAAGTGATATAATTGATGATTCTCTCTCGTCTTTATTAAGTAGTTATTTAGGCGTTGGAATTGATGAACAGAATAATGAAGTTTTTGTTGATATTGCAGGGCTGAACAATAATAAAATACAAGTTTTTGAAAAATATGTATGTGATAAGAATATTAGATATGATTATTGTGGTAATGATGATAAGTTGAATGAAACTACATTAACAACTCTTTATCCTGGAGAGCATACATATGTATATCGTTACGCTGATAACACATGGGCAACTGCAAGTATAGGATTTAGAGCAATTCAATTGCAATCAGATGGGCGCTACTGTTATGGATTTGTAACAGCTGGACATGCAGGATCAGTTGATGATCAAGCTTTTTTATTAAAAATTGCTAGTACAACTTCGCTAGTGGGCGATATAAAAAATTCAAAGACTTCAGATTCCGTTGATGCCGCTTACGTGGCTATAGATACAGCTAAATATGAAATGGCAACAAAAGCATATTATACAGGTACAAGTAGTTCAGTATCAGCATCTAATCGCGATGTAATAAGCAGTTCTTGGTATTTTATAGCAGCAGCTCAAGGGACTACCGTAATAAAAAATGGAGGAACTACTTACAGAACTTCTGGAAAAGTAAAAACAACCAGTTATAATGCATCATATGGTGATGGTCTTTATAATATTTCGGATTGTGTTAAAGCCTCATATAAATCAG
>Ga0172378_10004785_pt1 | contig 12660 bp, 6 predicted proteins | sample GrowelOW332metaG_FD_119755 | JGI IMG/M metagenome (GOLD analysis project Ga0172378, IMG submission 119755) | Groundwater microbial communities from an aquifer near a municipal landfill in Southern Ontario, Canada - Pumphouse #3_1 metaG | ecosystem: Environmental > Aquatic > Deep subsurface >...
ACCTTCTGTGTTGCTTTTGGAACGCTTGTCACATTTAACATTTGGTTTTCTCTGTTGTTTCTTGTTTTGAGTGGTCCGGGAATCATTTTGAATGTTGTATTTGGCAAAAAATCAGAGAATTTGCGCCGTAAAACCGCGCCGGATGTGCGTCGTTTCTGCTATTACCGCTGGATGCTGACCGATGCATGGCCGGCAAAAGATGTACGAATGTACGACCTTACCGAGCCGATCAAGGCACGTTATGATACCGAAAAAGACGAATACCGTAAAGCAAATAAACGGCTCGATCAGAAGAAAATAGGAGCATCCATACTTGCCGAACTTATTATGCGAAGCGGGGAGATTGCGTTTACGGTGTTTGTTGTGCTTCGAGCACTTGCAGGTGAGGTCACAATCGGTAATGTGGCACTCTATATCGGATTTGCGCTTTCCGCTTCATCATCCTTTCAGACAATGACTTCAATTTTTGTAATGGGATATACGCGGACAACGGAAATGATGGGGAGACTATTCGAGTTTCTTTCCATCAAATGCCCTGATGAAAGTAACGGCAGTCATAAACTCGATACCTTTGAATCACTCACCTTTGATAATGTGTTTTTCAAGTATCCGATGACAGATAAATATGTTCTCTCAGGCGTATCATTTACACTCAACCGGGGCGATAAACTGTCCATTGTTGGCATCAACGGCTCTGGAAAATCTACCATTATCAAGCTGATGCTGGGATTGTATCAAATTGAATCCGGACAGATTCTGATAAACGGATATCCGATGTCGGATTATGATACGAGAGACGTCAGACGGATGTTTTCCGCCCTGTTTCAGACCTTCGTACAGTACCCGTTGACCCTGCGGGATAACATTGCATTATCCGATTATGATAGAGCAAAAAACGATAATGAAATAACGGAAGCACTCAATCAAAGCGGCGTATACGACGAATTACAACCAAAACTCGAAAACGGGCTTGATTCTTATATGACGCGCAGCTTTGATGATAAAGGAACAGAACTATCGAAGGGACAATGGCAAAAGGTTGCGCTCTCACGGGCATATTTCAAGAATGCTCCTATAGTTATATTTGATGAGCCATCCGCTGCACTCGACGCTGAAGCGGAAGACAGAATCTTCAAGAGCTTTAAAAACATTTCCGACAACAAGACAGGTATCATGATTTCGCACCGCATCTCTGCGGCGCGTATGTCTAATAAAATCATTGTGCTGGACGGAGGTGTCGTTACCGAGCAAGGGACACATGATGAGCTTGTTTCCTTGGGCGGATTATACGCAAAGCTCTATAACCTCCAAAAAGAAAAGTACACCGTAAAGGAGGCAGAGTGAAATGAGTAAACTTAAGAATTTTCTGGGAAACACTACAAGGAATGTATGGTTCGGTGTCAAGACAAGTTTCCTTGCATCGCGTAAGTATTTTTCACTGAAATGTCTGATTTTGCTGTCTACGACTTTCATTCCGCTTGTAAGCATCTGGCTATGGAAAGAGATTCTCAACGGGATTGTCAATATAAACACTGCAAAAGATACCGTCATTTTGTGCCTTGTAATCTATCTGTCGTTAAAATTATTTACATACTTGCTATCCCGGTTTGATGAGTACATCAATACCCGCTACAGCGATGAATTACAATTTTATATTGAGGGCGTGATGATTGAAAAGACATCCCGCATGGATTTGTCGTTCTTTGATTCTGCCTCAATGGGTGATAAGGTTCGTCATGCGCGGAGCAACTTCAATATTATGACCGAGATGACTTGGCTGGTCTTTAATATCATATCAGAGATTGTAAACATTGTAGCGACACTCATCATAGTTTGTGCGTACAAATGGTGGATTGGAGTTGCGACGATTCTGCTACTTGTTCCATTTTTGATTTACAATAAAAAGCACACTGACAAAAGATTGAAAATGGAAAAGGAACAGCTCCGGGATAATCGAAAAGAGGATTATTACAATGATGTTCTTTTTGACAACAATGTGCAATTCGAGATCAAGCTGAATAATATCGGTGGATATTTTATCAACCGTTATAAAGAGGTGTGGAGTAAACTTTATAAAATCAACAAAAAAGAAACTATCCGTCACAATATCATCAATACTGGAATCTTGATTCTGAATGTTTCCAGCGAGCTACTTGTACTGATTGTTTCTGTACTTGATGTGGTGGCGAAAAACATCGGCATTGGAGACTTGCAGTATAACCTCAGCATGGTCACAAGACTGAGAGAACAAGCAAGTGGACTGATGAATGATATAAATCGCTTCCTTGTCAACAATACCAGGCTCAATGAGTTGCAGGAATTCATCGCAATTAAGCAGGAAACCGAAAAGAGCGGAACGAAAATGCCGTCAAACAATCCGAAAATTGAGTTTTGCAATGTATCGTTCCGTTATCCAAACTGCAAGCAGTTTGTACTGAAGGATTGCTCTTTTACAATCGAACCACATGAAAAAATCGGTCTGATTGGACTCAACGGTGCAGGGAAATCGACGATAATCAAGCTGATGTTCCGTTTTTATGACCCCGAAGAGGGATGTATCAAGCTGGATGGCATAGACTTGAAAGAATACGATGTGTATGCCGTTCGCAAGGTGTTTGCCGTGTTATTCCAAGATTATGTGACCTATTGCCTACCACTGCGTGAAATCATTGCACTTTCTGATTTTGATGAACGCTTCAATGACGAAAAGCTTAAGAAAGCCTGTGTAATCAGCGGCGCGGATGAAATTATTAAGGACTGGAAAAAGGGATTCGACAGTATTCTCGGTCGCTACTATGCCGACAACGGCAAGGATTTGTCCGGCGGGCAGTGGCAGCTTGTCGGACTTGCAAGGGCTTACTTCAAGGATAGTGAATATATGATTCTTGACGAGCCATCCGCTGCGCTTGATCCCATTTCCGAAGACAGAATATTTGAACAGCTTTATCATTTGAGCGAAGGAAAAAGCTCAATTACAATTTCACATCGTCTGTCAAATACCACGCTTGCAGAAAAGATACTTGTTATCGGTGATGGACATATTATCGAACAAGGCTCTCACTTTGATTTGCTAAAACAAAACGGCGAATATGCACATTTGTTCAATTTGCAGGCAAGTAAGTACATATGAACAGCATAGGTTAAAAGCTGTATTACCATTTTCTGTTATATGAGGATAATTACTATATGAATAATATAAAAAAGTTTTTTAAATTACTTAGAACAAATGGTTCCAATGGACTAAATGGGAAACCAGTTTCTTCTTTGCAATTTTATTGGAATATGGAATATGAGTATTATAATACAATATTAGTATCCTTCCGTTCCATTAATTATAGGCATCCTGAATCGGTATCTATGAACATATCATTTAATACATCACGATTGGGGTTAAAGAGTATTGACTCAAAACATGAAGGAGTTTTTTTTGAGGATTATTTATTGAGAATGTTTTATCCGGTAATTACAATGTTGAGTAAATCGTTTGAAAATGAAAACAAAGCCGAGCATTTAATAGGAAAAGTAATTTGTGAAAACTTTAATTGTAATGTATGTCGCAGAAGCGGATTGATTTTTAGCGCTCAAGAACAGCAATTTACTTTAAAACTATTGGTTACTTTCCCAACTGGTGGTGGTGTTACTGTGTTGGGCAATAGAATGCATAAGATGATATCTGCTGTGCTCAAATCGGTTGATGAAAAATTAAATGACATCGACTTAGCAAAAATGAAAGATAATTTGGATTGCTACATGAATCAACAAATAATACGCTCTTTTTGTGCAAGTAATGGGTATGTTTCGTTTGTGGCAAATGGTAGTATATTGCCTCGACAGGGTGACACGGATAAGCCATTAGAATGTGCTATTCCATTTAAATCCCCGAAGAACTTGGAAATAGAAATAGAGTTAACAAATGGCATGATACTGAGTGGTATGGGATTGCGCAGAGGAATAACTGTAATTACCGGAGCTGGGTTTTCTGGAAAAACGACATTACTAGAAGCAATAAAATTAGGCATATACAATCATGTTTTAGGTGATGGCCGGGAATATGTCATAAGCGATAATTCAGCAACAATGGTGAATGCAGAAGATGGAAGATATGTTGGAAATATTGATTTATCACCATTCTTCCTTCCGATACCTTATAAAAACATCTTTCGTTTTTCTACAAAACATGCAAGTGGAAGTGTATCACAGGCTGTTAACATTATCGAAGCATTACAGGCCGATTGTAAATTGCTGTTGATTGATGAGGATAAAAGCGCTACGAATTTTTTGGCTCGTGATGAAAAAATGCGATTGATTATTAAAGACGAAGTCATCATACCGCTGACGGATAGATTGTACGAGATCAAAGAGGACATGGGTGTTTCAATTATAATTGTGATCGGTGGAACTAGCGAATACCTTAAATATGCCGACACGGTTTTATTTATGAAGGATTATTATGCATCGGATATTACAAGTATTGCAAAAAAAGTTGTTGGCGTTCAATTGTCATCTTTGGCGCCAAAAGTGTTTTGGAGCAAAAAAAGATACTTAAAATATCCCGAAGACAGAGATGTAAAGTTTTCTTTTTATAGTGTAAATACTGAAAAGAACAAAAAAATAGTGTTCGCTTCATATTCAGCAGATATAACACAATTATCAACAATACTTGAAGATGACCAATTGCATACATTGGCATATCTATTAAATTATATTATCTACAGGATTGACGATAAACACCCGCTAATGGATTTAATTAATGAGTGCTTAAACGATTTTTATGTTCTGCTACAAAAAGACTATGACATTGATTCTCGTTATCGCTCATGGTGGTTTAGTGATGTTCGACCAATAGATGTCTTTCTATGTGTCAGCCGAATGAGTGGGTTTATTTTTGAAAATAATGAGATATAAAACAGCAAAAATACCCACTTTCGCCTTTTCGCTAAAGAATGGTAGTATAGCATATAACGAGTGCAAATACATAGATATAAATACACATGCAAAAGCAAAATATATAGCGTTTTTAGCTGCATTGAATAAGCTCATGAAAAAGCTTCTTCGTGGAGGGTACAGAATATCCCCATATAGTTGTGCAACTATATGGGGATATCTTATATCAAATCCAACACATCATCAAGATACATTCCATCATATGGTATATACCTGCGCCAATAGTCGGCAGATGCACGCAGATTATCAAGAATTTTATCTGTTGTGTCTGTAAGATTATAAAAAAGCTCAAGTGTAAGTGTTATTTCTTCGCACAGCGGAACATCTGTGATTTCTTGGTGTACAGCCGCATAATCATACGAATCTTTTATTGCTTTTAATACCTTACTAGGTTTAACAATTCCGTTAATATTCTCCTCAGGGGTAAATGAACGGTGTGATGAAGCAGAGCCATCTGTCTGCTGAAGATGAATTATTGGCGAATATACAGCAAGCCTCTCAATCCATTTATACAGATCACAGTCCGAATTCTCGGAAAACATATAGTCATGCAAGGCAATATCCGAACAAATATCGTATATTGCCTTATCGCGCTTCAATTCGCCGATACTTCCATCTATTAAAGATTTCAATAGTGCGCATGAATAATCTGTGCCGACATATATTCTATGTCCATTTTCTGCCGCATGTAAAATGTCTGACATAGATGGACGAATAAAATTACGCTGTCCCGAAGCATGACCTGTATCTATTGTTATATAAGACTTTGTATCATTTATAAAACGGAGAGTGCCTGATATGGTCCACGGAAGCTGCTGCGGTGAATACATCTGCTCCACCGCTGTAAATGCAGCACCTTTTTCACGTGCATCGCGGCAGGCATTTTTAATAGTTTCTGACAGCTCAGCATATGCTAAGCTGTATTTTTCTTTATTCTGCAAAATATCGTTTGAAAAAGCGTGCATATAAAAGCCCATACCCGAATTAAATTCAGAAGCCATTTCGGCGTAAGGAAGTATCCATTCGTCTGTAAAACGTTTTCTCATACGATTATCGCTGTGTGCCAGTCCGACAGTAGTATATGTACCATGTCCTGAATACATTGAGGTAACACGAATCGAATGCTCTGTACATGCATTTTTCACATCATGCTGCCATTCGGTAAGATAATCGGCATCCGAATACAGCGGATCACATTCACAGTCTGCACTTATTTCAACACATTGAATATTCATATCAGCAATGATTTTTGCCCAATCATGAGGCTTTACCCAGCGTTTGACGGCGAAACAGTTATCTATGGCTAAATTTATTTTTGGATATTTCAAGCTGTTATGTCCTCCGTCATTCCTTGATTACCTCAAGCCTTTTATCAAGGTCCTTTGATAGTGATTCCGTAATCTTTGCGTATGCAGAAGCATAATCCTTCTCGCCTTTATAGATTAAATTTCTGATATCGCCCGATATTTTTTCAGTTCCGTACAATATATATGACAGATCAATTACACGCTCCTGCATTACATAATCCATCATTTCAATTGAGGTTTCGTCCCGCAGATATTTTCCGTTTACAGCAATATCGTAATAGGCAGGTTTTACCATATCTGACGAGAGATATGCCATATATTCAAGAATTGCGGAGCTTTTGTCAAAATCCGCAGCGTTCTTCGGAACAGATATCATTGAGGTTGCCCACCAGTGAGTCATTAAAATATAGTTTTCCTGATTTTCATCATATTTAGGCATTGGTATAACCCCAAAATCGGCTTCCATATCGCGCAGACGACGAACGCACTGGAGTGTTTCATTAAAGAATATTGCACGGTTTTCGGCAAATATTCTTTGACTGTATTCTGTATTTTCAGAATATTTGTCATTCTGTTTTTTGTTATGAGAGTTAAAGGAAACATTCTCATTCACAATAGCACTTACCTTATCAAATACATTTGATGAACGTTCGTCCAGCGGTACAAGAGTTATATCTCCGTCATCGTTCTTGGTAATATAGCGTACTCCGCATCCCATTATAAATCCGTCAGCCCCCTGTGACTGAATAACAGTGCCGTAACGATCGCCTGAATCTGTAATACCGTCTCCGTCAATATCCTCAAAATTCAATTTTGAAATTGCGGTGTAATCATCAATAATCCAATTTCCTGCCTTGACCTTACCGTAGATATCATTAATATCCTCACCAAGATTTCCAAGCACCGTCTTGTTGACCATCGTTATCCATGTGGCATCCCATGACATTATATTCATATCTGAAATAGCGTAATACTGCTTTCCGTAAAGTGACAATGCGCTGTTCATTGCCGTATCCCACCACGGCATATCAATATCGGTATATTTGAGGCTGTTCATATCAATGATATGTCCCTCAGATGCCATGCCAAAGCTGTCCTCACCATTGGTCAGAACTGCGTCATAAACACGTTCGTCCGCAAGTACGGTCTTTTTAAGGAGAGTACGGGAATTATCCGACAAGGTTTGCGTTATGTCAAGCTCGAATTTTTCGGATATCATGCGATTTCGTGTATAAACCGCATCGTTTAGCACATCGCCGTTTTCCTGTTCTGTGTAAGCGTCAAGAACATTCCAGTCCCCCGACGGCTCTGTACGGCTTAAAAAGTTGAAGGTCTGATCCTTATAATTTAAATCATCGGGTATATTCGGTGTATAAACGCTTTTCTCAGTAACAGTGCTTTCAAGGGAGGTTTCATAAACAGAAGTATCACTTGTATCACGCGGTGTTCCGCAGGCGGAAAATGCGCAGATAAGTGAGCAAAGAAGCAATATTATTGAAATTCTTTTCATTTTTTATCCCTCCGTTTCCTTCATATCAAATTCCACAATATGAAAAACATCAAGCTCGGGAATACTGATAATGGTGTTTTCACCATCATATACAGACTTAATGTCTATGTCATGAGGTGCCAGTAATCTGATATTTTCAGCATGGTAAGGAAGTGTAACTGTGATACCGGAAATCGGAAAGCATGGTGTGACATTTTGTTCGTTTATGACTGAAAAATATCTTTTACCGTTCTTTTTCCAGTGTACTATCTCACAGAATTCGGGAGCATACGCATATGCAGAGAATTTTTCACAGAGAGATTTTATAAGGCGATATACGGTACGGCGGCAGTTATATGCTTTGGTAAGCTCTGCCGGAGCACACATCCAAATTACCTCTCCATTACCGCAGCGTCTGCGAATAACAGCAGGCATATCTGTGTTTGTCCCAGGAGGGTTTGAATGGATTGCCGCAAACTCACGTTCGCTCGGCTTTGTATACGGATAACTCAGATAAGCGAGTATTTCTGTATTGTCAGCAATTACCTTGGCTTCCCATGCACGGCTTTGGATGGGATACGGGCTTTTATCATTAAATGTTTCAAAAAGCTGTTCACTGCCTTTATTGGGACGCAGATAGCAGTAATCATATTCACTCTGGGCAATTATCTTTATACCGCAGATATTTTCAAGCAGTTCACACGGCAAATGTCCTGTAATAAACAATTTGCCTCCCTTATTGACAAAATCAGCAATATCAGCACAAACGGACTCAGAAAGTGTAAACGGATCGCAAATGCACAGAACACGCTCATTCATATTTGAGATATTTTCGCAGCCGATAACATTATATGGAACATTATACTCGCGCATTATTTCTCCAACATTCATCGGTGAGGAAATAAAATTGCCGTTCGCCTTGAGATCGGTAGGATAAAGCACTGCGACATCGGCTGTGATATCTCCGCTTACATATTTTTCATAATTTGAGGTTATAGAAAATACATCCTTTATTACTCCCGAATATATTTCGTCTGTAATTGTTCCGTCAGGATTCATAGCATCACATATAGAAAATGCACCGTTATGAACAAGGGCGTTCATTGCGTGTATAAGGAGATCCTGCATACTGCGTGTAACCGTATGAAAGTAAAGACTCGGATCACAGCGTGAGGTTATATAGCAGAATGGTTTATTAGGGGTTATGCTGTTGTAGTATTTGCAGATAAATGTCTGCTGTGCATATCCGCCGTAATAATCTCCACCTGTATAGTCGGATGCTCCAATCTGACTTTCATCATTTGCCTGAAACCAGTTATATCCGATGGCAGCCATATTATGTTCAATGCTGACATCCGAACGGATATCTTTAATTGTTTTTGTGTTTTCATACATGAATTCACGAAGCCAGCGTGAACGGGCAGTAATATAGTCCAGCCACATAGGATCATTCCAATTTTCATTTTCAGGAATTTCACGTCCAGTTTCTTCAAAATATCTTTTTTTACAAGTTTCGCAATGACAAATTTCCGTCCAAAACGGCATATCAAGGAAAATTCCGTCATAATTATAATTTTCTGTCAGTTCTGTGAGAATTTCCTTTACATATGCGCGGTATTCTAAATTATTTAAGCAGACAAGACCATATCTTGATCCGCAATCTCGTGAGTTTTTTCCGTCTTTTGATACTGTACGCCACTCCGGATGTGTATCATATGCGTAGTTATCGTAGTTTTGTGACAAATATGTCATAACTGCAATGCCCCGCTTGTGACACTTTTCAATCATTTCGCCCAGATAGTCAAGATCACGGCGGCGCAGTCCTTCGTGCATACGTCCTGTTCTGCACTTCCAATAATGAAGTCCGACATGTGACTTTGCTTTTACCACAACGCAGGAAGCCCCGCTCTCCTTAAGCGAATTTGCAAACGCATCAGTATCAAGCTTTGAAAGATACGTGTCCGGTTTATCATCGCTTAAATGCATATCCATAAATATACGCCGATAATTGTTTTCATACCACATAATATTACCCCTCCTAAATATGAATTTATTATATCACGGAATGAGCGATGCTGTAAATATCTGATTGATATATTGACACACCGTCAATATATATGTTATATTATAATCATTATCGCTCAACATTTGTCATTATCGGAGGTATATTTATATGGAAAGAACATACGATATTATTGATTTGCTCAAAAAGAAGAAAAAAATGTCAACAGATGAGCTTTGCAGGGAATTTTTTTGCAGTCCTGCCACTATGCGCCGTGAACTTTCAAAGCTTGAGCATATGGGAGCAGTTAAACGAGTACGTGGCGGGGCAATACTTCGGGGAGGCAACAACTTTGATTATTCAGCGGCATACCGTATGAATGTAAATATCCGTGAAAAGCAGTATATATGCTCTATCGCAAAGGATTTCTTAAGCTCGGGTATGTCAATTTTTATCGATTCCAGCAGCACCGCAGAACAAATTTGTCCGTATTTGTCAGAGTATCAGAATCTTACCGTTGTGACCAACGGAATAAATGCCGCACTTATTTTAAATGAGTACGAAAATATAGAAACATATATAACAGGCGGACATCTTGGCAACGGATCACATTCTGTTCTCGGTGAGCTTGCGGGTAATTTTATTGAAAATTTTAAAGCAGATCTTGCTCTATTGTCCTGCCGCGGTGTTTCACGAGATGGAACTTTTGAAGCTGATCATTCGCAAGCTTTAATAAAACAACATATGATCGATAACGCAAAAAGTGCCGTATTGCTCTTTGACAGCTCCAAGACAGGGAAGAATTATTTTTACCGTCTGTCATCATTTGACAGATTTACTGCTGCAATATGTAATCTGTGCCCCGATGACGATATCTGCGAAGAATTTCTAAAATCAGGCTGCGAGCTTCTATATTAACGTGAGTTCGATTGGGAGCGGAGTACGCGGCTTTTTAAAAAAGCCTGGCAAAAACCTTAAACTATGTGTAAAAAATATATAGTTTAAAGTCTTTGCACAGCTTTCTTTAGAAAGCTTGAAGTGAACCCCAAAGTTTAGACAAAATATATTAAGTTGTTAGAGAATGAGCGCGGTATTGAACCGGGCTCATTCCTTTTAGTCCGAGAGAGATTCTTTCATATTTGTAGTAATGGATGTACTCATCCAACCTTTCAATGAATCCCCGAGGGAATTCAAATTTTTCGCCGTAGTACATTTCGATCTTCAGCCTGCCGAATGAATCTTTTCTGCGTTATAAAGGGACATCCGCTTGAACTGAGGGCTGCTGTGGCTTGCAATAGGGAATTATATGTTTTAGCTGTATGGTGATTAGATAGGCTCAGGTGGCGCGTGAGATGGCTATCACATATTCCCTCGAGCTGATAAATATTTAAAACCTCCGACTTTATAGTTGGAGGTTTTTTGCATATTATTTTTTGCATTTTATACTGAATATTCAATTAAGTGTCGACATGGACTTGATTTTTATAAAAATATTTTTCATTTTTTATACAGTAATATGTGCAGTAAGTTAATAGAGGTAAATCAATAAAAAGGGATGGTTTACCATGATGAAAACTACGAACATTATTACTGCAAAGGAAAAAGAACTTGAGGAACAGTTTGGAAGTACAACAGTTACCATCGAAAAAGTAGGTAAGTATTTAAATATGTCGCTAAAGCAAGTCAAGAAGGCGATGAAGGCTAGCTGTGTTCCGACAATAACATCAGGTAGAAACATTATACTGACCGTTTCGGTATTTGCTCAGTGGCTTATAAATCCTTCACACTTTATCTCGGCTCAACCGCTTGACAAAAGCGCTGATTGGCGTTACAATCCATCCTCCAAAAAAGGAAAGGATGAATTTCAAATGACTATAAAAGGAAAGGGCAGCATATATCCTATCAAACAGAAGGACGGAACGAGCAAATACGGCTGTGCTTATTATATTATTGAAGCGGATATTAAGAGGCGTAAAACAAAAAACTTTGCAACGTTCTCTGAAGCTGAGGAGTTTCGCAATAATATTATTGACAAGCCAGACTCAGAACCGGCAGAACAGCCAATAAAAAGTAAATCAGAAAGTATATCCGGCTATACGGTGGAAAAACTCATCGATGAGTTTTTAAGACTGAAAAAGCCGCAGATCAGTGATAATACTTATGACAGCTATCGATATTCGAGTAAACATATTTTATCAGCGTTCGGTAAACGATACATTGATGACATCAGAACATTAGAAATTAACGACTTTATCGTAGATGGAAAAAACCGATTAAACGGTAAGCCGCTGGGAGAAAAGAGCAAGAAAGAAATATTTGGTATGATGAAGCGCGTATACAACTATGCTCTCGACTGCGACTATATTAGAAAAACACCATTTGTACATGATTTAAAACCTATGCAAACAGTACGACCTGATCCTGACAAATATTTTTTGAGTGAAACAGAGGTTTCAAATTTAATTAATTTCTTTAATGACAATATCAGATATCAGACAATAGTAAAAGTTTTGGTTAACAGCGGTTTACGAATAGGTGAACTGTTAGCCTTAACGAAAAACGATTTATGCCGAACCTCAGCTGGCGAATGCTACTTAAATATATATAAATCATTGAAGCGAGACTCAAAAAATAAAAATACCAAGTCAAAAGCCAGCGAGAGAATTGTTTATATTGCACCGGCTGTGATGAACGTTATCGATGAATGGATGAATTATGTGCGGAGCGATGTAAATCTTTGGCATAAAGTTGTCGAACAGCATAATGAGCATATGGTTTTTGTTAACGATGACGGCGGAGTCATAAACTATCAGACCTTGCGTAACAATATTGGCGGTTATATGGAGCGTCATAATTGGAACGGTAGACATTTTAATTTTCATATGTTACGGCATACATATGGTTCGATCCTGTATTCG
>Ga0172378_10004786_pt1 | contig 12659 bp, 13 predicted proteins | sample GrowelOW332metaG_FD_119755 | JGI IMG/M metagenome (GOLD analysis project Ga0172378, IMG submission 119755) | Groundwater microbial communities from an aquifer near a municipal landfill in Southern Ontario, Canada - Pumphouse #3_1 metaG | ecosystem: Environmental > Aquatic > Deep subsurface >...
GGAACCCTTGAGCTTTTCCATAAGGTCCCTGCGAAGCGGATTGATTGCAATACCGCGATCCGTTATGATTACATCGATACTTTCACCCGGCGTTACGACGTTCTGCACATGATCACGTATCATTGGCAAGCGGCCACGAACAAGCGGTACAACAATAATTGAGAGTGCTGCTCCGGCAGCCGCATCCGAGTGACCACCCGATGCGCCCATAAGCATACCGTTTGAATCCGTAATAACATTGACATTAAAATCAAGATCAACTTCGGTCGCGCTCAGGATAACTACATCGAGATTGTTGACAATTGGACTGGCATTCCATGGATTTGCATAAAAAGAAGCCGATACTTCAAGGTGCCGCGGGTTTTCAGCAATTGATTTAACAGCAGTCATATCAAACGTCTGTGCATCATAGCAAACTTCGAAAAGCCCGTCTTTGAGCATTTCTGAAAAAATTCCTGTAACTCCACCAATCCCAAAGCTTCCCGTAATTTCCTTTTTTTCCATTTTTTCACGGATAAAGCGTGCAGCAGCCAGCGATGCTCCGCCACTGCCAAGCTGCAGGGAGAAGCCTTGCTTTAGATAGCCGGTTTCTTCTATGATTTCTGCTGCATATTGGGCCATGAGCAGCTGCGTCGGACTTTTCGTTAGGCGAATGGCTCCAGAGGCAATTCCTTCCGGATCACCAATGGCTTCAACCGGTACAATGTAGTCGACATCCGTTTGCGGAATGCTGTATGGATAAACCGACCCGTCCATAAGATTGTCTGTGACAAGTACAACGTTATCAGCGTAGGCTGCATCAATCATCGCATAGCCCATTGAGCCAAAGGCTGATTTCCCTTGTCGTCCTGTTGCATTGCCAAAGCGATCGCAGGCTGGCGCGCCCATGAACGCTACGTCAATATGAAGTTCGCCTGCTTCAATGGCTCTTGCTCTGCCGCCATGTGAACGAATGATGGTTGGTTTTTTGAGTGCCTGCGGATTCAGCGTAAGATACTTGCCAAGTTCACCTCTAAGGCCGCTTGATTCAAGTGCGGTTATGGTACCGTCTTTAATATAGCCGATGAGAAAATCATGGCAGGGACTCAGTGAACTCGATGCGATCATAATGTCTTTTATGCCTTTGGCAGCAATACGTTCTACGACCATTTTCATGACGAAGTCACCATTGCGAAGATGATGGTGGAACGAAATGGTTTGTCCGTCCCGCAGACCTGTTTTTTCAATAGCTTCATCAATGGATGCAAGCACTTTGTTCGTATGTGGTATGCCAACGCGAATTTTCCGTGCTGCACCCGGCTTTTCCGGCAGATAGGCAAATTCACCTTTATAAAGTCTTTTATTTTTAATGCCCGGAATGACTTCCGGGATTTCACGTCCTACTGCGTTTTTCATGCCAGACACCTCTTTTCTTCAACATTTACACCTGCCGCACTTGCCTGATCAACGACGCGCTGTGCACGAACAACAATTGGTCCGTCAATCATTTTGCCATCAACGGCAAGCACACCTTTGTGGTTTTTCTGGGCATCGTCATAAGCGTCTAACACTTTCAGTGCTTTTGCTATTTGCGTATCGGTTGGTGTATACAAACGATGAACTTCGGTGATCTGTTTCGGATGAATGACGGATTTTCCGTCAAACCCCATATCACGGCTGTTAGAGACTTCGCGTTCAAAACCTTCCATATCTTTTACATCGGAGAACACGGTGTCCATACACTGGATTTCTGCATCACGCGCTGCCATAAGAATCTGTGAGCGAACATAGTAGAGCTCGATACCTGTTTTTGTCCGCTGTGTTTTGAGATTGGCAATAAAGTCTTCAGCGCCAAGTGCTATGGCGACCATACGTGGATGCTTACAAATTTCACGTACGTTATAAAGCCCTTTAACACTTTCGATCGCACTAATAATATTAATGGTGCCTTCCGGCCAGCCATTTTCTTTTTCAACTCGTTCGATTTCTTTTGCAACAAGCTCAACTTCTGAAATATCTTCTACCTTTGGCAGGCGGATAAGATTCGGTTTTGACGGCAGGATGACTTTGAGATCGTCCAGACCAAACGGCGTTTGTGTCGGATGATTAATCCGCACAACCGTTTCCGAATGAAATTTAATTGATTTTAGAGCCTGAGCTACAAGAATACGTGCTGTATCTTTTTCGGTGACAGCAATCGAGTCTTCGATATCAAACATAAGACTGTCCGCACCATAAATATCCGCAGAATTTATCATCTTCGGACTGTTGCCTGGAACGAACATCATTGTCCGGCGAAGTTTGGTTTTTGGATCTGTCATGCTTTCATCCCCCGTTCAAGTGCGCCTAAAACTCTGGCTTTAATGGTATAATCCCAAGCACCTTTATCAATTGCATTTATTTTCACGCTCTTAAATCCAGCATCATTTACTGTATCTATAATCAATTTTTTTATCTGCCGTCCGTATTGATGCAATACAGTTGATGTTAAATCAACTGTATTTTCGCCTGCATTTAATGGACTTACTGTAATTAAAATATCATTTTTTTCTTCAAATCCAGCTGTTGCTGTCTGCTTAAGAGATTTTCCCATTTTTTCCTGCATATTTCTTATCTCCTTTATTTATTAATTTACTTTGTCTTGTTAGTAGAAAATCCACGCTTGAATTTCCTTTAAATCACAACAATGCCTAACAATATAGCAAGTATGAGTGAAATCCACGATAACACCCATAAATATGGTGCACAAAACTTAAGCATTTCTTTAAGTTCAACACCTGCTAATCCACAAGCTAAGAAGGTTGTCGCTGCATGAGGTGTTACCAGAACGCCAAAATTTTTACCGATAAGCATTGCCTGTGCCATATTCGTCGGATCTACCCCATATTGTTTTCCTACACTTATAGCCAAAGGCATTAGTCCAAAGAAATACGAATCTGTACCTAGCATCATTCCAAAAGGAACTGCAAAAAATCCCATAATAAGATGTAAATACGGTCCTAAAACACTTGGTATTACAGCTACCATTAATTGTGCCATAGCATCCATCATTTTAGTTCCACTCAAAACCCCCAAAAACACACCGGATGCCAATAATATCATAGGAACAGAAAGTGCTGTATCAGCATGAGCTTTTATCCGTTTTGCCTGCATTTTTGCATTTGGGAAGTTGACCATAAGCGCAATCGCCAAACCCAGCATAAACGCTGCATATAATTGTATTTTAGTAAAGCAAAGCAATCCAATTACACCAGCTGTCAATAATGCATTAAACCATAATAATTTAGGACGTTTTAATGTTTTTGCTTCTTCAGAATCTACTGGTCTGGCAAAAGAAGTGTCTTCATCAAGTTCTAATGCTTTGCCCGTTGGCTGCAATCCTGCTCCACGTTTTTTTTCTACCAGCCCCATGAAAAAAGCAAACGCGATAACTAAAAGTATGCCAACTAACTGTAGTGGTATTAACGTATGCCAAAGTGCATTTACATCCATGTTTAAAACAACACCAGCACGTGCTACCGGACCACCCCAAGGCATTAAATTCATAATACTCATAGCCGCTCCGATAATAACACAAATAACTACCGGACGCATGTGCAGTTTTTTATAAATAGCCAGCATTGCTGGTATGGTAATCAAAAGCGTTGATACCAATGCTCCATCTAAATGTGCTACAATCGCAATACATGCTGTTGCTATTGTAACTAACACTACATTGGAACCTGCTTTTTTCACAAGAAAGTTTACCATCGGATCAAACAATCCGACCTCAGCCATAATTGAAAAATATTCGATAGAAAATATAAACAATACCGCAACCGGCATTGTTTTTGCTACTCCTGCTTTGATGAATCCTGATATCTGAACAAAGTCAAAACCGCAAATTATTGCCGCTATAATAGGGACAATAGCAAAAATTGGTACCGCATGTGCTTTTGATTGAAGTAGTGCATAAATAATAATAAATATCATTAAAAATCCAGTAATAGCTAATAACATAGTTCACCCTCCTATTTTTCACTTTATATTATTTAATTTCAGAAGAATTAGATAATATAAAGAATTAATTCATATTATAAGGTATACTCCTTTACGTGTAAAATCAGAAAAGCTAATCTTCCTTCATCAGAAAATTTAATAAATCATTGAAAAACAAAAAACCTGCTGTTTAAAAATTAAATAGCAGGTTTTCGTTACTATTCGTTTTTACTTCAGCCGTTCGAAACAATGCCTTATTTCGTGGCAAAACATCAAGAGAAATTATCTATATTCTAATTACTCTTAATGCCATTCATATTACACTTCTAATTTGTTGCGATCTGGATTTTCTTTGACTTTTTTTAATAGAAAAACGTTTTCTATAGAACAATGAACTATTGACAAAATATCATGAGCTGCTATTTACACTCACTGCAATAATTTAATCTCATCTAAAATACCAACTACCAGACTTGATAGACGTTGAATATCTGTATTTACTTGTTGAGCTTGCACTTTATCGCCTATTTTGTAAAGCCGGATAGCTTCTGCACATTGATCATGAAATTCCGTATGCACTTTATCCAGTTTCTGAAAACATTTTAAATGGCCAAACAATTTCATTCCTTCACCAAAGTACCACATACCGAGTCTACAAGTACGGTGATTTTTAACATTGTCTTCATCAAGATTTTCAAATCCTCGCAGCATGTAATCAATATGAGCTTTCCAAAGCAAGTGATCTGCTTTTGCCAAATCCAAAATTTGTTTGACTGAAAATGGTATTTGCAAACTACTCACTTTAACTCGAACATCATTAGCAGAATGAATTACGCCCATAATATCCCTATTGCAATCTTGGGTTATGCTGTTTAATTCACTAACTTGCGTCGATAAGTTTCCTATGGTTGCGCTTAACTCTTCAAATGTGGCAGACTGTTCTTCAGCAATAGGTGCCAGATTTGCAACTGCCTCATCAATTTTTTCAAATATTTTTTTCAGCTGTGAAATATTTTTGTCGGCTGATGTTACAGCAACAGCATTTTTTTCAAAGGATGTTCCCATCTTCTTAAACGATGATGAAATATTGTCCGACTGATTACGAATCTCTGTAAGGTGGCTAGTAATTTCTTCAACAGATTGACGTGACTGATCAGCTAGTTTTCTCACTTCTTCGGCTACTACAGAAAAACCACGCCCTTGTTCACCAGCTCGTGCTGCTTCTATTGCCGCATTTAGCGCCAAAAGATTAGTTTGTTCGGATATACCTGTCACTACAGAAACCAGTTCATCAATCCGAGTCGTTGCCATATGGAGTTCACTTATACGAAAATTCAATTCAGTTAAGTTACCTTTTACTTCTTGACCTTCGGATGATAATTGTTCAACACTTTTACTAGTTAGTTCCATAGAAATTGTCCCTGCTGAAGACTGCCCCGCTGCTTGGCTGGTGGATTCAGCCAAATTATTTACCGATGATGCTACTTGCAGAATCGCTGCAGCAATCTGCTGGATAGCATCTGCTTGTTGATGAGACTGCAACGATAATTGATTTAATTTATCCCCACCAAGTAGTCCCGCATATACAACTTCATTCATTGTCATAGACAGTTTTGTAAAAATAGCAGCATTCTTCGCAGAATACTGGTTAATCATAGCAGCTATAGGAGCAAGAGGGTCCTCACTTTCTACATGAATCATTGCCGTCAATTCTCCCGCACAAAGCTTGTTCATTCCCTCTATAATCAACGCATAGCCCTGAGTAGGTATTTTTTCCGTATCTTTTTTGTGATGTAATATATTTAACATCTTGAAGTCGCCCCAATCCATTGTTGCAATTTTAATACTACTAAGCATCGTAAAGATTTCGACGTTTCTGAAAGAGTTCCTCTAATATTATTACTGCTAAATTTTATTACATACAATTTTAAAATCAATCCAGCTAAAGCTTGCTGATGAACTTATGTGGCATATAATTATTAGTACTAATGCCCATAAAAATACCGCCTAGAATCATTCCTAAGCGGCGTTGGTATTCTTGACTATATCATTATATATTTCACCTGATTATACTATCTAATAATACTTCTTAATAGTGCTGCGTAATTGTCGATATTTTTTCTTATAAATACTTCATCCTGAGGTTTTGTATGCTGCAGCGTCGGGCAAAAAAAATCATGGCTTTTACCATCTGTAGTTTGTATTTGGATTTTATCTATAAACCCGCTCCCGCTTCCGATTGTTTCCTCCAAACAAACAATTTTATTAGTATTGATTGTTTTAATTTCTATCTGCCCTGTTTTCATATGAAAAAAAACTTTTATCATCTTATTTTCTTTTAAAAGCACATAAGTTCCGGAAAAATCACTTTCTTTTTCGATATACGCTTGTTCGATATCACTAAAATCTTTTTCAAATGGCCACACAAATTCACTGTCTTTTACAGCACTGGGAAACATTTCTCCTAAATGATACGTTTCTTCTTTTGTCACAAAAACCATCTCCTTTTAGTTTGTTTTGTATCCCTTCGGCAAATAAAAGTAGATACCTTCAGTTCCTGGTTCATTTTCTGACATAGCTTTTTTCATTGCTAACAAGCTAGCAGCAGCCTTATCAATCTGATTTACTCCGAGTTTGATTTCAAATCCCCCCCCAGAGGCCATCTGACAGTTCCACCTCAGCATCAATCTACCGACGATAATGAAACGCCAGCCATCATTCACCTCTGCATAAATCCGTAAATCGCGCTCACATAACGCTTCAAACAAAAAGTCAAAAGTGCTAAAATCACTAAACAGCATCTTTGTAGTAACACAAGTGCTGCTACCGCCAATGCTGAATATCTTAACTGATTACCGGTATAAAGAAATTATAGTATAATATTATAAAGGAGTGATACTTTATGGAAAATAAAGATACAAAGAGACCACCGATTTACCTAACTACAAAAGATGATCCTCGTATTGCTGCAAAAATGAGAGAAGTCTCTAAACGAATCTTTGAAAAAAACAAAGAAGCATACAAAAAGTTAGCGACACGATGAGTCTTATTTCGCCTCGGATAAAAATAATCTTAGACAATATTTTAGAATTTCATCACTTGTTATAAGATGGTGAAGATGAATGCAGGATAGGACTACTGGACAAAGGTAGAATTGAGGCCGCAGCTAATAACCCGTTTCAAACTTGGGAGGGTAAAGAATTATATCCATCTATTTATGATAAAGCTGCCATGTTATGGTATGGATTGGCAAACAATCATGGATTTGCCGATGGTAATAAAAGAACAGCTACGCATACGATGGAATGTTTTCTTGCTTTGAATAATATTCAGATAGAATGTTCGCAAACAGAGCTGTCTGATATAGCCGTTCTCGTAGGCGATAACAAAATGCAACAAAAAGAAATAGCTAAATGGATTGAAGATAATTCATTCGAAGACTCTATTCTTTCCATGCCTAATGATATAGACCGTGACTAAAACAAGCGTTTTGAGCTAAAAGCCTATTTCCATGATTTTGAATTTATCATATTTTCTTCCCTCTTGTCACAAACTAAAAAGCGAATGCTCTCCGTCAGCATTCGCTTTTCTTTGCATGCTATAAAAACAAGCTATATCTTATAAATTTTATACTATTATATTACCACAAAATTCGCAAAAATTCAAGACTTGTATAGTTCCCGCTATAAGCTTATCCTATACTATACGGAGGCGATGGATATGACTTTTTCTTTAGAAACTATAAAACTGCAACAGCTTGCAGCTATACATGAACTGCAGGAATGCAATCAATTTACAGAAAAATTTGGTCTTACTCTGTCCAAAGAACAGATTCAAAGATTAGTGAATGAACGTTTTGATGCCCTGAAGGAAAACGGACGTATCGAATTCGGTGAAGGCGTGCTCAAAAAACTGGTTTATGCATTTTGCAGTTCACCTTATCTTTACCAGTTTGACTATGAGGACACCATTGCCGTATTGCAGGAAATCTTTTATTATTTCAAGAATGAATCGAATGATCGTCTTTCCGACGATGAGCTTATTGCGTTCATGAAGGAAACCTTCGACGGCAAGGCACAAGGCTCAATGGAATATCTGGCAGAGACCTCGCTGGAGGAACTTTGCCGCAATGCCCGATACGGTTATAAACCAGACGAAGGAGATTTGCTATGAATACATCGGCTTTGTTTCCATTCATAGATCCATCAACAGACACTTTGAGCTTACAGGACACAAAACGGCTGCAGATAAAGCTTTGGCAGCTCGTTTCCTATCAAAGCCAGCGCTACACAATGGGTGATAGCAGTTCACTTCGCATTGAAACAGCAGAGGAGCTTTTTACTTCGATCTGCTTCTTGCTGCAGCTCTATCAAAGAGAGACCCGCACTCCATGGCAAAAGCTTTTGGATTCGGATTTCAAGGAACTTTTAAAAGAATCCCACGCACTTGTAAAAGCCAGGATATCTCAGGCGAAGATTCTTTATCAAGACGCGCAGCAAAGTCTGCCTAAAGTCAAAAATGATTTTCTCGAAGATACTCTGAACAATATCGGCTTGTTTTTTCGAAAATACGATGTACAGCTTTTTGCCCATCAAATTCCTTGTATGATAGATTATCCTTTAGCCTGTCCTATTCCTGAAACCTTATATGGCATCGAATACATTTTGCAGTACCTGCAGCAGCTGCTTATAGAAAATCATTTTCTACAACGTTTCTCTGGCAGCGATTTGAACGGCCTGCTATCCGTCTATATACCGGATTACGAATCATCACTTATTAATCTTTATGAACCAATTGTCATAAATTCTCTGGGGCGCTGCCTTCTCACACAGGGTTCCCAGCCCTTGAACATAAGTGATCGAGAAAAACTGCTGCTGCAGCAACGCCTTCAGTATCTTTCATCAGCAGAACTTCAAGCCTTATCTGTGGTTTCTGTCGAAGCGCTTGCAAACACACTTTTCTTAGCTGCAAAGCCTTTAGAAACAGAATATTTACAGCATACCTTTCATGCCGCACTGCCCCGTCTTAAAGCTGCTTTACATGCACAAAATCTAAACGGTATTTTTATGTCCTGGTAAGCTAAAACTTACAGATCGATCGTTCTCGTCTTATGAAATTGCTACAATCATGCATTTTGTTTAACAAAAGCAAAAAGATTTATCCGTCAAGTTTCGGACGAAAGTGTTTATATAATAACAGCAGCGACAAAAACAGCGTCAAGACTTCCGCTGCCGGCACCGTAAGCCAAATACCTTTTATACCAAAAAGCTGCGGCAGAACAACGATGCCCACCCCAATCCATACAATACCCTTACTTAGCGCAATCAGAACGGAACTTTGCGGACGGCAGATCGCCGTAAAATAACCTGATGCGACAATATTCAATCCATTTACCAGGAAAGCCATTGCATATAAGTGTGCACCATATACGGCAAACTCAATCACACGTATATTGCCGGATTTAATAAACACTTGAATAATATCCTGTGCATACAGGGAAATCACCGCAAACAAGCCGATGCCAATCACTACAGCTGAACCACAGGCAAGCTTCAAAGCTTCATTTACACGCTCTGTTTTCCCACTGCCATAATTGTAGCTGATAATAGCCCCAGCACCGTCTGACAAACCAATGAGTATATTATTACCGATAAACGACAAATAGTTAATCGCGGTAAAAGCGGCTACACCCAATTCGCCAACATAGCGCATAAGCGTAATATTAAACAAAAAAGTCGTGACACCCGTTCCAATTTCTGCGACCCCTTCAGAAGAGCCGGTATAAAGAATCTGGTGTGCCAAAGACTTTTTAAAGTTGCCCTGAAATAATTTCAGTCTGGTTTTCCCCATAAGAAATGGCAGCAGTGAGAGGACAAAAGCGATGCTATAACTAATCCCGATAGCAAAAGCCGCCCCTTCTATACCAAGCCCAAACTGTACAATCAGCAAATAATTCAACACCATATGTCCGATTACAGCCACAATCAGAATCACCATCGAATATATGGGATTCCCCATAATTTTCAATACATAATCCAAAACAAACATAATACCAAAAAACGGTAAAAACCAGCTTGTATAATAAATATACATTGTTACCATTGGCAGCAAATATTCATTTGCGCCTAAAAGGCCGGCCATTTCTTTTGTAAAACAAATCGCCAAAACTGCCAGCAGCACAGATGTCCCGGTAATTAAGCTAAGTGCTGTTATAAACGTGTCATTCGCCATTTTTATATTTTTTTCGCCCAGATATTTTCCAGCCAGGCTTTGCGTACCAATACCAATAACAACGCCTAATGCAATTAACAAGCTCAAAAACGGCATTGCAATATTCACACTTGCTAATGCATCTACACCAATATATATACCAACAAAAAAGCCATCAACAATCGTATTCAATCCCAAAAACAACATTCCCGAAACGGCCGGAATTGTATATTTCAGAAACAATGTCGTAATTTTTTCTTCGCCTAAGATATTTCCCTTCATAATTATCACCCTACTATAGATGATAAAGGTTGGAGCAGCTCCAATGTCAAGTTTTTGCCAAAGCAATCCATATTTCATAGTAATCCGTACCATCTTTATGCGAACTGGCCATATAACGCCCAACCAAAGAGCCACCGACACGTCTTTCGGATTTTTTGATATACCTCAAGGCTTTTTGCAATATATCATTTTGACTTTCTACATAAGTCGTTCCAACAATCGTATATAAATACTCCGCTTCAGGCAGCGATAAAAAGTTCTCAGCCTCCCATGTAGGAAGCATACTAAAATTTTCTTTTTCAATACTAAAACCGACATGTGCTAAACAAAAATTTGCATTTTTTACGAGATCAGCCTCGCCCACAACCAGCATGTAACGTATGCGGTCGTCAATCCATTCTTCTTTTTTATATTCACGAATCATACTAATAAGATCGTCTTCCTGATGACTCATAAGTTTGTACTGAAAACTCGGTGCTGTTACTATGGCAAACTGCCCCACACGTTCCTCGCACGACTTATATTGTGAAGCAACCTGTGTAATCATCGTCTGCAATTTTTGCAATTCCTGTATCCTGCGCTCAACAAGTTTTTGATTTTGATAAAGGATGTTTTTGATATCACCAACATCCATTTTCGTGATCATCTGTCTAATATCATGAACCGATATCTCCATATTACGAAAAAACAAAATATCCATTAAAACGACAATTTCATCATAGGAATAATACCGATACCCATTTTCCAGATTTTTGTGTGAAGCCAGCAGCCCCATTTTCTCATAATAACGCAGCGTATCCGTCGAAACAGAAAAGAGTTTTGCCACTTCACCGATCGTCCATGTTTCATTCATGTGTAAAACCCGCTTTCATTATAATACATCCGCCCAAAAAGAACATTATGCAAACCCACGCAAAAAGATTGCCAAATTAGCCAGGCAATCTTCACCAGACACTGACCTTGCCTTCATTTTATCATCTTTTACTAAATATTTACATCGTTTTTGACACAAAACCAGCCGATTGAAACCATTACAATCTACCAATTCAATTACCTAATAAAACTTTTGCAAGCTGATACGTTTTGACTTCATTTAAAAAATCGATGTATACTAAAAATAGTTGTATTTACTACAGCTGATTTTGGTTTTAACCAGAAAGGAGGTTCACATTATGTGCAACAATAATTTTATAAATGGTTTACGGAGGAATCGGCCTCTGTAACCAGGGAGGTTTTTATGATAAAGAAAAAATTTCTGCTAAACAATACTATACCCGCCGTACTCTGGGGAGATTTTAATAAGCAGCTTATCATAGCAGTACATGGGCACATGTCATATAAAGAAGATACTGCCATTGCTATGCTTGCTGAAGAATCAACCGCTAAAGGCTACTCAGTGCTAAGCTTTGACCTGCCGGAGCATGGCGAACGTCAACATTCGGCTGAGATTTACAGCATAAAAAACGTCATGCACGATCTTACAAAAGTATGGGAGTTTGCAACACAGCGATCACCAAAAATTTGTTTGTTTGGCTGCAGTCAGGGTGCCTATTTTAGTCTGCTGACTTATTATGATAAGCCTATCAAAAAGGCTTTGTTTTTGTCACCGGTAGTCAATATGGAGCGAATCATCCAAAGCCTCATGCAGCAAGCAAATATTGACGAAGCAGAGCTGCAGCGCCGTGGAACTATCCCATTGGAATTTGCAACACTTTACTGGGATTACTATTGCTATGTAAAAAACCATCCCATCACGCAGTGGCCCATTGCAACAGCAATTCTCCACGGAAAAGAAGATACGCTCTGTGCCCGTGATACCATGGATGGTTTTTGTGCAAATTTTGATGCAAACCTTACCGTGGTGGAATCCGAGCATTATTTCCATACATCACAACAGCTGGCATTGTATCAAAAATGGTTAGCAGCAAATTTATGATCTATTCTTAAAAAAGGCGCTGTAGATTCGGCTTGTAACAGCTGAATCTACAGCGCCTTCTTAATTTTTATATCTACAATGACAAAGCGGATTGTCTCATCATCATAAGTAAATCCATCTGTGACTTCTTCTTTACATTCTTCCTCGTCACTTAATCATCTTACTATGATGGTTCAGTATTTCCGTGATGATGTTCGTGTCAATTTCTTTAATTGATACAAATGGCTTGGGTTCGAGATCATAATCTCCAATCGTCTTTTCAAACCACATAACA
>Ga0172378_10004787_pt1 | contig 12658 bp, 11 predicted proteins | sample GrowelOW332metaG_FD_119755 | JGI IMG/M metagenome (GOLD analysis project Ga0172378, IMG submission 119755) | Groundwater microbial communities from an aquifer near a municipal landfill in Southern Ontario, Canada - Pumphouse #3_1 metaG | ecosystem: Environmental > Aquatic > Deep subsurface >...
CCGCTCCCGATGCAGACGAAACTTCTGCGCACGCTCCAGAACGGAGAAATACGCCCCGTAGGTTCCAGCACGTCCCGGCAGCTTTCCGTCCGCGTCATCGCGGCGACGAACCGGGACTTGAAAAAGGAAACTGCCAGCGGAAAATTCAGAAAAGACCTCTACTACCGATTGAACGTCATTCCCATCAACGTGCCGCCCCTGCGCGCGCGACGCGAAGACATTCCGGATCTCATCGGCCATTTCATTCATTTATACGCAAGCACGGCGGAAGAGTCAGTCCTCGGCGACGGCGTCCTGGATGCGCTTCTCCAATACGACTGGCCGGGGAACATCCGCGAACTTGAGAATCTGATTCACCGCGCCGTATCGCTGATGGACGGGAACGTCATCACGCTCAAGGACATATTCCCCGACGAATCTTCAGTGGAAGAAATTGCCGGAAAACCGGACGATTCCGCGCACCCGCCCTGGGCTTCGCTTTCCTACGATGCCTTTAAGGAATTCCAGCGCAAGGAAGAACGCGAATTCATCGCGGAAAAAATCAAGGAAAACGGCGGATCCGTAAGCAGGACTGCGGAAGCGTTCGGCATACTCCGCACGGCGCTTCACAACCGCGCAGCCCGCATAGGGCTTGACTTGCACGCATTGCGCAAAAATCAGTAACGTTCGATTTTATAGCCGCGGTCTTTCAGCAGCCGCAGGACATTGTTCCCGCTTTTCACAAGGTGCGCCGCTCCGACGACGACGAACGCATTTCCGCCGGCCTTGAGCAAGGAATCCACCTTATCCGCCATCACGCGGTTGCGGTCATCGTAAAGGCGTTTTTCAAACGGAGTGCCGCTTTCGCTGTCATCTTCCTCGAGGAGTTTCCGCATCGTGGATACATCCCCGCATTTCCATACCGTTTCAAAACGGCGCACGAGGGAATCCGCATTCCCGGCCTCCTCGATAGTGCTCACAAGGTATGCGACTCCGGCGCTGTCCGAAACATCAGAAAATACGCCCATCTGATCCGCGGGAGTCTCCAGTTCCAGTATTGCCTTGCCGTCCGTAGAAGCCCTGTCCAGCATGACTTCATCTATTCCATATTGCGGATCAATGCCGGAATGTTCAAGCGCGATGGCGCTCACCTGCATCGCAGCGAGCCACGGGCGGGAATCCACGAACGCCTCCACGGGAACGTCCCAGCCATCCGCAAGCGATTCCAGTTTCTTCCACGCGGAATCCGGGAGCAGATCCCGGAGTGTTTTCCCGTCCTTGAACATCCCGTCCGAAATCATCAGGCGCGCGGTCGCATCGCTCACGCTGTCATCCTTCACATTCATTTCCACGCCGAGCGTTCCGGACGTTCTGTACGCGCTGTCTATCACGGGCGCGAGCGGGTAAAAGGAAGAATCCGCGAAATGGATGCTGCCCAGGAGCCAGACATTCCCTGACTCCCCGGAAACTTTCCAGAGAAAATGTTTCTCACCGCAAGGGTAATCCCTGTCGCGATAGGTTCCGGCGCAGGCGCAGAACAGCAGCACGCCGATTAAGGACAAAATAACGAGCTTATTCTTTTTCATTATTTACCTCCGCCCAGTTTAAATAGCCGCCGCGGATAGTTTCAGCGACAGAGCCGGAAAAAGCCCCGCCCATGCCGTCGAGAGCAAGAAGTTCATCCGCGAAACGACAGGCATAATCAATATTATGCGTGCTCGCGATGACAGCGGTATTCCGCTCACGGGCGAGCGTCCGAAGAAGCCTGAAAAGAGCGAGCGTATGCGGAACGTCAAGGAACGCCGACGGTTCGTCGAGGAGCAGGACTTTCGAGCGCCCCGCAAGCGCGCGGGCAAGGAATGCGCGGGCGCGTTCCCCGTCGGAAAGCGTGCAGAGTTCCCGGCCGGAAAGGTTTTCCACACCGGCGTCGCGCAATGCGTCGCGGACAGCGGCTTCATCCTCCGCAGTCCGGGAATCCAGAAATCCGGAATACGGAATGCGTCCAAGCGAAACGAACTCCTGAACGGATAATCCGCGCGGAACGGAAACGAGCGTAAAGACCACCGCAAGGAGCTGCGCCCGTCTGCGCGCCGGAATGGAAAGCAGCGGAAGCCCGCACAGCGCGACTTTCCCGGAAAGCGCCGGCACAAGGCCGGAAAGCGTGCGGAAAAGCGAACTCTTCCCGGAACCGTTGGGGCCGACGAGGCAGACGAACTCCCCCGCGGCGAAGTTCAGACGTTCCATCGAAAAGAGCGGCTTCCCGTAACCGACGCTCAGATTCTCCGCTTTTAAAAGAATCTCAGCCAAGGAAACCTCCCGCGCGGCGACCGCGACCGGAAAGAAGCACCCAAAGCATCGCTGGCACGCCCAGAAGACTCATCATCGCATTCAGCGGAATGCCGGGGATGAATCCGGCGAGAAGAGCAAGGACGGCGCCCGTGAGCATGCACGCCGGAATGAGCACGCGGTGATTCGACGTGCGGAAAAGGGCATAAGCGAGATGGGGCACGGCAAAGCCGAGAAAGCCGACCGGTCCGCAATAAACGACAGTTCCCGCGGCAAGAAGCGCGGCTCCGCAAAGGGCGAGGAAGCGGTACCTGCGCACGGGAAGGCCGAGCGACGCCGCAAAATCATCGCCGAGGCGGGCGGCGTTCAGATACCGGACGCAGGGAACTATGCAAAGGAAACCGGCGGCGAGGACAGCGGCAAACCGCGGGACATCCGGAAGCGTAAGCCGCGAAAGCGAGCCCATCCCCCAGAGCACATAACCGCGCAGGGCTTCCGCATCGCTCATCGTGATAAGCACGGAAACCGCGGCATCGACGAAATACCCGAGCATAATGCCCACGATGAGCAGCGAGACCGGGGATTCCAGAAATTTGGAACAAAATAATATAACCGCGATGACGCCGAACGCGCCGAGCGCCGCCGCAGGGACTATTCCGAAAGAGGACGCGCCCCCGCCGACGAGAAGCACGATCGCCGCGCCCAGTCCGGCTCCGGCGTTCACCCCAAGCACGGAAGGACCGGCGAGGGGGTTCCGGAACACGCTCTGCAGCACAAGTCCGGAAAGGCCGAGTGACGCGCCTGCAAAGACGGAGGCGAAAGCATGCGGCACGCGGAGCTCCATTATAATTTGTACGGCATCCGGATCCGCCACCCCCGGATGCAGCAGAGCGGAAATGACCCCGGCGGGAGCGATTTCCACCGGTCCGATAAATAAAGACACCGCTGTTAAAAGAACGGCAAGGAAGAAGAGGGCGACGAGACCGAGCGCCGGACGCCGCATACTGGCCCTACTTCTGCGTGGAATTCAAAACAGGTTCCGCTTCAGGGGCGGATGACTTCTGGCGCAGATAAATCTCCGGAGCGACCTTGCCGAAGCCCTGCAGGGCGTTCAGCCAGTTATCGTTCAAGTCGCGGAATTCAAGCTTGGTCAGATGATAGGAGAGCTTGTCGCCGGAAATTTTGAAATGAATGAAATCCCAGCGGACGACCTGGCGGTCCTTGAACACTTCGCGGCTCACGATCATGGAGTCGTTGTCAAAGCGGTAGCGGGCATGGAACTTGTATTCCCCGGTCATCTGATAGCGGCCGGAATCCGAATAGGTGCGCGTCGTCCCGTAAAGCGTATCGTTCATGCCGAAGCGGAGCTCCGCATCGAGGAACGCGTGGCCATGCTCCTGAATGGGAGTGCGCCATGTTCCGACGATGATGGATTTCATCTTCTTCTGATATACGGTGTCCACTTTCCAGGTATCGAAATTCCGCTTGTCATAATTCGCGCGGCCTACGTACTGACCGGCGTTGAGCAAGGTGCGGAGGCTGTCCGACTTTGACTTCGCGTCGTGATCCGTCTTCCGCACCGCGGCGGAATCCTCGCTGTCGCGGGCAAGCGCCGCGGAAATGGAATCCAGCTTAGCCTGAACGGCGAGGCCCAGATCAGCCGGACCGTGAAGCACGGACAGATTTTCGGCGGAATCGCCGGACGGCGCCGTCGCTGCGGGCTTTGCAAAAGGAATAGCCGTGGAAGCAGAATCCGCGGCAGCGAAACTCAACGAACAGACACAGCCGAGAAAAAGAATGCAAATACGATTCAAGTGCAACCTCTTTTATATCTGTAAATTTAGTTAAAGGGGTTTACAATCGTACAAAGGGATCCCCGCGGAAAAAGTAAATTTGGGCCATGATCGATTACCGCCAAGTCCCCAGCCCCTGTTATGTGCTCGAAGAATCCCGTTTACGCAAAAATCTTCAGCTTTTGCGCCGCATACAGGAAAAAACCGGCGCGAAAATCATCTGCGCGCTCAAAGGCTACAGTATGTGGAGCACCTTTCCGCTCGTCGGGGAATACCTCGCCGGAGCGACGGCCTCCAGTCTAAACGAAGCGCTCCTCGCACGCGGAGAAATGAACAAAGAAGTCCATGTATTCGCCCCGGCCTATACGGAAGAGGATATCGACGGCATTCTGGACGCGGCGAATCACATCACGTTCAACAGCTTCAGCCAGTGGGTCCGTTTTAAAGACAAGACGCTCGCGAAGCACGTGAGCCCAGGCATCCGCGTAAACCCCGAATTTTCAACTGTGGGCACGGATCTCTACAATCCCTGCGGCAAATACTCCCGCCTCGGCGTCACCCGCAGGGAATTCAAGCCGGAACTTATGGACGGAATCGAAGGCCTGCATTTTCACGCACTGTGCGAGCAGAACGCGGACGCGCTCGAAGCGGTCCTCGTCCCGTTCGAGGAAAAATTCGGGGAATGGATCGACCGCATGAAATGGGTAAACTTCGGCGGCGGGCACCACATCACGCGCAAGGATTACGATGTCGAGCGCCTGATCTGCATTCTCAAGGCGTTCAATCGACGCCACCCCGGAGTCCAGGTCATTCTGGAACCGGGCGAAGCCGTGGGCTGGCAGACGGGGGAACTCGTCGCGGGCGTCGAAGACATCGTGCACAATGAAATGGACATCGCTATACTCAACGTATCCGCAAGCGCCCACATGCCGGACTGCCTCGAAATGCCGTACCGTCCCATGATCCAGGGGAGCGGAAAGCCCGGAGAAAAGAAGTTCGGGTACCGCCTCGGCGGGAACACCTGCCTCGCGGGCGACATCATCGGCGATTACAGCTTCGACCATCCGCTCCGGGTGGGCGACAAAATCATCTTTGACGACATGATCCATTACACGATGGTGAAGACGACGTTCTTCAACGGCGTGAAGCACCCGTCGATCGGGATCTGGACCGAAGCCGGAAAATTCAAACTTGTACGTAATTTTACATACAAGCAATTCAAGGACAATCTATGAAAGCGATGGTCAGGACACATTCCGAAGACGAGACATTCGCCTGGGCGGAAGCCTTCGGCAAGGGCCTTCGCAAGGGCTCCGTCATCGCGCTCTACGGGAACCTCGGCGCAGGCAAGACCGTCATCAGCCGCGGCATCTGCAAAGGGCTCGGCTATGCGGGCACGGTATCCTCGCCATCCTACACGCTCGTCCACGAATATCCGAATACGCCCCCCATCTACCATCTGGACCTCTATCGTCTCACGCCGCCCGCGGACCTCGGCGAAATCGGGCTTGACCACTATATGGAAGGGGATGGCGTCACGCTTATCGAATGGCCGGAACGCCTCGAAAAAAATACGGTGGGCATAACCCACCGCGTTTACGTACAGATTTTAGACGGAGATGACCGGGAAATCACCGTTGAGCCGTCGAATCCGCAGGCGTAGCGGACGAATCTTTTACAGCGGCAGTTTCCGCGGGGAGCTTGACCCCGGCGACCGCTTTCTCCCACGATTTCCAGGTCGTTCCCGATTCCCCCATCAAAAGCAGGGGCTTCTTAAGCGTGCGCATCTCCAGCGCCGCGCCCACCGTATCCTTCGCGTTGAAGCAACTTTCCACGGAATCGAAAATATCTTCCTGAGCGGCGCGCAAGTCCTTGACGACGCCGATCCGGACAGCGCGCAGGCTATCCTGAGCGACCGGAACGTAATTCAGACTCCAAGTGCTATCGTAGCAGGCTTCCGCTTCAGAATATGCTGCGGCATCGAACAGTGTCGCGCAGCGCGCAAACACATCCGCGCTTTTGCGCTTGGTGTACTGATAATACTGATAACCGCCGAAAACGAGAGCGACTATCACGAGAAGTATGACAGCATCGGACCAGCCGACGATGACCTGCGGCTTTTTCTTTTTGTCGCCGCCCTCTTCCTCGTCTTCGGAGCCGTCATCCAGGGGATTCTTCCCCATCATGTTCATAAAGCTTATCATAGTGCCACCAAATATAGTTATAGTTATTGACCGCGCGCCGCGAGAGCGGCGAATACTTTTGCATACAGATAAATCTGTTTCAGAAGGCTCGCGAAGCCGTTCGCACGCGTCGGGGAAAGTCCGACGTTCAGCCCTATCCGCTGGAAGAACGCCGGGTCAGCGGAAAGGATTTCAGCCGGCGTCCTGTTGTCGTAAATTTTAAGAGCGAGCGCGCCCAGCCCGCGGCTAATGAGCGGGTTCGCCGCGCCGACTTCGGTGTCCATGTTCAGATGCAGAATTCCGTCCTTGAATTCCGGGACGAGGAACATCCGCGAAGCGCAGCCCGAGACAAGAAACTTCTCCGCCTTGAGCTTCGGATCCATGCCCGGATGTTCCCGGGCGAGTTTCAAAAGATATGTCCATTTGTCATCCGGATCCTTGAACGCGGAAAACTCCGCGCGGATCGCTTCCTGAACTTCTGCTATGCTTTTCAACTGCAATGCCTCAGAATAAGAACGAGCGCATTTTCCAAAGGAGGCCCGGGGTGGAACACAACACGGTGAAGAAAATCCGGAACAGGCTCAGCTTCGTAGCGGGAACGGCGGCGAGCTTATGCGCCGCACGGTCAAACTGCACGTCGGAGATAGAGGAGAAGCCGGGCTTCGCCTTCGCTATCCGGAAATGGCCTTTTCCCTGCACGAGCATCCAACGGTCGAGGACGGATTTCTCAATCCGCCCGCGTTCCTCTCCCGTACCGGCGGCGAGCCATTCCTTAACGGCGCAAGCGACGACTTCCCCGCTCTTGAGCGCTTCGACGATGCCGGAACGGCTGATCGGGTTCACGCAGCTCGCCGCGTCTCCGGCCTTGAAAACGCCGTGCTCCGCAAGCGCGCGGAACGACTGTCCGCAGGCGATCGCACCGCCGTGAATGGAGAGGACCTTCGCCCCGGGATAGCGCTCCGCGAGGAACGCATTAAGCATCTTGCGCGGCGGATGGGAAAGCAGGAACCGGCGCCCGTTCACGAGTCCGACGTTGACGGTCTTGCCATCGCGCGGAAACACCCAGCCATAGCCGCCCGGAAAATATTGAGTGCCGAAAAGAAGTTCGATCTTGTGCGGATCGTGCGGAATGCCCTCGGCTATCGCGAATATGGCGGGTTCCAGGTCGAAGTTTCCAGTTTCCAGATAATCCAGCCCGGGGACGTTGCGCGTGAGTTTCGCGCCGGGGCCCGTCGCGTCTACAAGGACGCGACCGCGCACCAAAGATGACACGCCGTTTTCAAAAACTTCAGCGTTCCAGTAGCCTTCCGAATCCCGGAAAATACGGCGACAATCCGCGGAAAAATGACATTCCACGCCCTTTGCTGCGGCTGTCTCCGCCATTTCCTTGTGGAACGCCGCCCGGTTCAGAATGAAGCCGCACTCTTTTTGAGTGAAATCCACCCGGGTGCCATCCGGCGATACGAACACGACCCCGTCGAGATGCTGACGGACCCACGCCTCGTTCACAGGCCAGTGCCGCTCCAGCGCGCTTTTAGAAACGGCCTCAGCGCAGGACACAGGCTCGCGCCACGGCAGCTTGCGGTCCAGCAGGACCACGTGTGAGCCGGGAACGCCGGTGGCAATTCTGCATGCTGCGTTTAAACCGGCGGGGCCGGCGCCGCAGATGACGACATCATATTTTGCGGATGGAATTTGCTCCATAACAGGCCCAAAATAGCTTTTATTTAAAACCTTTTTCGTTTTCGCACACGGATTGATGTTTTTTTAGTTATTTTAGGGCTATTCACTTTTGGGTCATCTTTAAAAGGGATACAAGAATATGGATTTGAAATTGACCTCCAAACTCGGAATTCTCGTCCTCGCCTCTTTGGTTTCCGGCGTCGTTGCGCAAGAAACGGACTGGCGTAACAAAGACATCAATATTTCCTTCCGCGACAAGCGCATCGATGGTTTCCGTTTTGACGGAGCCAAGGCTGTAAAGGGAGTCACCGACTTCCAGCGCGTGACCGGTGACGGAGCCTCCTTCGAAAATGCCGACCTCCCCGAGGTCAATTTTCAGAACGCCGTAATGAACAATGCGGACTTCTATGGCGCGAACCTTCAAAAGGCGACAATCAGCGGCGCCGACATGCGCAGCACGGATTTCAAAAAAGCGAATTTGGAAGAAGCGAACCTTTACCGGGCGACACTCCTTGACAGCCGATTCCCGAAGGCGAACCTCAAGGGCGCCAAGATGGATGCCATGAAGGTTTCCGATGAGGCGGACTTCTCCAAGGCGGACCTCACGAACGCATCCGTGGTCGACGTGGACCTCACGCAGGCGAACTTCAGCAAGGCGAACCTCACCAACACAAATTTTTCCCGCTCCCTGCTCGGCAGCGCCGACCTCTCCGATGCAATAATGGTCAAAACGGACTTCACGGGATGCAACCTCATCAACGCGGACTTCTCCGATGTCACGCTCACCAACGTGGACTTCACCAAGGCCGGCCTCGCGCGCGCTGTTTTCAGCGGCACGGAGTTCAACAATGTGAACCTCCAAGGCGCAGACCTTTCCCTCACGACGTTCAACGACGTCGACCTCTCCAAGACTCAGCTGCAAAAGGCTTCCTTCGCGCAGTCCACCGTCAAGAACATGACGTTCAACGGCCAGGACCTCACGGGCGTCGTCTTCGATAAAGGTTCCATTTCCAAGAGCTCCTTTGAAAAGTCCACTCTCGTCGGAACCTCTTATTTCGATACGGAAGTGAGCAAGAACGTGTTCCGCGAAGCGAATCTCCAGAAAGCCGTGTTCGACGGCGCATACGTGAAGAAGGACATTTTCGACAAGTCCGACCTCACCAAGGCGAACTTCTCGAACTCCACCATCGAATACACGAGCTTCGACCTCGCCTCCATGAAAGGCGCGAACTTCTCCGGCGCGAAACTCAGCAAGGTGACGTTCCTCAACGCCGATATGGAAAACGCCAAGATCGACGCCGACACCAAGATGGAAGACGTTGACTTCTCCGGTGCGAATCTTTCCCGCGCACGCATTGAAAAGTTCACGGCTAAGAACGTAATCTACGATGCGAAAACCGTGTTCCCCGACGGTTTCGATCCGCGCCAGTACGGTTTCACCAGGCTCGGCGAGAAAGCCGCGAGCGTTGAAGTGAACAAGAGCAGCTCCGTCTCCGACCAGGCGATGCCGCAGAAGAAGAAGCGCCGCCGCCATATCGCTGATGACTCCAACATGAACGCAACGACTTCCGAATAATTGATTCACTGATATTCCCTTGAAAAGAGCCCTCCGCAAGGAGGGCTCTTTCGTTATGCCAAATCCTGTCACTTGCGATTATTATCTTATAGATATGGCGAAATCGAAGAACGATACGGAATACGTCTGCTCCGCCTGCGGGGCGGTCTTTCAGAAATGGTCCGGCAAATGTGAACGCTGCGGCGCATGGAGCACCCTTTCCGAACGCAAAGTCCAGGACACGCGCCCCACGCGCGGACTAGGCGGGGATACGTTCCAGGGGAAGGCGCTTCCCCTGAGCGCCATCGAAGCGAAGAACACGGAACGCCTGAGTTCCGCGGATTCCGAATTCGACCGCACGCTCGGCGGCGGATTCGCCCCCGGTTCGCTCGTCCTCATCGGAGGCGACCCGGGCATCGGCAAATCAACGCTCGTGCTGCAGACACTCGCGACGATGTCCGCGGCAGGCGTCAAGACGCTGTACGTGAGCGGCGAGGAAAGCCCCGTGCAGGTGAAACTCCGGAGCGAACGGCTCAAAGTCTCCGGGAGCGATCTTTTGCTCCTGTGCGAAACGGACCTCGCCCGCATCCTCGACGAAGCGCGGCGGATCAAGCCGGAGATTCTGGTGATCGATTCCATCCAGACGGTCTACAAGACGGACCTGCAAGGCACCCCGGGAAGCGTGACGCAGCTCCGCGAATGCACGCTGGACCTTATGGTCTTCGCGAAGAACACGGGCTGCATCACCATCCTCATCGGACACGTGACGAAGGACGGGCAGATCGCGGGCCCGCGCATCCTGGAGCACATGGTGGATACAGTCGCCTACTTCGAAGGCGACCGCAACAACCAGTACCGCATACTGCGCACGATCAAGAACCGCTTCGGCGCGACGGATGAAATCGGCGTCTTCGAGATGACCTCCTGCGGGCTAGTCCCCGTGCCGAACCCGAGCAAGGTCTTTTTACAGGAAAACACGCAGGCGTTTCCGGGAAGCGTCGTGAGCTGCACCATCGAAGGCTCCAGGGCGCTTCTCTTCGAAGCCCAGGCACTCGTGAGCGCGACGAATTTCGCGGTCGCGCAGCGCGTCGCGGCAGGGATCGACCCCAAGCGCCTCACCATCATCCTCGCGCTCCTCGATAAATTCGGGGGCGTCACCGTCGGAAACTCGGATGTATTCGCGAGCATCGCCGGAGGCCTCAAGGTGAACGACACGGGCACGGATCTCGCGATCGCTCTCGCGATCGCCGGGAATCACCTCGGAATAGCAATGCCGCTCCATGCAATAGTCATCGGAGAGCTCGGACTTTCCGGGGAAGTGCGGCCCGTGAGTCAGCTCGACTTGCGCATAAAGGAAGCACAGCGTCTGGGCTTTACGAAAATCATCGCGCCCGGGAACGAAAAGACTGCCGGAAAAGTTTCAAAAGAAATAAGCCGCGTGAGCGTCACGCGGCTGGAAGAAGCGGTAGACTGGCTCCGCGACAACGGAATCGCGGTAAAGCGCCCCGTCACTCGACAGTGATGAGCGGGGACGTCACCGAGAGCAGGAAGTTCCATTCGTCGCGGATGCGCTCATATTCCTGAGGCTCCGCGTAAATGGCGAACGTCGTCCACTTGTAACCGTTGGGAATTTTGGTGTACGAGACATATTCGGGGTCGTAGCCGAGCTTTTCGTTTGACTGCACGGTGAATTTTTTACCGCCGGCCGCAGTGACTTCAAGGACGCTCGTGAACTGCGCGTCATGCGGCATCAATATCGGATGATGGCGCTCGCGGACCTTCGGGAGCCGCATCAGGCTCCGTTCCCACACATTCGGATAGCGCCCTTTGATTCCGCCGGTACTCTTGCCGAAGTAACCGGGACTCGCGAAAGTGACGACGAGGATGAACGGCTTGTTGAAATCCCGGACGTTCATCGCGCGCACCTGTGAAATGGTCACGTCGGGAATATCCTGTGAAAGGAAATCTTCCATCAGCTTTTCCTGTTCGTGCGCATCGCGGCTATAGAACTTATTGCGGAGCGCGGAGGCAAACTTGCCTTCCATGTAAAGGGAATCGCGGAACTCCGCGAAGCCGTCCTCCCTGATGTTCAGGCGATGATAGAAATATACCTGATGTTCCTTCGCGTTTTCGAGGATCGGCGTCTTCGCGACGCGGCTGGAATCGCCGTCGATCACAAGCGCGACCTTGCCTTCCATGTCAAGAGGAACGGGGCGGTCGTTGCCGCCTTTGTCCGTCGGGTCCGCCCACATTTCCGGATAATCCTTTCCTTGCGGAATGTAGAGGATGATATGGTTGAACTGCTGGATGGTCGGGAGCGTCTCATAGCCCGCGTCCGTGAGGTGAATCGCCACGAGGTGGCTCGGAACGCCGATCGTCGCAAGCATTTCCTTTAAAAGAAGCGCCTGGTCCTTGCAGTCCCCGCTGCGCTCCCGGAGTGTGACTTCGGAAGTCTGCGGAATGAGGGAGTGACCGCCGAAGCGCACGTCGCGGTAACGGATGTTATCGCGCACCCAGTGAATTTCCGCGAGAACGGCTTCCGCGCCGAGCCTGCTTCCGCGTACCTCGAAGGCCTTTTCACGCACGGCGACGGCGTTCTTGATCTGGTGACGGATCAGGTTTTCATAATCATTGCCGACGTCAGCCCATTTCTGTTTCCCTGCGAGAAGCACGCCCGCGCCGAAATCGCGGTAGCTCGGCATATAGAGTTCCTTGCGGATGACGACCGGATCCTGGACGCTCCATTCCTTGCTGTGATGCGTCGCGACCATTTTGAGCGGGCCGTATTCCTCGGTCACGAAGCGCGTCGTATCCGCATCGATCTTGAACGAGGAAGAATTCACTGGAATGTCGCGGCTGCTGATATACTCCGCAAAGGGTATCACATCGTGGTTCTCGATGCTTGTGCGGGAAAGCTGCACATAAATGAAGTCGCCCGGTTCAAGTTTGGAAAGCGGGAAATGCGCCGTCTGCGATTCGTTCGCGCCGCCGAGTTCCGTGGCGTACGTGATGTAGGCATTCTGGAGCGTCGCCTTGTATTTAAGTCTCATGTTCGAATCATAAACTTCGAGCGCGTTCAGATAAATGCGGTCAAAACCGGGCAGGAAGTCAAAGGAGAATTCCTGATAGAGCGCCGTGCCGCGCGTGTCGAGAACCTGCATGAGCGTCTGTTCCGTGCG
>Ga0172378_10004790_pt1 | contig 12655 bp, 7 predicted proteins | sample GrowelOW332metaG_FD_119755 | JGI IMG/M metagenome (GOLD analysis project Ga0172378, IMG submission 119755) | Groundwater microbial communities from an aquifer near a municipal landfill in Southern Ontario, Canada - Pumphouse #3_1 metaG | ecosystem: Environmental > Aquatic > Deep subsurface >...
CCTCTTTATATACTAACTCATTATCGGGAATGAACTTTGGAGCGGCAAATTTGAAAAAGTCGTTATTAAACTCTACTATTTCCTGTCGCGACCGGTAGTTCGTGTCCAGATTCTTTTCTTCGTAATGGTGAATAAGCATCTGTTCCCGGTCTTTTGTAAATGGGTTACCGGACTTATTTACCAGCTTAGGGAGATTAATAAATTGCTCAGCATTGCCATTCTTAAACCGGTAAATAGCCTGTTTGCCATCACCGACAATCATATTCAGTCTGGCATCAGCCAGTGAGTTCTCAATCAGGGGCAACAAGTTTTCCCATTGCAATTCAGAAGTATCCTGAAATTCATCAATCATAAAATTTCTGAACTTCTCCCCCACCCTCAGGTAAATAAAAGGCACCGGTTGTTCACGTACCACTTCTGAAATCAGGGTGTTGAAATCACTGATAGGCACTACATTGCGCTGTTGTGTGATGATATTCAGCTCATCATTAATTTTCTTGAGCAGCAGCGTTGAATGGAAATTATCTCTTATCAGTTCCAGAAATCGGAGGTCATCACCGGTCTTTTCAATGGCAAAACCGGCGAGTTTCAGGTCATCTTTTACAGGTTCAAGCTTTGAATAGTTCTCTGAACCATTTTTGAACCACAGGTCCTCGTTATAGGCACTTTTGATCGTATTGCTGACATTTGGGAATTCACCCAGAGCAACCTTTTCAAAATAGCAGCCTATTCCGCTTTTTACCAATCTGAAATCAGTGAGTTCAAGCCCGACACTTCTGATCAAATCAACCGCTTTTTTACCTTCGGCCTTACGCTGCTCGTTCAGCAAACTGATGGTGTTACAAATGGTAATGTAATCTTGTTTGGTAAAGGTTTTTTCATTGAGCGCAGGCATTAAACCGAGCATTTTCTCTTTGAACAGGCTGGCAGCATTCTTTTTCAGATCATTACTGATATCCCAACCCTCATCATTTTCAGCTTTCCGGATGACATAATTCTTCAAAATATCCGTCAATTCATCATCTTTCCCCACTTTACTAATCAGTTCATCCACAGCTGCATTCAATAAACTTGCGGTATCAAGCTCCACTTCAAAATTCATAGAAAGCTTCAGGTCGAACGCAAACGAGCGAATTACCTTATGCATAAAACTGTCGATGGTTGACACGGCGAAATCACTATAATGGTGCAATATAGCGGTCAGCACTTTATGGGCATTGTCAATCAACTGGGTTTCTGACAAATCAGTGTTGTCCATAAGTCTATTCACAAACTCCCGCTCTTTGTCGGGCACCGGTCCCGACTTCATGGAGGCTAATTTCTTCAGATTCTCCAGAATCCGCTGCTTTATTTCATTAGCAGCTTTATTGGTAAAAGTAATAGCAAGGATATGTGAATATGCGCTTGTGTTTTTCAGGGCCAGGCTCAGATACTCGAGCATCAGCGTATATGTTTTTCCCGAACCGGCCGAGGACTTATAGACTAAGAAATTACCCATAACAGGATGTTTATTAAGCGCTTTGAAGTATGCATTTTAGAGAGATGCCTTGAAACAAAAGTAAGACTTTTCACCTGATAATTTCTTTTTACTTTTCCCCATAATGAATCCTTGCTCCTGATCAAATCCGGGCCCTCTGAATGCCGGTTGTGTAATCAATCAAAATCTCCCTTTGACAGGTTGAACTATGAGTCAGACTTTCCCGGTAGGTGGTTGGGCAACCAGCCGGGACCCTTTCTATGCCGGCTGAGCTATCCATCAAAATCCCCCTTTGGCAGGTTGAACTATGAGTCAGACTATCACGGTACATGGTTGGGCAACCAGCCGGGACCCTTTCAAGGTTGATTGCAGGCTGATGGGGCTTAACGATGGACCAGGTCAGTCCTATATGGGCAAGTGAGATGCAAACTCTCATAAATTAAATCAGGGTCAGTATGGGATTCCGTCAGGGTTGGTAAGGGGTTGGTTCGGGGTTGATTCGGGGTTTGCCGTATCAACCCCGTATCAACCCCGAATCAACCTATACTGAAGGCCAAAGATACTTACTCATAAGCAAGAAAGTATCTGCTTTCCATTTTGAGATAACCAGCACTCAAGCCTGAAATGACCTGCTTTCAATAACGGCATTAAAAGCTCCTGATCCAACCATAGGTCAAACGGTATTTAACAAACTTTACCATCCATCTGCCTCCGGCTTCTGAGCGCTAATTTACTATCTTTGCACCCTTAATCAGTAACTACATGAAGGACAATAACCTGATATACGGCATCAGACCTGCAATTGAAGCCATTAAAGCGGGGAAAGAAGTTGATAAACTTTTTCTGCAGACAGGCTTGAAAGGCGAGTTAATACCTGAGCTGCGTAAGTTGATCAATGAGAACCATATTCCATATCAGTATGTTCCGGTTGAGAAGCTGAACCGGATGACGCGCGGTAATCACCAGGGGGTGGCTTGTTATATCTCGGAAGTAATTTATCAGCCTCTTGATGTTTTGTTAATGTCAGTTTTTGAAAAAGGAGAAACTCCGCTGTTTATTATTCTTGACCGGATTACCGATGTACGTAATATGGGCGCCATAGCAAGAAGTGCCGTGTGTGCCGGAGCACATGGTATCATTATTCCTGACCGTGGAGGTGCGCCGGTAAATGCTGATGCCGTTAAAACGTCGGCCGGGGCATTGAATATTATCCCCGTACATAAAAGCTCCAATCTGAAAACCACCATTGAATATCTGAAGCAAAGCGGTTTGCGCATTGTATCTGTTTCCGAAAAGGGAAAAACTGACTACTTTAACAGTCAGCTCACCGGTCCGCTGGCATTGATTATGGGATCAGAAGAGGATGGCGTGTCGGGTGAATATCTCAGTCGAAGTGATGAAGTTATTCGTATCCCCATGCAAGGCGAGATATCATCACTGAATGTTTCGGTAGCAGCAGGAATTGTGCTTTTTGATGTAGTCAGACAAAATCTTTTATCTATATGAACAGAGTTAATCATCGGATCATTTTAATGATTTCGTTGTTATTTATACTAAGTAGTTGCAGCCGTACAAAGGAGACGTATTATCCGAATGGAACGATTAAATCAGAACAGGCATACAAGGGGAAGAAGCTCGAAGGTGTAAGCACCTGGTATTTTGACAATGGCAGCAAGGAGCTTGAGATAAACTATGTTGACAACATTCCAAACGGGAAATCAATTCGCTGGTACTATAGTGGGAAGAAGGAATCAGAAGAAACCTATGTAAACGGTAAATTAACCGGCCCATCAAAGAAGTGGGATCCTGAGAGCAACCTGATTGAGGAAATTAACTACCTTAACGACTCTCTTGACGGGCCATATATGATGTACTATGAAGATGGGCAGATCAAGATAGAAGGTTTTTACAAGATGGGGTTGTACGACAGCACCTGGTCATACTATGAAATCACAGGAATGAAGGTTGGAGATGGCAAGTATAAGAACGGTAAAGGATTGCAACGAGCCTATTTCCCAAATGGCAAGCTATGGCGGGTTATACCATATGTAAACAACAAACGTAATGGTACGGAAATATGGTATGACCAACTTGGAAATGAATCAAAAAGAGTGTTGTATAAGAACGACATTCCGGTTATCGGCAACTGACAAATGACTTAGTGTTTTGACAAAAAAAGCTAAAACACAGGGTTGGCAAGCACTCCAAAATAAGTAGTGTAAAATTTGGAAATATCATTTTTTATGGCATAACTTTGCACTGTTATTCAATTAACAGTAATTAAAAATCACATATTAATCATCCTAAAACATCTCAAAGATGAACGTGGAAAAAATCATGACCGACCTGGAGAAAAAACATCCGGGAGAAAAAGAGTATTTACAAGCAGTTCACGAAGTACTCGAATCTGTAGAAAGCATTTACAATCAAAATCCGCAGTTTGAAGCTGCTAAAATTATTGAACGTATTGTTGAACCTGACCGTATTTACACTTTCCGTATTTCATGGATGGATGACAAAGGAGAAGTTCAAACCAACCTTGCATACCGCGTTCAATTCAACAACGCAATAGGCCCTTACAAGGGTGGCATCCGCTTCCATCCTTCAGTAAACCTTTCAATTTTGAAATTCTTAGGTTTTGAACAAACCTTTAAAAATGCATTAACCACACTCCCTATGGGCGGTGGTAAAGGTGGTTCAGATTTCAACCCTAAAGGAAAATCAAATAACGAAATTATGCGTTTCTGCCAGGCTTACATGTTAGAACTGTGGCAATACATAGGACCTGACAAGGACGTTCCTGCAGGTGATATAGGTGTTGGCGGACGTGAAATTGGTTTCATGTACGGTATGTATAAGAAACTTGCACAAGAACACAATACCGGTGTTTTAACCGGTAAAGGTGCTGGCTGGGGTGGATCAAAAATCCGTCCTGAAGCTACCGGTTTTGGTGCTGTTTATTTCCTTAACCACATGTTGAAAACTAAAGGAATTGACATTAAGGGTAAAACTGTAAGCGTTTCAGGTTTTGGTAACGTTGCTTGGGGTGCCGCTACAAAAGCTACACAACTTGGAGCAAAAGTTATCGCCATTTCAGGTCCTGATGGTGTCATTTATGATGAAGCAGGTATGAATAAAGAAAAGCTGGATTATATGCTTGAACTTCGTTCCTCTAACAATGATGTAGTGGCTCCTTATGCTACCAAGTTCCCGGGCGCTAAATTTATCCCTGGTAAGAAATCTTTCAGCGTAAAAGTTGATATTGCTATGCCATGTGCATTCCAAAATGAACTTAACGGTGACGATGCAAAAGAACTTCTGAAAAATGGTGTTACTTGTGTAACTGAAGTTTCAAACATGGGTTGTACTCCTGAAGCTATTGAAGAATTCTTAAAAGCTAAAATCTTATTTGCTCCTGGTAAGGCTGTTAATGCAGGTGGTGTTGCTGTTTCTGGTCTGGAAATGACTCAGAATGCAATGCACATCAGTTGGGCTGCTGAAGAAGTTGATGGACGTTTACACACCATAATGAGTGATATCCACTCACAGTGTGTTCAACACGGTACTCAAAAAGACGGATATATCAATTACGTTAAAGGTGCAAACATTGCCGGCTTCCTAAAAGTTGCTAATGCAATGGTTGACCAAGGTGTAATTTAACGAAACCGACATATAATGTTGGATAACCAAGCCCCGGCATTCGCCGGGGCTTTTTTTCTACCCCCTTTTACTAATGATTGAAATAAATGTTAACCAAAAACTCCCTAAATTTGCGTGCAACAGTTTTTCTTAAAGCCATATAATGCAGTTCGTTAATCCACTTATACTTTTAGGACTCATTGCGATTTTAATTCCCATCGCGGTCCACCTCTTTAATTTCAGAAAGTATCGAAAACTGTATTTTAGTAATGTGCTGTTCCTTAAAGAACTTAAGCAGCAAACCCGCAAACAATCCAACCTGCTGCAAAGGCTGGTTCTATTGTTCAGGATCCTTACTTTCATATTCATTGTTTTAGCTTTCGCGCAGCCCTTCATGACTGCTTTGAATGAAAAAGTTAATATGAAATCAAAAGTGATCAGCGTGTTTGTTGATAATTCTTTCAGTATGGAAGCTACAGGCACCCACGGCACTATGCTTGATGAAGCTAAAATCAAAGCCTCTGAAATAGCCGCTGCTTATGCTCAGGACGACCTGTTTCAGTTGCTTACGAATGATTTTGAAGGTAAACACCAAAGGCTTGTTAGCCGCGATGAGTTTCTGACCATGCTCAATGAAGTCAAATACTCCTCTGCTTCGCGCTCACTTTCAGAAATCATATCCCGACAAAGTGATCTGTTGGCTTCACACCAAAAGGCAAAAACTATTGATTATGTGATCTCCGACTTTCAAAAGAGCACCCTGATGAAAGCCATACCTGACTCTTCTATTAAGGATGGTTACCTGATACCTCTTGAGCCGGCATCGATGAATAACCTGTATATTGATACCTGCTGGTTTAACAACCCGGTGCTCCGCCTAAATGAACAAGCTGTGCTTAATGTCAGGGTCAGGAATGTGTCGGATATCAAGCTTGAAAAAATACCTGTTAAACTTATGATTGATGATGCGCAGCGTTCTGCTGCCAGTCTGGATATTGATGCCGGAGCTTCACAGGAAATGAGTTTCACCTTCAGTAATTCAAAAGCCGGCAACGTATCAGGTTATATCGAAATTAGTGACTACCCGGTAACTTATGACGACTTGTACTACTTCACTTTTAAAATATCACCTGAAATACCGGTATTATGCATTAATACCGAAACTTATGATCCTTATATCAATTCCGTTTTTTCAGTAGATTCTATTCTGAGGCTTACCAACACTACAACCCGTCAAATTGACTTCTCTTCATTCGGTGCACAACGGTTGATAATTCTTGACAAATTGACTGCTTTCAGTTCAGGGCTTATTCAGGAAATATCAAAATTTGTTGAAAACGGGGGAAGTGTGGCGATATTCCCTTCCTTTGATTCTCCTGTTAGTGCCATTAACCCGTTGCTGTCGCGTTTAGGAACTGACCTGCTCTCCGATGTTGATCCATCAATGATTAAACTGTTCAAAATAAATACCCTGCATCCTTTATTCCGTGAAGTATTTGATCAGGGTGGATTAAAAGTTGACAATCTTGATTTACCTGTTATCAATAAGCACTTCAACCTGGTACAATCATCAGCAAGTACCAGTGAAACGTTACTCGGACTTGCAAATGGAAAGCCTTTTTTGGTTGTAAACAGCAATGGAAAGGGTAAAGTATATTTGTTTACAGCACCGCTAACCGATGATGCAGGTAATTTTCAACGGCATGCTTTATTTGTTCCCACTATGCTGAATATGGCTTTTCAGAGCGAGAAAACACATCCTCTGATGTTCTATTCTGATTATGCCGGCCCTATGGCTATTGAAGGGAATTATTCAAAAGGTGATAATGTGTTGAAACTTAAAGAAACTAAAGGAGCGTATGAATTCATCCCTGAGTTCAGACAAACAAACGGTCAGAATTTCATTTTTATCAACAACCAGGTGCCGGCTGCCGGTGTTTACAAGGTAATGTCGGATGATAGAATTATTGACCTGATTGCATTCAATTACAATAGGAAAGAATCAGATTTAGCAGTAGCTTCGCAAGAAGAAATAGAGCAGGTAGAAAGCAAGACCGGTTTTCAGGCCATTGAAAACAGCTTGAAACCTTTAAATAAGATTATCAACCAAAAGGGCCATGGCGACACGCTGTGGAAATGGTTTATTGTTGCTGCACTATGCTGTATGGCTTGTGAAACGCTGTTACTGGCATTTTTCAGAAAAAGCAGAACACCGGTATAATTTTTAAAGAAGCATCAAACAACATATTTTTAATATAGTTAACGCAACATTGAATACCCGATATAGATTAATAAAATAAATGGCAGACGATCAATCCAACAACAATCCGGAAAATAATTTACCAGAAGAAATACCCGAAGTACAACCTGCTGAAGCAAATGAACTTCATAAAACGATACAGCTTTCAGGCATGTATGAGAACTGGTTTCTCGACTATGCTTCGTATGTAATTCTGGAGAGAGCAGTACCCGAAGTCCTTGACGGGCTTAAACCGGTACAACGCCGTATCCTTCATGCAATGGAGGAACTGGATGATGGCCGCTACAATAAAGTTGCCAACATTATAGGTCATACCATGAAGTATCACCCTCATGGTGATGCCTCTATTGGTGATGCACTAGTGCAATTGGGACAGAAGGAACTGCTCATTGATATGCAGGGGAACTGGGGCAATATACTCACCGGCGATAGTGCTGCTGCTCCCCGTTACATTGAAGCACGACTGAGTAAATTTGCCAGAGAGGTTGTGTTTAACCCTAAAACCACCAAGTGGAAACTCTCCTATGACGGGCGTAACAAGGAACCTGTCACACTTCCTGTAAAGTTCCCTTTACTGTTGGCTCAGGGTGCCGAAGGAATTGCCGTAGGACTAGCCTGCAAAATTCTCCCGCATAACTTTCTGGAACTTATTGATGCTTCGATCAAAATACTCCAGGGCAAGGACTTTGAGCTATTCCCTGATTTCCCTACCGGCGGGCTGGCTGATTGCTCCAGGTATAATGAAGGACTCAGGGGCGGGAAAGTTCGCCTGAGAGCAAGGATCAATCAACTGGACAAAAAGACCCTGGTGATTACTGAAGTTCCGTTTGGCACTACCACAGGCACCCTGATGGATTCTATTGTTGCTGCTAATGATAAGGGTAAAATCAAGATTCGTAAAATAGATGACAATACTGCTGGAACAGTTGAAATTCTGGTTCACCTGGTACCGGGCGTTTCACCTGATACTACTATTGATGCTCTCTATGCTTTTACTGATTGCGAGGTTTCTATATCACCAAATAACAGTGTTGTGCAGGATGGGAAACCAAAGTTCAGCAGTGTTAAGGATATCCTGAAAGTGTCAACTTTCACTACCCTCAAGCTGCTTAAACTGGAACTTACCATACGACGGATGGAGTTAATGGAAAGCTTACTCTATGCTTCGCTGGAAAGAATATTCATTGAAAACAGAATTTATCGTGAAATTGAGGAATGTACCAGTTGGGAAAATGTGCTTGTTACCATTGATCAGAACCTTGAACCCTACAAATCGCAATTTTTCAGGGAAATAACCATGGAGGATATCCTCAAATTGACTGAGATAAAAATCAAGCGTATATCACGCTTCAATACGTTCAAGGCTGATGAGATCATTAAAAACCTGTCGGATGAGAAAGCTCAGGTAGAACATTACCTCGAAAACCTTACCGAGTATGTTATCGAGTATTTCAGAAATATCAAACGGAAATATGGTAAAGGCAAAGAGCGTAAAACTGAATTGCGCAACTTTGATACTATCGAAGCTGTTATGGTTGCCGCAGCAAACCAAAAACTATACGTGAATAAAGAAGCCGGGTTTGCCGGCACCTCACTTAAAAAAGATGAATTTGTTTGCGACTGCTCTGATATAGATGATATTATTGTTTTCAGAGAGGATGGTACTTTTATAGTTACCAAAGTTGCTGAGAAATCATTTGTAGGTGAACATGTAATTCACATTGATGTATTCCGTAAAAATGATGAACGAACCGTCTATAATATGGTTTACCAAGATGGAAAATCAGGCAGTGCATTCATCAAACGTTTCGCAGTAATGGGTACTTCACGTGATAAGGAGTATAAACTGACTAAAGGAACACCAGGGTCAAAAGTACTATACCTGTCTGCTAATCCCAATGGTGAAGCTGAAGTAATCAGGATATTGCTGAAACCTAAACTTAAATTAAAAAAACTTACTTTCGACTATAACTTTGGTGAACTCGCCATTAAGGGCCGTAGCTCAGTGGGAAATACCATCACCAAACATGCCATTAAAAAGATAAGCCTGGCTGAAGCCGGCATCTCTACCCTGGGTGCCAGAGAAATTTGGTTCGATGAGTCCATTAAAAGGCTCAATACTGAAGGCAGAGGCCGTTCATTAGGTGCCTTTTCAAGCGATGATAAAATACTCACCATCATGCAGTCAGGTCATTATAAACTCTATAATTATGACCTTGCCAATCACTTTGAGGAGGATACGGTAATCATTGAAAAGTTTAATCCTGAAAAACCCATTACGGCTGTGTATTATAATGGGGCTAAGGAATCATACTACCTGAAGAGATTCCTGCTAGAAGTCAATGATAAGAAAACCGACTTCCTGAATGAAGAACTTGACTTTAAACTTATTGGCGTTTCTTCAGACTGGTTACCGGTATTCAAAATTATCTTTGATGAGAAACTGAATAACCGGGTGATTGCTGATGAAGATGTGGAAGCATCAGCCTTTATTGAAGTCAAAGGTCCTAAAGCAAAAGGAAAACGATTAACAACCTTCAGAGTAAAGAAAATTGTAATGATGGATCCCATCCCTTTTGAAGAAGAAGTAACCCAACCTGAACCGGAATCTGATGAGGACGCTTTGCTCCCTGAAGATGATATTGAGTTCCCTCACAAGGATGGTAAGATTGCGGATGATGATGATGCGGTACAAATGGCTCTTGATTTTTAACTATAATATTGATTAACATGAACGACAACAAAATCCTTGACATTACTAAAGATGTAAAATGGATAGGAGTACTTGATTTTGACATCGTAACCTTTGATGTGGTTATGGAAACCAAATTTGGAACTACCTATAACTCGTATCTCATTAACGCCGACAAGATTGCTGTTATCGAAACAACTAAGCATCGTTTTTGGGACACCTGGTTGAATAAAATAACCACACTCATTAATCCGGCTGATATTCAATATATCATCATGGACCACACTGAACCTGACCACTCAGGAAACCTTGACAACCTGCTTAAAGTAGCGCCCAATGCTACCGTGGTAGGGAGTGGCAATGCATTGAGGTATCTCAGAGACATGATTGGACATGACTTTAAATCATTACAGGTGAAAGATGGCGACACCCTTTCATTAGGCAATAAAACATTACGGTTTATAAGCGCCCCTAACCTGCATTGGCCTGATTCAATCTATACTTTTCTGGAAGAGGACAAAGTGCTGTTTACCTGTGACTCCTTTGGCGCTCATTATTGCAATGAAGCGATGTATGATGACCTTACCGGGCCTTATGATGAAGCCTTCAAATACTATTTTGACGTGATTTTGAAGCCTTATAGTAAATTCATGCTGAAAGCAATTGAGAAAATACGTCCACTCGATATCCATACTATCTGTACCGGACATGGTCCGATCTTAAGAACTACGTGGAAGGAAAAAGTGGCACTTTCAGAAAAGCTGTCGAAAGAAGCAGTATCTGCAAGGGTTCCGAACAGGGTATTCATCCCTTATGTTTCAGCATACCAAAATACCCGGTTAATGGCTGAAAGTATTGGCGAGGGCGTTAGAAGCACCGGCAACGTTGATGTACATGTATGCGATATTGAAACTATGAGTGCCGGTGAAATAAGTGAACACTTGTCGAAAGCCTCCGGCTTTATCATTGGTTCTCCAACCATTAACCAGAATATCCTGCCGCAGATATATACCCTGTTTGCCCTGATTAATCCACTGCGCGATAAAGGGAAACTGGCAGGTTGCTTTGGTTCATACGGATGGAGTGGCGAAGGAGCACACATCATTGAATCAAACATGGTAAACCTTAAACTTAAACCGGTTGACCAACCATTGTTCTTTAAGTTCACCCCACATGATGATGACCTGGCTAAAGGACGTGAATATGGTGCTAAGTTTGCCACTGCCTTGATGGAGATAATTAAAAAAGAAGAATCAGAATAAAATCAGAACTACTGTAATGGGAAAGAGCATTAAATACCTGTTTCTTATTTATTTTGCCACAATCCTTGCTTCATGCAGCCCTGAGCGGAAACTTGCTGCTAAGTTTGTGCGTGATCTGAAACCGGGAGCCGTACTATTACTGGCTCCCGATGTTGTGTTCAAAAACAGTTATAAAGTACCCGATATCGATAACTTTGAATCCCTGCCACAGGAAGCCCAGGATTCTGCTCTCTTGAATAATTCGTTATTGGTACAATACTGTGATGATTCCTTGTATATCAAAGCTTTTATGGATGCCTTAAGTAAGGGATTTCAATCATATGGATTTTCAGTAAACTACAATCAGCCGGTAAACCAATTTCCGGATGCCGGCAAAAGCTCATTTATCATTAACATTGCACAGTTGCAGATTGAAGAATATTTTGATTCTATCAGCGATGAGACTTCTTTTGACCTTGAATCAACTAATATCTTTGATTTCTACATTACCGCATTGAACCTCAATCAATGGATGGAACTCTCAGAAGTAAACCGGGAGCAAAAAGAGCCTGACCTTATATTCACCACCAGAAAAATTACCGATGAGTTTCATGGTAATTTCATGTATTACTTAATGTCGGGTGATATTGAATACGAATATTCCATTGATAGCTTAACCGTTGACAAGGTATATTATTTTGCACGCAAACTGGGACAATTACATGCTAACTGGATTATTGATTACCTGATGAATGAATCGATCAGAAATAACATGCCTGAAGGGCGATTGCCGGGGAAGCTGTTTACCTATGATCCCAGAGAAAAAGCTATACGTCGCACCAACAGCCTGCCAGTTACCCGAATGCAGTAAGCTCTATCAGAAGCAGTCTGCCCGGACTTCTATTGACCAGGCTATTGGGAAACCATCTAATCGTAATTACCATTAGAATTCCAAGTTTGCAGACGCGGTTTTGAAAAGATTGGGTACGGAGCAGGTATAGACCATTCATGAGCGAATCGTAGCTTTAAAAGCTGGTTATAAACAGATCGCTTTCGAAAGCCAGACACCATTATGTATTAAGTCAGGGGTGGAGTTTTTCAGCCGGCCCTGTTTAACCAAATAATTCAGCAATTATATGAGTTCATCTGAAGTTTTAACTTTACCTTTATCAATAATTTAACAGGAATGCAGCAGATTTTATGAGTTCATTTAAAGCTTTAACCATATCTTTATCATTATTTTAGCAGTAATGGAAATTTAGAATCATATGGAATGATACCATTAAACGCGCAGGCAGGTTTATGGGGATTAATAGCAGGTAGCGCGCTGCTTATCGGTGCAGCAG
>Ga0172378_10004791_pt1 | contig 12655 bp, 7 predicted proteins | sample GrowelOW332metaG_FD_119755 | JGI IMG/M metagenome (GOLD analysis project Ga0172378, IMG submission 119755) | Groundwater microbial communities from an aquifer near a municipal landfill in Southern Ontario, Canada - Pumphouse #3_1 metaG | ecosystem: Environmental > Aquatic > Deep subsurface >...
CTCTCCGGTACTTGCCATATCAACGCCTAATACTGGGTCAGCTTTCTGAAGACGATTAAATGAGAACTGACTTGCTTTTATTCCAACATAATCCAATTCGAATAGGTTTTTCTTAGGCTTTTCAACTGGAAGACCTAACATAACCTTTGTTGCAAGTTCTATGAAATTAATTTTAAGAACTTTACTAACAAACGGGAAAGAACGGCTTGCACGTAAGTTACACTCAATAACCTTTATATCATTTTCTCTTGCAAGATATTGAATATTGAAAGGACCGGATATATTTAACTCTTTTGCTATCTGACGACTAATACGCTTAATACGTCTAACTGTCTCAACATATAGTTTCTGTGGAGGGAACTGGATTGTTGCATCACCTGAATGTACTCCGGCATACTCAATATGTTCGCTAATAGCATAAGCTATAACCTCACCATTTTGAGCTACGGCATCCATCTCCACCTCTTTTGCATACTCTATGAACTGACTAACTACAACCGGATGTTTCTTAGATACGTTAGCCGCAAGTTTCAAGAATCTTTCAAGTTCTTCCTGATTAGAGCAAACATTCATCGCTGCACCAGAAAGTACATATGAAGGACGAACTAAAACAGGGAATCCAACTTCATCAATAAACTCATTAATGTCTTCCATTGATGTAAGTTCTCTCCATCTAGGCTGATCCACTCCTATTCTATCGAGCATAGCAGAGAATTTCTCTCTATCTTCTGCGTTATCAATGCTCTTAGCTGATGTACCTAGAATATTAATATTCTGCTCATCAAGACGAATTGCAAGGTTATTTGGAATCTGACCACCGGTAGATACGATTACTCCATGTGGGTTTTCAAGTTCTAAGATATCTAGTACTCTTTCAAATGTAAGTTCATCAAAGTAGAGTCTGTCACACATATCATAGTCTGTAGATACTGTCTCAGGGTTGTAGTTTATCATTACACTTCTGTAACCCTCTTTACGGATAGTATTCAATGCCTGAACACCACACCAGTCGAACTCAACAGAAGAGCCGATTCTATATGCTCCCGATCCAAGTACAACTATTGATCTGTGGTCACCTGTATACTTAACATCATTAGCTACTCCGCTATATGTTACATAAAGGTAGTTTGTCTGAGCAGGATATTCAGCAGCCAATGTATCTATCTGTTTAACAACAGGTACAACACCTAACTGTTTTCTGTGATTTCGTACACACATAAGACCTTCTTCCAAATCTTCTTCATATCCTATAGCACGAGCAATCTGGAAATCTGAGAAACCTTGTATTTTTGCCTTCAAAAGAATATCTTTAGGAAGATCAGAAATCTGTTTATGGTTATTACCCCACTTATGTAGTTCGTTTGAAGTATTGCTTATATTCTTTAATTTTTCAAGGAACCACTTATCAATTTTTGTAAGTTCATTAATTTGGTCTACAGTGTAACCAGCCTTCAAAGCCTTCGAAATAACAAAAATACGTTTATCTGTTGGCTCCCTCAATGCTTTATCAAGATCATCAATAACAATTTCTCTGTTTTCTACGAAGCCATGCATACCTTGACCTATCATACGAAGACCTTTCTGAATTGCTTCTTCGAAAGTACGTCCAATTGCCATAACCTCACCTACAGATTTCATAGATGAACCAAGTTCACGGTCCACACCATGGAACTTACCAAGGTCCCAACGAGGTATCTTACATACCACATAATCCAAAGCAGGTTCGAAGAATGCACTTGTTGTCTTAGTTACAGAATTCTTCAAATCAAACAGTCCATAACCAAGTCCAAGTTTTGCTGCAACGAAAGCAAGAGGATAACCTGTTGCCTTTGATGCAAGAGCAGATGAACGGCTAAGACGAGCGTTTACCTCAATAACTCGGTAATCTTCAGACTCTGGGTCAAATGCATATTGTACATTACACTCTCCTACAATTCCGATATGACGTATGATACGTATAGCAAGTTCACGGAGTTTATGATACTCATGATTAGTAAGGGTCTGTGATGGAGCTATAACTATAGACTCACCGGTATGAATACCAAGTGGGTCAAAGTTCTCCATATTACAAACAGTGATGCAATTGTCAAAACGGTCACGTACAACTTCATACTCAACCTCTTTCCATCCCTTAAGACTCTTCTCTACTAAAACCTGTGGAGAGAATGAGAAAGCTTTTTCTGCAAGTACATTAAGTTCCTCTTCATTGTCACAGAAACCTGAGCCAAGTCCTCCAAGAGCATAAGCAGCACGAATGATTACTGGATATCCCAACTCTTTTGCAGCGCGACGGGCATTCTCTATATTCTCGACAGCCTCACTCTTTATAGTCTTGACTTGAATTTCATCAAGTTTTCTAACAAAAAGTTCTCTATCTTCAGTATCCATTATAGCCTGAACCGGAGTACCAAGAACTTTCACATCATATTTTTCAAATATTCTATCTTTATATAGAGCCACACCACAATTTAATGCAGTCTGTCCTCCAAAAGATAAGAGCACACCATCAGGACGTTCCTTCTCAATAACCTTCTCCACGAAATATGGAGTTACAGGAAGGAAGTATATCTGATCGGCAACACCCTCGCTAGTTTGAACAGTAGCAATATTAGGATTGATAAGAATAGTCTCTATCCCCTCTTCTTTGAGAGCTTTCAGTGCTTGAGAACCAGAGTAGTCAAATTCACCAGCCTCACCAATTTTCAACGCTCCTGAACCTAGTAGTAAAACTTTCTTTATATTTTCTTTCATGTCTTTTCTATCTTTTCAATGGTGGATTAGAGTAATTTTACAAATTCATCAAACAGAAACTCTGTATCTGTAGGTCCCGAAGCTGCTTCAGGATGGAACTGTGCTGAGAACCAAGGTTTGCTCTTATGACGTATACCCTCATTTGAACCATCATTCATATTTATAAACAAAGGTTCCCACTCGTTAGTAAGAGTATTATTATCTACAGCATAACCATGATTTTGACTAGTAATAAAACATCTGTTTGTTCCTACCATCCTTACTGGTTGGTTATGACTTCTGTGACCATACTTCAACTTATAAATCTTTGCTCCACCAGCTTTAGATAACAACTGGTTGCCCATACATATTCCAAATATTGGCTTATCACTCTTCTGCATAGCTTTTCGGATATTCTGAACAGCTTCATCACAAGTATCAGGGTCACCAGGACCATTTGAAATGAATAGTCCATCATATTCTATCTCATTGAAATCATAGTTCCATGGCACGCGAATAACCTCCACATCACGCTTAAGAAGGCATCTGATTATATTAGTTTTCACACCACAATCTACCAAGACAACCTTTTTATTATCTTTTCTTGCATTGTATCTGATTACCTCCTTGCAAGACACTTTATCGACATAGTTTATTCCCTCATATGAAGCCTGAGGTATATTATCTGGTTCATCGTCAAAAACAATTTTACCCATCATTACTCCATGTTCTCTAAGTACCTTTGTAAGCTCACGAGTGTCAATGCCAGTAATTCCTGGAACTTTTTCACGTTTTAGCCATTGTTCAAGACTCTCAACAGCGTTCCAGTGACTATACTCTTCACTATAATCACTCACAATTATTGCCTCAGCATGAATCTTTTCACCCTCCATGAAAGTAGATAGTCCATTATCCTCAATAGTAAATGGAGGTACTCCATAGTTACCTACCAAAGGGTAAGTAAGAGTCATCAATTGTCCCGAATATGAAGGGTCTGTCAAACTTTCAGGATAACCTGTCATCGCGGTATTAAAAACAACTTCTCCTGCCACCGGCTTTTCATAACCGAACGACTTGCCCGAGAATCGGCTCCCGTCGTCAAGGATCAATGTTACATTTCTCATCACTATGATATCGTTGATTTATTTTACAGTTTTCTCAAAATTAAAATTATTATCTACATAATCAATAAAAGCCTGATTAACAAGCTTAACTCCTCCAGGAGTTGGGTAATCGCCACTAAAGTACCAATCACCTTTGCTATTTGGACAAGCTTTGTGCAAGCCTTCCAATGTCTGATATACTATCTCAACCTTTGCTTTTGTACCTTTAGGCGTAAGTATCTCAACCATCTTCGATGATATCTGTTCATCAGTAAAAGGTGCATATATCTCTTTTACATAATTCACCATCTGTTCCTTAGGAATGTTTATCTGATTTTTTGATTTTCTATAGGCATTCTCAATCACACTTACCATTCCCTTATCTTTTAGCAACTCTATAGCAGCCTTGAAAGCAATAAACTGATCCATACTTGCCATATCTATGCCATAATAATCAGGGTAACGAACTTGAGGTGAAGATGATACTATAACGATCTTCTTTGGGTTCAACCTATCAAGAATACTTATAATGCTCTGTTTTAATGTTGTCCCGCGAACAATACTGTCATCTATTATAACCAAATTATCTTTATATGGTTTAAGACTATCGTATGTGATATCATAAACATGCGCAGCAAGATCATTACGGCTATTGCCTTCAGCTATAAATGTACGAAGTTTTATATCTTTAATAGCTACTTTCTCACTTCTAATTCTCATGGAGAGAATCTTTTCTAGTTCATCATGAGATGGATTATGCCCCAAGACCTCTATTTTCCTAACCTTCATTTCATTAAGATAGTCATCAAATCCCTGAAGCATTCCATAGAAAGCAACTTCAGCTGTATTGGGTATAAAAGATAGTACAGTATTCTCTACATCATAGTTTATTGATTTCAAGATAGCTGGTACAACCATCTCCCCAAGCAACTTTCTCTCTTTATATATATCTTTATCACTTCCTCGGCTGAAATAAATTCGTTCAAAAGAACATGACTTTCTTATAAGTGGCTTATTTATCTGAGCTAAACGTATTTCGCCATTTTTAGAGAGTAATAATGATTCCCCTGGATTAAGTTCTACTATATCATCAGCACTTACATTGAATGTCGTTTGAATTACAGGCCTTTCAGAAGATACAACTAAAACCTCATCATCTTTATACCAAAATGCAGGACGAATACCCCATGGATCTCTCAAAGAGAACATCTCACCACTACCTGTAATTCCACACATTACATATCCTCCGTCCCAATCCTTACTTGCTGTGCGGAGAACATTTGAAAGATCTATTCTTTCTTCAATATAATTTGTGATATCCATACCTTCCATCCCTTCCTGTTTACTTTCAGCAAATAAACGTTCTACTTCTCGGTCAAGTCGGTGTCCTAACTGCTCTAAGATTATATATGTATCAGAATATTTTCTAGGATGTTGTCCTGTTGCTGTGATTTTTTCGAAAATTTCATCAACATTTGTCATATTGAAATTTCCGCAAAGAGACAAGTTCTTTGCTCTCCAGTTATTACGGCGCAAAAAAGGATGTACATAAGAGATTCCACTTTTTCCTGTTGTAGAATATCGTAGATGACCCATATATATTTCTCCTGCAAAAGGAAGGAACCTTTTGGCATACTCAGCATCATGAAGTTGTTCCTGTGTAATGTCTTTAAAATTACTTTGTACAGCTTCAAATATCTCTGTTATAGCACCGGAACCTAATGCTCTTTCACGGAACATATACTCTTCACCAGGATTTGCTTCCAACTTAACGCATGATAATCCAGCGCCCTCCTGTCCTCTGTTGTGTTGCTTCTCCATTAACAAGTAAAGCTTATTCAAACCATACATCCAGGTTCCATATTTCTCCTGATAGTATTCTAACGGTTTGAGCAGTCTTATCATTGCTACTCCACATTCATGTTTTAAAGGTTCCATTCAACTATATTAATTATTATTTCATTAAAAAAAAGTACAATTCACCTTCTTATCACGTTCAGCTAATGACAAAATACACATAATAAAATAAATAAAATGAGTTTGTTTTTTTGAAAGAACTTTCAGGAATATTGAAGGGATGAAATGAGAGGAAAAAAATAAAGAAAAATAGAAACAACAATTGCATTGTTGTCGGTCCTGAATAGGAACCGAATAAGCTTTGTGTTTATTGAAATAGCCTATTTTTTCACGCATGATTGGTTTCTATAACTTTTGCATGCAAAGATACAAATTACCAATTATAAACAGAGCAAAAAAAATAATAATTTGTTATTGTTTTTTTCAATTTGGTTAATCTAACATTTATTATAATTAAAAATCTAATATTTATTCAACATTTAAAGTAAACTGATAGTAAAATATATAAAATAGAAGCTGTAATAAATATTATCGGAGTACTTTCATCGCAATTTAATACTAGATATTGCTGATAAAATTGATATATCTTATTTTAGATTTATCACCACTTTTTTTTATATATTAATTTTAAGGTATATATTTGCAGCGCTTCAAAGAACTATACTTAGTTACCCCGATCAAGTCCTATATAATAAATATAGAGTTTGCCGAAATGGCTCAGTTGGTAGAGCAATTCATTCGTAATGAATAGGTCGCGGGTTCGAGTCCCGCTTTCGGCTCGTATTTAGAAATTGATAAGTATCTTTCCGCTTTTAATACCATTGTATAAAAAAGAGATAATGTACATATAAAGTGTGTAAAATGACTCATTATGATTCTAATTTTCATATGTATATCACAGAAAAGGAGCATTCTTATATATTATGATAATTATAGGCCCAGAACTATTCTTGGGGATTTAACAAATAAGCATGCAGTTTAGAACCATGAATAAGTAAAACATTACATCATCACCCCCTAAATATAGCCCTGAAAGATTTTACTTTTGCGTTAAATGATTCAGCATCGGTATTGGTCAGCCCCTGTATCTGTTTCCATACGTGAAACCAGTCTATTATCTGTGTTGATAAATCTGTCGTGATCGGATAATGTACCGATCATGATTGATTAAGCAATGAATCGTGATCGGTTAATCAACGAATCATGATCGGTTAAACTGTTTGTCATGATTCATTTTCCGAATATTGAAGACAGTCTATCCTCTCTTATTAACCAAGAAGAAATATAATTTGTTAAATCCCAAAGTTACGGGGTGAACCAATAAAATAACAATAGCAACAAAAAAAGGCCTTGTTCAGGAGTATAATAATCGCCATATCCTTGAATTCTAAAATTGAAGATAACATCTTTATTTTTCCCGTCCTAGGAGTTCTACAATACCTCTAGGGCCCCATAGCTCGGCACTCTGCTCCCGGTATCCATCAAACCAATATATATCGGGTTCACATTTACTATTTAGCTCATTAAATTGAGCAAAGTTAAATTTCTGGAAGCTACTCCATCTAGCTTCATCATCCTTATATCAAACCACTGTTTTGTCTTGGATGAGACTAGTCTAAAAGAGAATAATAGAATCATAGTTTCAAATCTTGCCTTCTCACTACTTTGACAAAAAGAGCAAGTAAATCTCTTTTTGCAGGTGTGCTCTTAACAACGCTTAGTTCGCCTACTTTAGTATCCCACAATGCTACTCCATCGTGATGTTTTGTAGTTATGACTGTATACTTTGCACCGGATTCCTTTATCAGTCTCACCCACTCTGCAGGGTTATACTTAGATGCAGTGAAACCTTGGGCTTGCTTCATATACTCATCATAAGGGAGGTAATTGTTATAGAAAGACCAACTTTCAGAGACACCATTTACGGCATATATTCCCCAATGAATAAAAATGCCGAGTTTTGCCTGATGGAACCACTCCATCATCTTCTCCTTTTGCTCTGACGTCTCTATGGTTTTGGTAATCTGCGCACTCGTTATCTGACATAATAATGTCAAAGATACAGCAGTTAAAATGTGCTTGAACTTCATAAGTCAATATGGTTTAGGTATATATTAGATTAATCACCCAAATATAATAAAATAATTAATTATCTCTGATATAAAATGTACACCCCATTTGTATACAATTAGAATTATCTTTGCAGGTAAAAATAATTTTTATGAGTAGAAAGAATAAAAAAGGTCCAAACATATTTAATGTTATTATCGTAGTTATTGCACTAGGTTTTGGTGCTGTTAAGTTTTTTAATACAACAAATACTAGTAACAAAACAGATGAGAACACAAGTTTAAATAATATAAGCAGTAGTACAGAAAATAATGCCTCTATCAATAATCAGTCATATGAAATACCAATACTTAATAGAAGAAGAGGCGGACAGACTATTTTTCACAAAGGATTTACACTATTTTACGATGCAGATTACAAAACTCCACTTTGGGTGGGATGGAATCTAACAAAAAAAGAGACTTTTGGTAATGAGGGAAGAACGGATAAGTTCCTTCCAGACCCAGATGTTAATGGAGCAAAAGCATATACTAAAGATTATACTGGATCAGGATACGACCGAGGTCACATGGCTCCGGCTGCTGACATGAAATGGGATGAGAAAGCAATGGAGGAGTCTTTCTACCTAAGCAACATATGTCCACAAAACAGAAACCTTAACAGAGGAGATTGGAACGATTTGGAAGAGATGTCAAGAGAGCTAGCTAAAAAATATAACTCTATATATATTACATGCGGACCAATTTACGATAATAACTCTCCAAAGAGAATAGGTAATAATAAAGTTGCCGTTCCAGATGCATTCTATAAAGTCATATTCATCAATCAAAAGGATTGCACAAAAGCATATGGCTTTATATTCAACAACAAAGCGGGAAGCAAGCCTATGAAGAGTTATCTTGTAACAGTTGACTCTATAGAGAAGAGAGTCGGAATAAATTTCTTACCTACACTTGACAAGAAGACACAAGATATACTAGAGGCAGAAGTTCACACTTCTTTCCCGTAATAAAAAAGTCGTCTGATAAAAGCACTACCAGATGCTTATATCAGACGACATATATATTTAACCTAACTTTAAATAAATCTTATAGTTATTCTAGAGTCAATGTGACAATTGATTTAGCTGGAAGAGAAACATTTAAATTTCCTTTTACTATTTTAGCTCCATTGAATGACTTAGGAGTTACAACATCCTTCTTATCGAAATCATTATAATCAGAAATATTCTTAGAAGTAAGAATTTCACCTTTCACTTTATTTGCTTTCAATCCTCCAAGATTAATCTGAATATCTTCAGACTCATTAAGACTAACATTTGATATTGAGATATGTACTACTCCATTCTTATCTTTTGAAGCTGTAGAGCTTATCATTGGAACGATTCTTTCACCTCTTACTACCTTTTTATCACAAGCAATTTCGATTGGCAAATATGTAGCATCCTGATGTACATTATACATTTTGAATACATAATATGTTGGGGTTAGAACCATCTTATCGTCTTTAGTTAGAATCATTGATTGGAGTACATTTGCTACTTGAGCTATATTTGCCATCTTTATTCTATCAGTATATTTGTGGAATACATCAAGAGATAATGATGCTACAAAAGCATCTCTTAAAGTATTCTGTTGATATAGGTGACCTGGATTTGTACCTGGTTCACTATCCCACCATGTACCCCATTCGTCAACTAAAAGATCTACTTGCTTTTTAGGATCATATTTATCCATTATAGCAATATGTTTTTTGATTACCGGCTCAATTTCCAAACACTTTCCTATTGTCCAATAATAGTCTTCATCTGTAAATTTAGTTGCAGAACCTTTACTACCGTCCCAACCAAGTACAGTATAGTAATGAAGAGAAACACCATCCATTCTCTGACCAATATTCTTCATAAGAGTCTCAGTCCAATCATAATCATAATCAGAAGCACCACTAGCAATCTTGTAGAGCTTATTTCCATCAAAATTTCTACAATATGTTGAATATCGTCTATAAAGATCTGAATAGTATTCAGGGCGCATGCTGCCACCACAACCCCAACTTTCGTTACCTACTCCTAGGAATTTAACTTTCCATGGTTTTTCTCTACCATTTTCTTTTCTTAGTTTAGCCATAGGACTACCCTGCTCAGCTGTCATATATTCAACCCACTTAGCAAGTTCCTCTACAGTACCACTACCTACATTACCACTGATGTATGGCTCGCATCCTAATAGTTCACAAAGATTCAGAAACTCATGAGTTCCAAAGCTATTATCTTCTACTGTACCTCCCCAGTTGTTATTTACCATTCTAGGACGATTCTCCTTAGGACCAATACCATCTCTCCAATGATATTCATCAGCAAAACATCCTCCTGGCCATCTAAGTACAGGTACTTTCAAATCCTTAAGTGCCTTTACTACATCATTACGATAACCATTTGTATTAGGAATAGATGATTTCTCACCTACCCAAAGACCACCATATATACAAGTACCAAGGTGCTCAGCAAATTGTCCGTATACTTCTTTGTTAATTGTCTGATTTGCTTTGTCAGGATAGATAGAAATTGTACTTTTCTGTTGTGCAGACAAAGACATTGCTCCAAACAGGGCAATAGAAAGCAGTGTATTTCTCATATTATTTAAAATTTATAATTATCTGATTTATTGAAGGTTTTCAAATATAAGTAAAAAATAATATTCAAGGCAAATATTAAATGTATTTTTTACACTAATATATTTTTTTTGATGCATAATCCAATAAATAACTATATTTGCACAAAATTTAATACAACGATGAATAAAAAGAAAATAGTTTTATCAGCTATATCAGTTTTAGCCCTTATAGGATTAATATTTATGGGAGGTGTATATTATGTATTCTTCTCACATCAGTTCGGTATCGACAAAACGGCATACATTTATATTGATAAGAATGACAATATAGATTCTGTAATGCAAAAAATAGATTTGGTAGGAAATCCAGGTAACATGTATGGATTCAACTACCTCTCTAAGAAGAATAACTATCCTCAACACATAAAAACTGGTAAATATGAAATCAAACCTAACGATAATGTAAGGTATCTTTTCAGAAAATTATCAAAAGGATATCAATCCCCTGTTAATCTTACTATACCTAGTGTAAGAACTTTGGACAAACTTGTCAAAAGCTTATCTAAGCAACTTATGATAGATTCACTTGAACTATCCAAAGTACTTAATGACTCTGCACTTATAGCACAAAATGGGTATAATATACAGACTCTCCCTGCTCTATTTATTCCAAATACATACGAAGTCTATTGGGATATAAATGGAAAAGACTTTTTTGAAAGAATGATAAAGGAAAACAAGAATTTCTGGAATAATGACCGTATTAAAAAGGCTGAAGAATTAAAGCTTACTCCTATTGAGGTTTCTACTCTTGCTTCAATAGTTGAAGAAGAGACAGCAAATAACAAGGAGAAGCCAATGGTTGCAGGACTATATTTGAACAGATTAAAGAGAGGAATGCTTCTCCAAGCTGATCCGACTGTAAAATTTGGTCTACAGGATTTCACATTGAGACGAATACTTAACAAGCATTTGCTAGTCAACTCACCATACAATACATATAAGTATGCCGGTTTACCTCCAGGTCCTATAAGGATACCATCAATAATAGGAATTGAGAGCGTTTTGAATTATAGTCGACATAATTATTTATACATGTGCGCAAAAGAGGATTTCTCAGGAACACATAATTTTGCAGAGAATGTGGCACAACATCAGATTAATGCAAGAAAATATCAACAAGCTTTAAATATCAGAAACATTAAATAAAATATAAAGGGAGGTATCAATCAAGATACTTCCCTTTATATTGTCCTTTATTCTTAGTCATCTTTCCATACTCAATAGCATGCGTGGGACAAGCATGATAGCAGGCCAAGCATTGAGTACAATTATTTCCCCAAACAGGATGCCCATTTGTTAGCTTAACATTACCTACTGAACAAGCCTTTTCACATTTACCACAACTTATGCATAAATTACAATCTACATTGTATGGTTTAGTAGTAAGGCCGAATTTATTAAATAGAGGATATATTATGCGACTCTTCAGAAAAGGAAGAGGCCCTATGTGACATTCATAACTACTCATAACAACATTTTCCTTAAGCTTACTGCAGATATGTTCAATCCTAGCTAAAGCGCCCATAACTTTATTCTTTTCTATAGCTACGTCATCAATATCAAACCCTGGTAATGACACATAAGTATTAGGCATGATTACCGAAAAACCAGCATTGCAAGGCCATGAACGTTTTTTTATGATATTGCTGACAATTGTCCCAGTTAAACCAGTCTCATCGCCGCAACAGCAAATGAAATATATATAAAGAGGCGATTTAATATTTACTGACTTTATGAAATCAACAACGACTTTGGGAGGGCCCCAAGCATAGACAGGAAAAATAAAACCTATTTTTTCATTTTCACAAGGAGAGTATTCTGAATCAAGACTTCTCCTATCTGAAATATCAATGAGTCTGTCGTCCAAAGATTGTGCAATCTTTGTTGCGACCCATTTTGAATTACCTGTTCCTGAGAAAAAGAATATCATATATATTTAAATTTTATATATAGTGTTATAAAAAGAAACGATGTCAACTAAAGTTGGCATCGTCCTCTTATATGAAAGCCGCATCAGTGATGCGATGAAACTCCGAATGATAAGATTTGAGTGCCCTCCTCTTTTGTAATCCACCGGCTTAAAAGCTACCCGAAGGCGTGGCCCGCCATTAGAAGATGAAGCTATGTCTCGGTATTTCATATTAGTTTGATGAGTTTCCCAATCGAACTAATGCGGCTTATTTTTCATCTCTTCTGTTATACAAATATAACTTCTTTTTA
>Ga0172378_10004792_pt1 | contig 12654 bp, 10 predicted proteins | sample GrowelOW332metaG_FD_119755 | JGI IMG/M metagenome (GOLD analysis project Ga0172378, IMG submission 119755) | Groundwater microbial communities from an aquifer near a municipal landfill in Southern Ontario, Canada - Pumphouse #3_1 metaG | ecosystem: Environmental > Aquatic > Deep subsurface >...
CAAGGCTTTCATGGGAAGATACAGCAGCATTTTTGTTTTCTGCAAAAACTACCGTACTGAACGACAATATAAAAAACAAACAAAAAAACACAGTTAAAACAACTTTCGTACGTTTCATCAGAGAAACCCCCCAACTAATTTATTCTCCTAGTAGTATGGAATAAATCCTGAATAAGGCCGCTCCCTTCAGGAAATAACCGCCTCCTAAACCAGTATAGGGCCATAGCCTGCCTATGCCAGTTTTTCCTTCAAATGCTATAGGTATCATTCACAAAATATAATGTATTATTTTGAGTTATTTTGAATTATTTTGAAATAAGTTCTGCAAAGGCATCTTGACTAGTAGATCCCTCCATTAATGTTTCGATCTGTAAGTTCTAAACAATAAGAGTTATATCTAAAAGATATCAATTGCCAACCAGATGTCATCACCAAATATAACTTCGTTTTAAAACAGCATATCGTCCTCATCAACATCAGAACGCCCTTCAGTTTTTGGTGCCGGCTCGTGTTCTTTTTTCAAGTCAAGTAAAAATTTAATGTATGTCGCTGAAAGGTTAACCGCTAAATCCCCATAGGCCCGAGGAACATTGACTGGCTCAGCGCCTTGTCCATGCCCGCCAATCTTGTGACGCAGCACGGGCAAACCTTGTAATACCTTTAATATGATCACCTTCTGCGCTTCAGGCGAAACAGCATCTAGCAAGTCTGTTTCTTCACGCAGCTTATTTAAAAGATCGTTTGCGGTGCCCTCCCGCTGATTAAGCAAGGACTTAAGTGCGCTTTCAAACGCGCAGTTTGCCTTATGGATTGCGTCATCCGTAGTCCCCGCCTGAAGATACGAACGAGCGTCTCGAAACTCCTCGTGCGCTCCAAGAAATCCTTCCCGTTTCATCTCTTCCTCGGCCTGATCCTTTAAAGCATCAAGAAAGCGAGAGTCAACCAAATAGATCCGTCCGTCCGACATTTGCCAAGGCGATTCTTCTTCAGCCAGTACCGCGTTTATTCCGGCTTGAAATGAATACTTATTCACATCAGATGAAAGTAGTCTGGAGAACGCCTCAAGCGCATCTAAAACCTGGTGGGGATATGCAAATACCAGAAAATCCTCAAAGTCCGTGGCTTCCCTGTCTCCATTGGTCTTTTCGTCCTGAACCCGAAGTATTTCTGTCCCGTACGTCCTCTCTAACGAAGAAAGAGCCTCGGTTTTGGTTTCAGCATAGTCGCCAAACGATTCACACTCATTGTGATCACGGCATTTCATGGCAAGACGCTTTCGCAGGTTTCGGCTAAGTGAAGGATACGGAATCGTCTTTTTTTCTAAAGCTTTTTTAAGCCGTTTACTAAACAAACCTTCCATGCGCACCACCTACTAATTCTTTTAAAATCGTCATTTATAATAACCCACCATTAATGGATCTGTTTAATCCAACCAATTAAGCATAGTTTTTGCCTTATCCCTTCTGCCGTTTTAAACTCTGAAGGATGACCTGGGCAACCGCCTCCCGCCTAACTCTTTTCTCTTCTTCCTCTAATGACTGGTATTGAACTTTAACCCTATAGCCTTTAAAACTCTCTTCACCCCCTGCTAAGTCAGCTGCCTCTGATTCAAGATAGGTGAAAACTTCCTCCGGTTGAAGAAAAATTAGCTTTTCCTGTTCGAATTGATCAAACCTTTCCTGGGCTAGCAATTTTATTTTCTCCAGTGACTTTTTTTCTGAGGAACAGAGAATCACACGATCATAGCCGGCCCTTAAACATTTTTCAATATTTGCAATTTCTTGTTCACTTGTTGACGTGACTGATATTTCACAGGCAATTCGCCTTCCATCTTGTTCAAGCCCAACATCAACTCTTCCTCCCTCAGGAGTAGGTTCCTCAATCACCGCTCGAAAGCCTTGTTCCTCGGCAATGTGCTTTATTAAACTCTGCAGATAGCGATGTTGACGCTCTTCTTTTAACCCAGGCGAAATTACTTGAGGTATTACATTGGGCAAGGCGGCATCTTCTCTTTTTATTGGCAATTCTATTTTTTGGGGGGAGTGCATCTCAACTGTCCTTTCCCAAGCAGGCGGTACAACAGCAGGAGACAAGCTGTCCCTAGGAACCAGGTACTTTCCCCCCAGGATTAAGTTTTCTATTCCCTCCCGATATTCATCTTCTTCCATCTCTAAAATTTCCCAAGCTGGTTCAATATCGGCAGTGATGAGGGGAATGAGCCCACCTTCTATTTTGTGTTTGGCATAACAACAACGTGGCGGTAAATGCTGCAACTCCTCGGTCCTGTGTTCCCATTCCTCCCCCAAAGACCAGAAAACCGGGTGAAGGCTCTTGTAAGTTTTTACCTCGTAGCCTGAATATTCAAAGGCCTCTTTGGCCAAAACCTGAGCGTCATGGCGGTTTACTCTGAAATAGACTTGAATGCCAGCGTTGCTTAGGATTAGACTTCTAAGTTCCTCCGTAATCTGAGCCAATGTCTGATGAGCCATAACCAAAGAAAGCCCATATTTACGGGCTTCGGATAAAACAACCATAAAGGACTCTGAAGCAAAGCTTTGAAATTCGTCAATATAGAGGTAAAAAGGTGTTCTTTTGTTCTGAGGGATATCTGATCTGGAAAAAGCTGCCATCTGGATCTTGGCCATAAGCAGGGAACCTAAAAGATCAGCGGAACCTTTAAGCCTGCCTTTATCCAGTTTAATAAGCAGTATCTTTTTGCGATCTATTATCTCTCTTAAATTGAAAGAGCTTTTATTTGAAGAAAAAATTTGCCTGATCCTTGGATCGGCAAGGAAAGAATTAATCTTATTCATCACCGGCTCAATGAAGGGGAGCTGTCCCCTGTCAGTCAAGACATTAAACCTATGGATAAAATAATCACGGGCAAAATGATTTTCCACCTTGAATAAAACGCCTTCTCTAAAATTCCTATCGGTTAAAAAGCGAGGCAGATCAGTTAAGGCAAGCCCTGCTTCTCCTAAGGCAATAAGGGAGTTTCTCATCAAATCTTCCATTCTAACTCCCCAGGAATCAGACCAGATCTTCTTAAAAGAGCTAACCAATTCTCCAACTTGTTCGGCTACCGAAACGTTGGGCAACTTTTCCAAAGGATTAAAGGTAACAGTAAACTTAGAATCAGTGGGGTCGATAAGTACCACCTTGTCAAGAATCTTGTCGTTTAAATATTCATAGCGATGACAAACTAAAAGTCCTTTAATATCTTCAATCAAATCGCCATGGGGATCAATAACGCCAAATCCATTGCCCTTTTCAATATCCTGCTTGATAAGAAACTCAAGAAACTTAGTTTTTCCCGTCCCAGTAGCACCAATAACATAAAGATGGGTAGACCTATCTCTTTCAGCGATCTTTGCCATCTGAAATTCTTCCCTATTCTGGCTGTAGTGCCAACCCATCTTAAAAACATTTATCTCGTCATCGTCTGTTTCACAATTTAGAGCATCTATATTGCCATCTGTCCTTAGAAGTTGAAGATAGATCTCTTTGAGCTGACTAGAGAATGCGTTTTCGCTAAAATCCGACAAGGGAATTAAAATACGCTGGAATAGATCATTACCTACTAGAACAGGGGGAGGTGTAATTTCAAGAAGATCAAGTTCAGAATTAATTTTAACCACTATTTGGCTATCAAAGCACCTCCAGGGTTCGTACCCTTCTGCACCAGGATGAACCTGAAAAGTGTTTGGAAGTTTGTAAGCCCAGCCATTGGTAGAGATTTCCCATTTAGTATTCTTTGCAAAGGCGACGATGACTTTTTCTACCCGAGAGACAATCTTTTTATAGAAAAGCCTAGATTTCTCCGGTTCTTTTTTCATCTCCTCCATTTGTGCAGCCAAGCTTTTTAATTCGCCTAACTTCTTTTTCCAACCCATTTTTCACTCCACCTAAGCTAAGATATCCCCATAAAACCTTTGGTCCTCCTGTCAATCCTTGAGAAATCCTGTCCTGCACCGCTCATTAGTGATTCAACAGCACCAAGCACGCAATGATGGATAAGAGTTATATAGGCAGTTAATTCTTCCTCCATGAAAACGTTTGTTATAACCGGACTCCATTTTATGACTTCATCTGGTTTTTTCCCGGATAAAGCATTAAAGAATTTACTTAAAACACCTGGTTCACATATTAGATACCAGGACACGAAAAGATTGTTTCCGTAATCCTGTGCCCCGACCAACAAACGCAAAGATCTAATGTTTTCATTAGTAATCATAAGATAATCTTTGCCCTGTTTCTCAAGTTTTTTTAAAAAAGCGCTATCCAAAAAACTAGGGGCAACTTTTGGAAAAACCCTTGCCATTTCGGCCTTAACGCCGGGGACACCAGATTCTTCTAAGACTCTGGCTGTTTTTTCAATGACTTCGCTGCTCCTCCCCTGAGCATTTTGAATCAAAGTCGACCACTTCTCCATAATCTTGTCTTCTTTCAAAACAATCTTCTGAGCCACGATAGTCATCCTTTCTTTTTCGGGAAATTTAGTCCAGGTAGGTGGGCAAGATAGGTATTATAAATATTGTTAGTTTCGTTTAAAAATTATTGGAGTAGTTAAAAATCTAGAAGTAAATTTGCGCGGTTTTCCCTTTATTTCTTGTCTTTTAAGGAGATTATAACACGAATGAACACGGAATTGAAGAAAAATAGGTAATATTTCAAGTTATTTCCCATACGAATGAAAGTCTAAAATTGCCTTCTCAATTTTCACTTGAAATTTTCTGGGTGCCGGCAGAAATTCAAAAACAATTTTCCCCTGGGTGCCGGCAGATTCAATTTCAATATCGCCAAAGGAAAAGATTCGGCCCATGACTCCAAAGCTACAAGTTATGTCCTGGACCCTGTTCAACCAGATACTCATGACCCTTTTGCCGATAATACCTCTTTCTTCAATTAGCCTTTTGTTGGTTAGGTAATACCTAATACAGATCCAATTAAAAAAAATAACCGTCATCACAAAGCCCCAAATTGCGCCAAACAGCAACAGAGGCCATTTCAAACCTGAGATCTCCTCCGGCAGAAAAACAAATATATACTTGAATAAAATAATTCCTACAGCTGCCAAGACAGTTTCTAGCGCTATCACTGAAAGCGGGTGGGGGTTGGTCCTGAAGATAATTACCTCCTCAGGAAGGAGAAAAGCATGGTAAATAAAGATCGGTTGCTTTATCTTATCATTTTCCCTCCGAAGTATTTGTTTCAATAAGAACCTTTTTATGTTTTTCATTGAAAGTAATTAAAAAAGGGAGAAAGAAGTTATTCCTTCCCAATATATTGAAAGAAGTTTCCAGCTCGGGAGAAAAGGCGATGTAACAGTCAAAGCTCACCCTATTAACCTTCATAGGAACCTTATGCAAATATCCGAGGATTCCACCTGCAATACCTTGAAAATGAATAATCTTCCCGGCTCTGATAGGGATACCCAGGTATTTGGCTATCTCAGGCTGAAAGATAGAAAAAGTGGCCCCCGAATCAACCAGTGCTTTAACTGTTAGACACTTTTTGGGTCCGGATAGTTTGATATCAATCAGCGGGTAGGTGTGCTCTCCTTCTCGCAAATAGGAAAACTCTTTCTTCATCTAATGTAAGGACCCTCGCTTTTCTTTGGTACAAGTAAAACCGAGGGTTTTCTTTTTAGTTTTCTAATTCTTTTCATAAGCTTTTTTAGGGTTCCTTGATGGGCTACAACCTTTTCGTTGGTAATGGCTACCCATTCCCCGGCGTACCGGTCCAGGAAAATAATCTTTTTGTTTTCTTTAAGTGATAACTTAGGCTTTTTCATCTCTTATTAAGGTTATTCCAAGTGCTACAGCATCAAACATATTTTGATGATGCTTCTCCTTCCAGAGCCTGTTCTGGGTGAGATAGACCTTAAGTTCTGGATATCTAACAGTAACAGCTCTGGCTACCTCTTTTTTGCTGGCATAGCAGTTGCCGCAGATCTGTTTTTTGACCGTGGTTGGAGCGAAAGCTATAACTTTGAGTTTTTTCCTTTTACCGATAGCCTTAACTTCTTTAACAAGAACGTTGAGCGAGAAAGTGTTCCGGTAATTGCCCAAAAATGACTTTTCAACAACTATTATCTTGGGATTAAAGTCTCTTATTAACCGGAGCAAAACTTTCCTTACTTCTCCCAGTCCGTCACGTAGCGTTTCTTTTTTAGGAAAAACTTTTACTAAATGGTAGATGAGCTCGCCACTGTCAAAAAAGGCGATTCCCATCTTCCTTATTCCGGGATCGATGGCTAAAATTCTTGAATTATGCCTATGACTTGACATGATAACATTTGTCTAAACGATTAAAACATATTGACCCTAAGGCAACCGCTTCAAACATACGAAGATGGTAAAGGTTTCTGGATGTTTTCTCCTTTTCCAGTTCATGATAAAGAACTGGATAAGCTGAACAAACAATTTCTGCCAATTTTAACCTGTTTATCCTTTTATCTTTACAGAAAAAAGACTTGATCTCATCTATAGAATAGCGATGAACCTTCAGGCGTTTTCTTTTTGCCAGGCAAGCTATCTCATCGGCCAGCTGGCAGAGGCTATGTGAACTGTGGGCAGGATGAAGTTTTTTTACGGCAATAGCGGCTGGTGTGTACTGTTCAATTATTTTAAAGATGGTTCCGACGACTTTTTCCTTTTTCTGTTTGGACCATTTTTCTTTGGCAACCTTCACTCCCCAATCCAAAAGTTGGCCTTCTTCAAAAATGGCGATTCCCAAATATCTAGTACCAGGATTGATCCCCAAAATTTTAAATGGTTTTCTTAACATGTTTTTGGATTAAATAATGAAATAATGCGGCTCGACCCTTTTTTATCTTTCCATCAGGAATTTCCTTTACTTCACCAAGAGTTCTCCTTAAAAACGACTCTGGATATTTTTTGGCATAGAATAAATAGCTACCAAATCCTTGGCGGTCATTAAGGGCCTCAGCCAGATCTGAGGCCAACAACTCTTCCCTATTTTTAGGATTAAACTCTTTTAAGGTTTTAAAAAATTTATCATCATCCCTATTGTTTATATTAATTTTTAATAATTGATTATTGTTTGTGCGCCCTGTTGTCGCCCAGGACGTGTCTCTTTTGTCTCCTTCAACTGTCTTTTTTGTCATCCCTTCCGAAACCTCCAATAGAAGATAGCGAAAAGATCTCTTTACTTTTTCAATTTTAACTAACCCAAGCTCATCCAGTAGTTTTATCTTTCGCGTTACCGTTTTACGACTCACCCCCAGAATCCGAGCAATCGTCTTCCTGGCCGGATAGCAACTCTGCGTCTTGGAATCAGTGAAAGAAGCCAGGGTGTTATAAACAGCTATCCCAGAAGTTCCGAGTTTCCTGGCATAGAGTTTCAGGATTTTCCGGTCAATCCAGTACCAGTCACCGTCCCTAACATCCCTGGCTTTTGATAGCTGATCATATAATTTAATTTTCCTGTCTTTAAATTCTTCTTCCATTATTCTTCTTTTTGAATATCTCCTAAAACCTTCTTTTCTTTTTCACGGAGTTCATCGGACAGAGTCCTATATAAATCAATGAAAAGAGCAGCAACGGTAGTCCGGTAAAGAATAGCCAGCTTTAACATATTTAAAGGCTTTGGCAGACAAACATTCCTTTCCCAGCGCGAGAGCATACTAACGCTTTTCAATCCCAATATCCTTGCTACGTCTATCTGCTTGAGCCCTCTTGCCTTCCTGTATCTTCTGAGGTAACAGGGCAGCCTTTTGTATTTGGCATTCTTCATGCCTTTCCTTAAAAACAATATTATTTATATCCAAGATAACAAGAAGCCCAACTGAAACAAGCAGGGAAAATTTGCACTTAGCAGCAAGTTTAGCCCTTTTCAGGGGAAAACAATAGTTAGAAATTCATCATCCATAGAAAAATGAGGTAAATAAAAGTGGAATAAGATAAATCCCTTGAACCGGTTGAAGAATTAAGGGGTGAAATCGCACAGGCTACTAGAAAATAATGAAGGCATTGTCACTGAGTATATTGTAAAGAAAGGTTGGAAATTAGATGAACTGATTAAATATTTCCAGGAAAATACTTAAAAAATGTCTTATAAGATTAGGATCAAATTACCCAATCTTTCCAAACAAACCCCAAAAAACAACCTAGAACTACGCTTTAAAAACTCCGTATATAGTAAGTAAGGTCCCAAAATACGCTTAGGGGAAAATAAAAGCCATTATGGTTTCAAGTGAATAAGATCCAATGATTCCACTGCATAAAGCCATTGACATTGACAACAAGTCATAAATTAGCTCCTTTATTTTTTACCAAAGTTTAGTATAATAAAAATGAATTCTTTATTACTATTTTAACTGAATTCAGAGCCCAAAAAAGTGGAAAGGTCATAAAACCATGAAAAACATGTTGGATTACCTAAAAGTTTTACTTGAAAAAGATGAACGCCTCGTTAGTAAAGACCAACTTTTTAAAAACAAAATAAATGAGCTTGCCATAAAATTGGACAAGGGCCTCATTAAACTTCTTTTATCAGACGACAAGGTGAAAGAAACGTTTTTTGTTCAGGTAGATCAGGTTTTAGTTTTTGATAAAGATAAATTTATTCGTTTTATTTCAAACAAACAATTCTTGAAAGATTCTTACACCTCTTTCAGTAACAAGATTGGCTTAACCGTTGATGACGAATATCTCAGTGAGAAAAAAGAAGTTGTGCTCTCCTGGCCATATAAAGATTGCGTGCTTGAAGGCGGAATGACTAAAGAAGACCAAAAGTATAGTGAAATTTTCTGGAATGAAATCTTAGCACCGGATGAAATCAGCCGCCTGCTTGATCCAAAGGTATTTACAAATGCCAAACGCATCAATGCAGCAGGAGAGCATAAATTAGACAAATTTAAAACCGATGGGAATGAAGGAATTAAAGATAATATCATCATCAAAGGCAATAACCTTTTGACACTTCATTCTCTCAAAAAACGCTTTACTGGAAAGGTAAAGCTAATTTATATAGATCCCCCTTATAATACTGGCAATGATTCTTTCGGCTATAATGACCGCTTCAACCACTCTTCTTGGCTTACCTTTATGAAAAACCGTTTAGAAGTAGCAAAAGATTTACTCAGTAAGGATGGTGCAATCTTTGTACAAATTGACCACCATGAGGTTGGATATCTTAACGCTTTAATGGATGAGGTTTTTTCTCCAGAAAACAAGATACAGATTATATCAGTCAAAACGTCATCCCCTGCTGGATTTAAGACAGTCAACCCAGGACCCATTGATGTTACGGAATACTTGCTTTTTTACACAAAGTCTAGGAAAGATTTTAAGTTTAAACGGGGGTACACTAAAGTAGATTATGATGAAAATTATAATCTTTACATTGAAAATATTGAAGATGACCCTAGTAACTGGACGCTAAGATCACTTAGGGATGTTATATATGAACAGAATGAGATTAAATTAGGCAAAACTATTCATCAATCAAATAAAAATGCAAAGAAAAAATGGGGCGAATATTGGAAAACAATACGTTATTATGTAATGGCAGATTTTGCTTTAGAGAATGCCCACAAAGTTGTCAGTGTTCGGGATCCCCATAAGCCAACAGCAAAATTAAAAAAGGCCTTAAAGAAATCAAAGGCAAAGAAAGATCAAGTTTTTGTTTATCGTAAGTCTGAAGGAGATGAAGAAATAGAAGAAAGAACTAAAAAAGAGGCATACCTTTACAACGGCGGATCCTTGTCCTTCTACTCCAATAAAATTCAAATGGTTAACAATGAAAAGAAGCCCACTGTTTTACTTACAGATTTATGGACTGATTTAGATTGGGGCGGGATCGCCAAAGAAGGCGGAGTGAAACTTAAAAATGGAAAAAAACCAGAAGCATTAATTAAACGGATTATAGAGATTACATGCGATAAAAAAAATGATATCGTTTTAGACTTTTTTTTGGGAAGTGGTACAACTTGTGCAACAGCGCACAAACTTGGTTATCAATATATTGGTATCGAACAACTAGAATATTGTGAGAATGACAGTATAGTACGCCTAAAAAATGTTATTAACAATGACCAGTCAGGAATATCTAAGGCTGCAAACTGGGAAGGCGGCGGAGATTTCATCTACATGGAGCTCGCAAAATGGAATCAAAATCTGATAGAGAAAATAAAAGAAGCCACAACAAAAGATGAACTAAAAAGCTTATGGGAGACAATAAAGGAAAAGGGTTTTTTAAGTTACAAAATAAATATAAAAACTGTTGATGAAAATGCTAAAGAATTGACCGATCTAACGATTGAAGACCAAAAAAGATTTCTATTTGAATGTCTAGACAAAAACCATCTCTACATAAATTACAGCGAGATCAATGATAATCAGTACGAAGTAAACGATAAAGACAAAAAAATAAATAAAGACTTTTATAAAGACTAAAAATTTTGGAAGAAGGGTTTTTTATGCTCTATAATACTTTCGATTCATTGAAAGAAGCGCACGGCGAAGATTATTTTACCTCAGGTTTTGATGATGAGGTTATCAGTAATTTAAACCCTAATTTTGAACTGCGTGAATATCAAAAAGAAGCACTGGGCCGTTTCAATTTTTATTTAAACGGGTACCAAAAAAGGCAATTTCCGACCCAGTTACTTTTTCATATGGCAACTGGGAGTGGTAAAACTCTGATAATGGCGGCAAACATTTTACATCTATACAAACTTGGTTACCGTAACTTTATTTTTTTCGTAAATAGCACAAACATTATTGAAAAAACAAAGGACAACTTCTTAAACTCCCTGTCAGAAAAATATCTCTTTACCTCCAATATTAAATTCAATGAAAGACGAGTCGTGATCAAGGAAGTTCAGAACTTTGAGGGTACCAACCCCGAAGATATAAATATTATTTTCACCACGATTCAAGGTTTGCACACCCGTTTAAATCACCCACGGGAAAATGCTTTAACTTATGAAGATTTTGAGGGCAAAAATGTTGTGCTTGTCTCAGATGAAGCACACCATATGCAAACATTAACCAAATCTAAATTAACCAAAACGGAAGAAGAGGAAAAAACAAGATGGGAGTATACAGTCGAACAAATTTTCAGAACTAATTATAAAAATGTTCTATTAGAGTTTACAGCGACAATTGACTTAGGAAATCAAAATATCCTGCAAAAATACAAAGACAAAATTATATTTCAGTATGATATAAAGCAATTTAGAATAGACAGATATTCTAAAGAAATTGAAGTCTTACAGGCAGATTTGGAGCCAATTGATCGTGCTTTACAAGCAGTTATTTTAAGTCAATACCGCAGAAAAATTGCCGAAAGGAATAGATTTTATCTCAAACCTGTTGTTCTTTTGAAGTCAAAGAGCATTAAAGATTCAAAAGAGAATTATGAGGGTTTTATAAGAAAAATCAAAAGCCTAAGACCTAATGATATAATGAAAATACATTCACGATCAGAAGGAACTGATTTAAAAAAGGCGTTTGATTATTTCCAGGAAAAAAATATTACTTTTGATATTTTAATTCAGGAATTGAAAGTAGACTTTTCTAAAGAAAAATGTATGCTTTTAGACTCTAAAAATATTGATGAAAAAAAACAGTTAAAGCTCAACTCATTAGAAGGGAAAAATAATGAGGTAAGAGCCATTTTTGCGGTAAATATGCTCAACGAAGGTTGGGATGTCCTCAATTTATTTGATATTGTCAGGCTATATGATACTCGTGACGGGAAATGGATACAGGGCAAGTACAAACCTGGAAATACAACAATGGGTGAATCACAACTTATTGGCAGAGGGGCAAGATATTTCCCATTTCAATTGAGTGAAGCAGATGACAAACATAGGAGAAAATTTGACGAAGATATTGAAAACGAACTACGAATCATAGAAACATTACACTATCACAGCGCTCATAACCCAAAGTATATTGATGAAATGAAGAGCACTCTTACAGAAATAGGGATTATACCCGAAAAACATATCCAGGTAGAATTATTCATTAAGGATTCTTTTAAAAAAACTAACTTCTGGGAAAAAGGAGTGATCTTTATAAATGACAAGATACCCAACCCAAGAACAAATATTTTTAGTTTACAAGATGCAAAAATTGAACAAAATTATTCATATAAACTGAGGACTGGAGAAATTAAAGAAGATATCCTTTTTGAAAGGAAAAAGAAATTTAATTCAGGAAAAGATGTAGCACGAAGCATGACAACGTATAAACTGTCTGAATTTGGCGAAAATGTTATCAGGTGCGCATTGGATAGAGTCGATTTTTATAAATTTGAAACTCTTAGGAAATATTTCCCACATATAAAATCAATTAAAGAGTTTATTCTATCCCCTGATTACCTGGGGGGAGTCGAAGTTCAAGTATATGGACCAAAAGACAAACTTAATGGAATTCCACTTGAAAAACTGGAAATAACTTTATCTGTAACCAAAAGCATATTAGAAAAAGTGAGAACAAATACCTCTGAATTTATTGGAACCAGTCTATTTAAAGCCAAAATGTTGCGTCAAGTATTTAAAGATAAGATGATTAAAATTGATATTGACTCCGTTAATACTAAAGAATTTAGAGATATTAATTTAGCCAAAAAAGATTGGTATGCCCAAAATGATTTTTATGGGACAGACGAAGAACAAAA